>OGJK01001916.1_pt1 | contig 17548 bp, 16 predicted proteins | sample 1571961 | NCBI WGS metagenome assembly OGJK01 (sample SAMEA2582120, study PRJEB24529) | metagenome | biome: Human gut stool | place: China | collected 2011 | reverse complement strand
CAATTCACCACAAATTATTCACGAATTATTTATGAGAAATACATGATCCATTAATTGACATTCATGTGGAAAAACTTTATAAAAGCCTGTTCACTTCTACTCGCAATATAGAGAGACGAGAACAGGCTTCTTTTGTTTTCCCTCGGCAACCAACCACGCTCTCCCTGTCAAAGGACCTTTTTGATGTGCTCATCTCGGTTAGATGACCTCATCAAAAAGGCTTTCTGACCTCCTCATCTCACCTTTTTGATAGCATCAAAAAGGCGTTTTGACGACTACTTTTAACGCTTTTGTCGATCAAAATCAGGACTTTTGTAGACATCAAAACCTAACAAACTTATAACATTCTCACTATCAGCCATTTATAAAAATCACTTATTTTTGGCAAAATTACGGGCGACATAGGTCTTCGTCGAAAAGAATCGATTCTCAGCCCCGGTTTTTTATCAGAAAACACAACAATGAATGAGACAGATTAACTTTTAGACAGAAAGACAGAAAAGACATATTGTCTATTCTTTTGTTACTCTGTCTTTTGTTCTTCTGTTACTCTGTTGACTTTTCCTGCTACTTCTCATAATTTTTGTATCCGGATGCGACAGTGACATCAGCAATTCCACGGCACCATACTCGTCATCGCGCACCGTGATGGTCTTGCCGTCAGCCGACACTGTGACATAGTCCTCGTAGTGGCGCAGCGCATGGCACACCGACTTCACGATGTCCGTACCACAATAGTAATACACGTCGCGCACATAGTCCTGGCACGCTTTCATCGACGCACCGGGAGGCAGCACCTCAGGATAGCGGCGGGGGAAGAGCAGCGAGCGCCAGGTCAACGGACGACGGCGACGCACGCCATCCTTCATCGTCAACCAACGGAAGAAGAAAGGAGGCAGCAGCCACGCCATCACCACCACGGAGAACATGCCCACGATCGTCACCTCGGCCAACGAGTGCAGCGCAGGATGACGAGCGAGGATCAGCGAGCCCATGCCTATGAACATGATCAGCGCCGACAACAGAATGCTATGCTGATAAGAAGCCAGCATGCGACGACCCGTGGCGTACTCGTATTGGCAGCCCTCGGTCATGAAGATCGTGTAGTCGTCGCCCTGACCGAAGATAAAGGTGGCAAGGATGACGTTGACGATGTTGAAGTTAATACCCAACAGTCCCATCAGTCCTAAGATCCATATCCAGCTGACCGCCATCGGCAGGAAGGAGAGCAACGCCAACTCAATGCTGCCCAGGGAGAACCACAGGAAGAAGAAGACGATGAGTCCGCAGGCCCATCCGATATAGTTGAAGTTGTCGTTGAGCGTGTCGGCGATAACGCTGTTCAGACGGCCAATCTCGAAATGATAGTTGTCGCCCGCCACGTCCGCGGCACTTTTGGAGGCTACGCCAGGCGCTGCCGTTTCTGCTTGTCGCAAACTATTTTCCACCTGGTCGAGTTGCGAGGCACGCACCGTCAGCGCGTCGACACAGTGCCATGTGCCATCCTTCTCGTCCCTGACAAGCGTGCCCGCCAAGGCCTTGCGCGTCAGCGGAGAGAAATAAGAAGCCGGACGCAGCGGATAGCGGCCGCCCAGAATCGTGAAGAAGTCGTCAAAAGCATGAGCGTCGAAGCCCGCGGCACCACCCTCGGCGACAAGGGCCCGTGTCAGCACCTCACGATAACGGCTGACGAACAACTGCCATCGCTCCAGCCTCGCTCGCTGTTCAGCCATTGAGCAGAGGAAAGGCGCACAGCTGTTCACCGCCGCCACCCTACCCTCGCGGCGCAGCTGTTGCTCCACGGGCGCCATCCGCTGTTGCGCGCTCAGCGCCCCGTCGGCACTGCGTCCCGACGACACGACATACACTGTCTTCGTGTCGCCGCCGACAGCCACCATGGTCTGCAACGTCTGCATATCGGCTTTCTGCTCGTCCGACATATAGTTGACATGGCTCAGATGGGTGTCGAAGCGCGTGCGGAAGCTGAAGAAGCCGAGCACCACGGTGATCACTGCCACGCCGATGACCAGCCACCGCTTGTCGTGTAGCGACACGTTGCTGATGCGGTCGAGAAGGGCAAAGTGATGTTCAGACGGCCGCGGCGCTGTCGGCTTCACCAGATGGGGAAGAAAGACAAAGACAAAGACGATCGTCCCCAACAGCAGGAACGAGGCGAAGAGCCCCAGATCGCGCAGCGCCACGGAGCGAAGCGGGGTGAGAGCGAGGAAGGCTCCGATCGTCGTGATGTTGCCCACGAGGAGCGGAGCGATGAGTTCACGCAGTGCCTTGCGCACGTCGGGCGTGTGGCTCAGATGGGCTACGAGATGCAAAGGATAGTTGATGGCGATGCCGAGAATCACCGACGAGATGCCGATGACGATGACGCTCACGTCGTGGTGGACGAGCGAGAGCGCGCCCAAGGCAAAGAGCCAGCCCCACGCGATACTGACGGCGATGAGCACGATGTTGCGCACACTGCGCAGCGAGAACCACAGCAGGAGCAGGATGAGCACCACGGCAAGCGTCACCGACACCATACTGTCGGTCTTGATCTGCCGGGCGTTGCCCACGGCGATGACGGGTCCGCCGGTGAGTCTTATCGACAACGAGGGATGGGCCCGCGAGGTCTGCTGCGCGGCGCGGCTGATGCGTTGGATCAGCAGGCTGTTGTGTTCCGTCTCACTGCTGCCGTAAGGTGAGTCGATGGTCACCACAGCGTGACGCTGGTCGGGCGTGAGGATATATCCGTCGTAGAGCTCATAGCGCAACTGCTGCTGACGACGGGCCAGACGCTCCACGACTGGCGTGAAGAGGTTGAGCGGGTCGCTGCCGATGTTGCTGCTGAGCAGTCCGCCCGAGGGAAACAGCAGTTGCTGCTTGTCATTGGCCAGCTGCCGGCCGACATACTGCGGGTCGGCAAGGGCGCTGTCCATGCGGGCATAGTCTTGTGCGGTAAGGAAATAGGGGATGTGACGATAGGCAAAGGCTGCCACGTCCTCCGCGGCCTGCATGTCTATTTGTGCGGTGACGAGGCTGTCGGCGATACCGGCCTGTTGCAGGCACGCCACGAGGTCGTCGACACCGGCGGCCAAAGAGTCGGGCACGGGCTTACTGTCGCACGTCCTACTTGCGCCTTGTTTTTGTTGCTCTTTGGCTCCCACGAGCACGATGACGCGGTTGGCACCGGCCACCTGCTGATAGATGCGCATGGACTGCCGGTCGCGCGAGCCGAAAGGCAGGAAGGCAGAGATGTCCTCCTGGTAGTGGATATGCAGCAACAGTAAAGCCAGCACGGCGGTGGACAGCACAAGCCACACCGTCATCGCACGGCGGTGAAGACGGAAATGGTCATAGAGACAAAGCAGAAGACGTGTCATGGATTGAAAACCTGGTTTTTCATCGTGTACGGTTCACCGGCGTCGTTGAGCAGTCCTTTGTTGACGATCGGATTAGCGTAGATGCCGAGGAAGATGTCCTTGAGTTGGTCGATGTCGCACGTGTCGTAGCGGTTGAGCATGCTGAGCCGGTCGAGGAAGGCCCGCCGCTGCGCGGGGGTATACAGGTCCTCGTATTTCTGTGTGCCGTAGCGCAGGTCGTAGGCGATGTAGTTATTGGGATAGAGCCGGTAGGCAGCGACGACACGGCGGTCGATGAGTCGTGCCACGGCCTTATGGTATTCGTTGCTCGTCAAGGGTTCAAGCGCGCGCAGTTCCACTTCCGAGAGCGGTTCACAGAGTTCAAAGTGCACGCGTCCTTTGGGCTGAACGATACCGGTGAGAATACTGTTGAGGTCTTCTCCGGGTTTCTTGGTGTAGGGCGCGTACTGTGAGGCATAGAGCTCCAAAGTCTTGAGGATGTCGCACGACTCCCACTCATACGACACGGCGACGGGAACGACATGCAGGTCGCTGATCGCCCGTATCTTATCCTCGGCCTCACTCATGCAGAACATCTTGATGATGCCCTGGTCGGTGCGGTCCATGCCGTCCTTGGTGCGTCCGTTGCGCTGTGCGATCCACACGCTCTGATGCTTGTCGCGGATGGCGTGGCGGATGTAGTCGGAGAGATGTACGGAACGGTGGTAGAACTCGCGGATACTGCCGCCGGGACGCTCCACGCGGAACATCTTGTTGCTCTTACCGATGTCGATGACGAGCTGTCCCTGCATAAGATTGGCGCCAAAGGTGATCTCGGTGGTGTCGAAGCCATGGGTGAGCAGATGGTATTCCAGCAGGCTGGCGTCGAGCATGATGTCGCGGTGGTTGGACACATAGAGGTATTGCCGTTCGGGCGAAAGACGGTCAAGACCCGAACAGGTAAACGCGTCGATGGTGCACTGCACGATGCGCTCGTTGACGCGCCGCATGGTCTCGGACTGAAACTCCCGGATGGTACGGTAGCCACGTATGCGCTCGCGCACGTCGTCTATCTCTTTATCGGGATAAACATAGGTGGCCAACAACGGAAACGAATTGCTCTCGGCGATGCGCTGCATGGCTGCCGGTATCTCGTCGTCGGTATAGGGTCGGATGTCGTCAAACTCCGTCTTATCTGTCATCATACTTAGGTTTTTCGTCGTTTTGAAAACTCAAAGTTAGTGCAAACAAGTGAGATAACAAAGAAAAAAAGATTTTTTTTGCTTCTTTTGGGACTGATAGGCAGCCTCACCCCCCGGCTCCTCAGCCTCACCCCCTAACCCCTCTCCGAAGGGAGAGGGGAGTAAAATGAATGATAAACAATACCCTAGCCAAGAATAGGCAAGGCTATGCATTCAATGGCGTTTTTTGAGTAGGGGCGGCCCACCGTGGCCGCCCTAACCCCCTTGGCGGTAATTACTCCCCTCTCCTTTGGAGAGGGGCTGGGGGTGAGGCTTCTTAGTAGCTCTCCTCCTCGTTGGGGAAGTCAGCGCCTTTCACGGCCTGCACATACGACTGTACGCCATCAGTCATACACTGGCAGACATCAGCGAAGTGGCGGAGGAACTTCGGCTTAAAGCCTTGTGTCATACCCAGCGCATCGGCGTAGACGAGCACCTGTCCGTCAGTATCGGGACCGGCGCCAATGCCGATCGTAGCCGCTTTGACCTCGCGAGTCACCTGCGCCGCCAGCTTGGCAGGCACCTTCTCCAGTGTGATGGCGAAGACACCGGCCTCATCGAGGGCATGCGCGTCGGCCAGCAACTGATGCGCCTCTGCCTCCTCCCTGGCACGAAGACCATAGCCGCCGAACTTATGGATGCTCTGCGGAGTGAGTCCTAAATGTCCCACGACAGGCACGCCGGCCTCCACGATAGCACGCACCGTGTCGGCAATAGCCTCACCGCCTTCCATCTTCACGGCGTCGACGCCCGTCTCCTTCATGATGCGAATGGCGTTGCGCACGCCCTCCTCACGGCTCACCTGATAAGAGCCGAACGGCATGTCGCACACCACCAGGCAGTGCTGGCAGGCACGGGCCACGGCGCGCGCATGGTAGATCATCTGATCCACGGTGATCGGCAGCGTGTCGGCATTGCCCGCCATCACGTTCGAGGCAGAGTCACCGACGAGGATCGCGTCGATGCCAGCACGGTCGAGGATGCCTGCCGTCGTAAAGTCGTAAGCCGTCATCTGGGCAATCTTCTCGCCCGCGGCTTTCATCTCTGAAATAGTCTTTGTAGTGATCTTTTTCTTGTCTGTTGTTAAATAACCCATGTTGATTAGTTCATTTACAAGTGCAAAGTTATATAATTATTTTGTAACTTTGTAGCCAATAAGGCAATTGTCTGTCTCAAACAAGATCAATTATTCATTTCAACTCGCAGCGAAATGCTAAAAGGAAAGAAAATCGTATTGGGCATTACAGGCTCCATCGCGGCGTATAAGTCCTGTCTGATCATACGCGGACTCGTCAAGCGCGGGGCAGAGGTGCAGGTCGTCATCACCCCTGCGGGCAAGGAGTTCATCACCCCTGTCACCCTCAGTGCGCTGACCCATAAGCCCGTCATCAGTGATTTCTTCGCACAGCGCGACGGTACGTGGCACTCCCACGTGGATCTCGGACTGTGGGCCGACGCCATGCTCATCGCACCCTGCACGGCAAGCAGTCTCGGCAAGATGACCAACGCCGTCGCCGACAACATGCTCATCACCACCTACCTCTCCATGAAAGCGCCCGTCTTCATAGCTCCCGCCATGGACCTGGACATGTACCGCCATCCTGCCACACAGCACAATTTAGAGACGCTGCGCAGCTATGGCAACCATATCATCGAACCGGCCTCTGGCTTCCTCGCTTCCGGACTGGAGGGCAAGGGACGCATGGAAGAACCGGAGAATATCATTTCCGCGCTCGACACGTTCTTTGAGCAGGCGGAAGGCGGACACACCGCCGACAAGCGGGCAGATGGCAGATCCTCCGCAGCGCAGCCTCTGGCAGGACGCCACATCCTCATCACCGCCGGCCCCACCTATGAGAAGATCGATCCCGTGCGCTTCATTGGCAACTACTCCAGCGGCAAGATGGGCTTTGCCCTCGCTGAGGAATGCCGACGCCGTGGCGCCTGCGTGACGCTCATCACCGGCCCCGTGGCACTGCAATGCCACCCCGACATCGAGCGCATCGACGTGGAGAGCTGCGACGAGATGTACCAAGCTGCCACCGAGGCCTTTCCGCATTGCAACATAGCGATCCTCTGCGCCGCTGTCGCTGACTTCAAACCGGCCACTGTCGCTGACCAAAAGATCAAACGGGGAAAGGACGGACTTCACATCGACCTGCTCCCCACGCAGGACATCGCCGCCGCGCTCGGCAAGATGAAGACAAGCCGACAGAAGCTCGTGGCCTTCGCCTTGGAGACCAACAACGAGGTGCACAATGCCGAGGAAAAGCTACGGAAGAAAAACGCCGACCTCATCGTGCTCAACTCCACGCGCATCCCCGACACTACCTTCGGCAGCGACAATAATCAGATCGCCATCATCTCGCGCGACGGCCGTCGCCGCGACTTCCCGAAGAAAAACAAGCACGAGGTGGCCAAGGACATCGTAGACAGCCTCTAAGGTTTAGATGGTTCCTATAGCTTCTATAGTTTCTATGGTTCTCTATAGTCTCTATGGTTTCTATAGCTTCTATGACTTCTATAATCTCTATATCCCCTATCAAAAGATCATGAACAAGATAGCAATCGGTATCGACGTGGGCATCTCCACGACAAAGATAGTAGGAATCCGCGACGGCGAGGTCGTCTCGCCCCTGTGGATCAAAGCCACCGACCCCGTCACCTCGCTCTACGGCGCCTTCGGCAAGTTTCTCCACGACAACGACATCGCACTCGACGACGTGGAGCGCGTCATGCTCACCGGCGTCGGCGCAGCTTATATCAACAGCCCTATCTACGGCCTCACCACACAGAAAGTCGAGGAGTTCATCGCCGACGGACTCGGTGCGGCCTTTGAGTCGAAACTCAACCGCATGATCGTGGTGTCAATGGGCACAGGTACGTCGCTCGTCTCCTATCAGGACGGCGCCATACGCCACCTCGGCGGCATCGGCATCGGCGGCGGTACGCTCAACGGCCTCAGCCGTCTGCTCCTCCAAACCGACGACATCAAGCAGATCTCTGAGATGGCCATGCAGGGTGACACACGGAAAATCAACCTGAGCATCGGCGACATCTCGGCCAATCCGCTGCCGGGCTTGCCTATGGATGCCACCGCCAGCCTCTTCGCCAACGCGCAGGGCAACGCCAGCCGCGAGGACATCGCTAAGGGTCTCATCTGCATGGTGCTGCAGACCATCGGATCGGCTTCCATACTCAGTTCGCTCAACAGCGGTATCCGTGACTTCGTGCTCATTGGCAACCTCTCGAGACTTCCGCAGTGCAAGGAGCTCTATCCCTATCTCGAACGCATCTACGACGTGCGTTTTATCATTCCCAAGAGCAGCGAATTCTGTACGGCTATCGGTGCGGCGCTAAGCTATGTAAATAACAAGCGCCCCCTCGGGGGGGATATATAGGAGGGCTTCAGGTTTAAATTATGAAAATCATATTGATAGGATCCGGCAACCTTGCCACCAACTTGGGCAAGGCATTGAAAAAGGCCGGTCACGACATCTTGCAGGTATACAGTCGCACGGCAACCTCAGCAGAGACTTTAGCCGCCATCATCGGTTGTCCCGCGACGACCGACTTGTCGGCTATCGACAACCGCGCCGACATGTATATCCTTTCCATCAAGGACAAGGCACTGCGCGATGTCATCGGTGAGCTGACTCGCGCACTGACCTCTTCGGGTGCCGGCCTTGCAGAGAAAGTCTTCCTCCACACCGCAGGTTCCATGCCTCTTGACGTCTTCAAGGACCACGTCCCGCACTATGGTGTCTTCTATCCTATGCAGACCTTCTCCAAAGCGCGCGAGGTGGACTTCAGCATCATCCCCTCCTTCATCGAATGGAGCGATGAGACCGCCCACGCCCTGCTCAGCGCACTGGCCGAAAGTGTCACCCACCGCGTCTATCCCTTATCCACCGCCGACCGCAAATACCTGCATCTGTCAGCGGTGTGGGCTTGCAACTTCGTCAACCACTGCTACGACATTGCCGCCGAGATCCTTGCCGCCCATCATCTGCCTTTCGACGTGATGCTCCCGCTCATTGACGAGACGGCGCGCAAAGTCCACTCTTTGTCGCCCCACGATGCCCAGACGGGTCCCGCCGTGCGCTACGACGAAAACGTCATTGCCGCCCAGTCCGCTCTCCTCGCCGATGATCCTGAGCTCCGGCAACTCTACGAACTGCTGTCGAAGAGCATACACCGGCACGCGGAGAACATGTGAATGTTTCCTAGCAATCATTAAATCCAAGAACAAACACTTATGAAAACCATCATACTATTATTATCATTGCTCATGCCGCAGCTGGTTGCAGCCTCAAGTAAATATGACCTTGAAAGAGCTCTCAACAACCTCGACCAAACTATTGAGAAAAGAAATGTGTACCTACAGAGCAAAGAGGCACAGATCAGTAAGGCAAAGCGCGAGCTCGCTATGACGGAATTTAATGCAGACCGATATATTCACTACAAGCGGCTTTATAATCTCTATAAAAAATATGATGGCGACTCAGCCATCAACTATGCGCAGCGATGCTATGAAATAGGAATAGCAAGTCACCGGGAGGATTGGAAGAAGGAAGCCACTCTCAATGCCGCACGAATCATGATCTCGCGTAGCGTGATATTTATGTCATGCGACATGCTTAACAAGTGCGGTCCCATCGATCAGTTTCCAAAAGATATACAAGACAAGTTGGCTATAGCCCTGCTCAACTACAACAAGAAAGTCAGTGCCCGCCCTACCAACATGAGCAATGAGCTAAGAGAGACAAATGAGAAACTAATGGAGGAAATGAAGTTGAGAGACAAGAACTTCATGGACACCTATTATCTATGTACCAATTACATCAAGATGTACGGCAACTTGAAGAAAAGCATCCTTGCCCTTCTGAAAACTCACTCCTACAAGGATGCCGTCAACAAGGTGTCATCGACCGACTTTGAAGATACGGAGCTCAGAGAGTTCTATAAGAAGTGTCACCGAGAAGTCGGTTAGCTCACCACCCTCCTGCATACCCGGAGCCAGTGTCAAGCCATCGGCACGGCCGATGATGCGCTACACAATAGGCGTAAACTGGATATAGTGACATCCAATGCTCTTGAAGAAATGGTAGAAGTCAAGGGGATAATCCGCATTGAAGTCATTGACAACAGCAAGTGCATTCCACTCCACCCCATATTTGTTGAGCAGATCAATGCCTTTCATCACAGACCGGAATGTAGGTTTGCCCGTTGAGGTGCGCCGATATTCATCATGAAACTCCTGCGGACCGTCGACAGACACGCCTACAAGGAAATTGTTTTCCTTGAAAAACCGGCACCACTCATCATTGAGCAACGTACCGTCGGGCATTGCGGTACGAAAATTGGTCTTGAGATCCATCACCTTGGTACGCTCCGGCGAGTAACCGGTCAGAAACGACGCGCGGGTGGGACCGGACAAAGGATACTGACAATAGGCGTTGTTAAATCTGACGGCATGTGCGCGGATACGATCGAGATTGGGAGTCTTGACGATGGAGTCATCAAAACTACCGAGGTCAGCATTCAAGTCGTCGCAGACGATAAAGACCACATTCATCTTCTTGCCTTTGTGGTCAACGGATTGAGGCTGCCGGGCCTGAGAGGTTGTAGTGCCTCCCATCAGCGCGGTAAGCAGCAAGGTCGATTTTTGAATACACACAGAAAGAATTTTGGCCACTGCAAGCGCTCATATTGATATAAATGCCGTTTCGCGGGGTTAAATAAGCCTAAAAGATTGTTACTTATTTGCTCTTCACACGTTTTATTAGTAAATTTGAACACAAAAAGAATACATATTATAGGATTATAGGGGAAACAAAAAGCTAAGTTAATATGACGAAAACTATTTTATTTGTAATATATGGCAATCGTGCATATTCGTAATTTTAAATAATATTATCTTATGAACAAGAATCTCACAGTTGCCTTAGCTTGTGCCCTTGCGGTAGGAGCTTCCTTCACCTCTTGTAAGATGAAGAAGGGCGGACACATTGCCGTCGATGATGACGCTGCAAAGAAAGTGTATGTGGCTCCGGGTCACTACGATGAATTCTACGACTTCGTTTCTGGTGGCTTCTCCGGTCAGGTGGCTGTCTATGGCCTTCCTTCCGGTCGCCTTATCAAAGTCATTCCGGTCTTCTCACAGAATGCGGAGAACGGTTATGGCTACGACGAGAACACCAAGCCGCTCCTTATGACGTCCTTCGGCTTCGTGCCATGGGGCGATGCCCACCACACGCAGCTCTCTGAGACCGATGCCATGTATGATGGTCGCTGGGCGTTCATCAACGAGAACAACACGCCGCGTATCGCACGTATCGACCTCAAGCGTTTCCAGACGGCTGAGATCATTGAGATTCCTAACACCGGCGGCGACCATGCTTCTCCTTTCATCACCTGCAATACGGAGTATGTCGTGGCCGGCTCACGCTTCTCTGTACCTTTCGACTTTGAGAACGGCGATGTGCCTATCCAGGACTATAAGAAGGACTTCCGCGGCACTGTGTCTTATATTAAGGTGGACAAGAACACAGGCCACATGAGCCTCGATTTCCAGCTCGCGCTGCCCCCGTTCAATTATGATCTGAGCCACAGTGGTAAAGGTCCGTCTGCCGACTGGAGCTTCTTCACTTGCTATAACACCGAGATGGCTCACTCCATGCTTGAGGTCAACGCCAGCCAGAACGATAAGGACTATATCCTTGCCATCAACTGGAAGAAGGCTGCTGAGCATGCTGCCAAGGGCGATTTCGTATTGAAGGATGCCAAGTATGCCCACAACGTGATGGACTTCGATAAGAACCAGGCTACTTCCGAGATTCTTAATAAGGTAAAGATGATCGATACCAAGAAGTTCCACGACTTCCTTTATTTCATTCCTTGCCCGAAGTCGCCTCATGGTGTCGACGTTGACCCGACAGGCGAGTATATCGTCGGCAACGGTAAGCTCTCCGCTAACCTGCCCGTGTTCAGCTTCTCCAAGATTCAGGAGGCTATCAAGAACAAGCAGTTTGACGGCGAGGTCGAAGGCATTCCTGTCATCAAGTATGAGGCTGCGCTCCATGGTGAGGTGCAGTCGCCGGGTCTTGGCTCACTCCACACCGAGTTTGATGCCGATGGCAATGCTTATACGAGCTTCTTCATCTCTTCTGAGATTGTGAAGTGGGACCTCAAGTCCTGTCAGATCGAGGATCGCATTCCTACCTACTACAGTGTCGGTCACCTCTCAGTGCTTGGTGCTGATACCAAGAAGCCTTACGGTAAGTACATGGTTGCTTACAATAAGATCACGAAAGACTGCTTCCTTCCCACAGGTCCTGAGCTTTGCCAGGCTGCACAGCTCTATGACATCAGTGGCAAGAAGATGAAGCTCATTCTTGAGTTCCCGTTGATTGGCGAGCCTCACTATGCTTCTGCCATCGCCGCAGATATGCTGAAGCCCAACTCGATCCAGTTCACGCGCCTTACAGAGAATAAGAACCCCTACAAGATCAGCTCCGCTCAGGAAGCTCGCGTAGAGCGTCATGGCAACCGTGTGGATGTCTACATCGCAGCTATCCGCAGCCGTCTCGTCCCTGATAATATCGAGGGCATCAAGATGGGCGATGAGGTCTACTTCCACGTAACCAATATCGAGCAGGAGTGGGATATCCCGCATGGCTTTGCCGTCAAGGGTATGAACAACGGTGAGCTCCTTGTCATGCCTGGTGAGACCTGCACGCTGAAGTACATCCCCAACCGTGTCGGCATCCTTCCGATGTATTGCACCGACTTCTGCAGCGCGCTCCACCAAGAGATGCAGGGTTACATCCGTGTGAGCCCCGCAGGAAGCAATGTGCCGTTGAAGTTTACCATCGACGACAAGCTGCCTAAGGACTTCAAGATCTCCAAGCCTACGACACAGGCAGGAGCAGCCAAGACCGGACACGGCAGAAAATAATTGTTTGTCTGTTGATTGTGCGCGTTCCTGCGTACAAAGGATGCGTGGCAAACAAGGCAGAAACACAGTATTTAATAACATGGTAAAGGGCGGTCCTTGGGACTGCCCGCTACTTAATTCGATAAAATCATGACACTTAATTTCAAAGGTAAAATAAGTAAGATGAGCATGATTATACTCATCGTGGCCGCTATTCTCACAGGCATAGCAGCCTTCACATCATTGTGGCGCATCGATATCGCCGCTCCGCAGTATCCTGAGGGAATGGTGATGTACATCGGAGGCGTGAAAGGTGTTGACGGAGGCGAGGATGGCATCGACCTCGAGAAGATCAATGAGCTCAATCACTATGTCGGAATGGCCCAGATTCATCCGGGAGATTTCTGGGAGTTTTCAGTGTTGCCTTACGTGCTTTTGGCTTTCGCCGTATTCTTCTTGGTTGCAGCCATCGCCCGTAAAAAGGGTATTTCTATAGGTGCACTGATCGCCTTCGGCATCTTCGGCGTGTTAGGCTTCATCGACTTCTACCATTGGACCTACGTCTATGGTCACAATCTTGATCCGTCGGCTCCTATCAAGGTGCCGGGCATGGCTTATCAGCCGCCTATCATCGGTGTGAAGCAGTTGCTGAACATGACCGTGATGTCGCAGCCTGACCTCGGAGGTTATCTTCTCGTTGTGTCGGGTCTGTTGGTGGCCTTCGTGGTGTTCAAGGAGATCGGTGTGTTTGCCGGTAAGAAAAAGGCCATGAAAAAGGCTGTCCATTTGATAGTCTTCTCCGCTTTGTTATTTGCGGCTTGCTCTGTCAACGACAAGCCGCAGGCTATCAATGCCGGGGGAGACATGTGCGACAAGTGTGGCATGACCATCGAAAAGAAGCAGTTCTCTTGTGAGTATATCTCTGACAAGGGTAAGTGCTTCAAGTTTGATGATGCCACCTGTCTCTTTCATTATCTGCATGATAATAATATCGGCGACTCGGCAGTCGCCAAAATCTATGTGGCTGACTACAATCAGCCCGACTCACTCATTGACATTCAGCGGGCCTCACTCGTCTTAGGTGAGTTCCAGACACCGATGAACGGAGGTGTAGCGGCTTTCAAGGACGCTGCACAAGCGTCGAAGTTTGCCAAAGACAATCATGCTATATTGTTGGATTCATGGGAAAGGCTCAAGTTAACCCATTAGTTTATATTATCATAGTTTGTGTTTTTGTATTGAGAGGATTCCTCACTGCCTCAGCCCGTGTGCTTGAGGTTGGGCAAGGATATCCTTTCTCTTCTATCAACGAGGCCGTGAGGAAGGCTGCCCCCTATGACGAGATCAGAGTCTTCGGGGGCAGGATCTATAGGGAGCATGTGGTCATCAACAAGTCGTTGACGATTACCGGAAAAGGTTGGCCGGTCGTGGATGGATGCTATAAGACGCATGTCATTGAAGTCCGGGCAAGCAATGTCACGATCTCCGGCTTGAAGGTGATGCACAGCAACCGCTCATCAAGGCTCGATTATGCCGGAATCTTCGCGCAGAATGTAAGCAATGTGAAGATCGTAAACAATATTCTCAAGGACAACATGTTCTCTGTCATGCTGCAGCAGACGAGCCTCTGTGCCGTGGAGCATAATCAGGTAGAAAGCAATATTACGGAGAACGCTACGATGGGAAGCGGCATCCATTGTTGGAAAGGCTTTGGACTGAGAGTCACCGACAACAAGGTGGGTCATCATCGCGACGGCATTTACCTCGAGTTTTGTGAGCATTCGTACATAGCCCGCAATACGATCGACGGCTGCGAGCGCTATGGCCTCCACTTTATGTTCTCCCACTACAATACCTATATGCACAATGTCTTCTGCCATAACCGTGCCGGCGTGGCAGTGATGTACACGCACAACGTAACGATGCTGAAAAACGTCTTCGAGGATAACCAAGGCACGAGCAGCTATGGCCTGCTCATCAAGGAATTGCAATATGCGCGCATCCAGGGCAACATTTTCCGGCGCAACACCGTGGGCTTGATGATTGACGGTGGCCAGGACCTGCTCGTCAAGCGTAATGAGATACGCGACTGCGGATGGGGCGTGCGCCTCGTATCTGGAAGCAGTAACGACACGATTGTGCGTAACAATTTTATTGGCAATACATTCGACATGGCGACAAACAAAAGCTATAACGGCAATGTCGTGGAGAGCAACTACTGGGATAAATACGACGGCTACGATATTGATCACAACGGGGTAGGCGATGTACCCTATCGGCCGCTGAGCCTCTTCGCATCGTTAGCTGAGCAGAATACGGATGCCTTGCTCTTCTTCCGCAGTTTCCTTATGAACCTGTTGGAACAGACGGAGAAGATCATTCCTACTGTCACCCCGGATACTTATCAAGACCATTCACCCCGTCTCAGACGTTGGGCTATATAATTCAATGCTTCCATGATAGAAATCAATCATCTCAATAAATATTACGCTCATCAGCATGTGCTGAAGGACATCAGCCTGAAGCTTGACCAGGGCCAGTGCGTAGCCTTTGTGGGGCCTAATGGGTGCGGCAAGACGACGCTCATGAAAACGATTCTTGGACTTGTCACCCCTCAGAGCGGAGAGATGCTCGTCGATGGCAAGAACGTAGCGACCAATCCGGAATCTCGCTCGCATATCGGATTCATGCAGCAGAACAGCAACTTCCCTGAGAACATGAGCGTGCGCGATGTCTTCAAGACACTCATCAGCGTGCGTGGTTGCCAGGGAGAGCTCGACAAGGATTTGTATGAAGCTTATGGCATCGGGCAATTTGAAGGAAAGCGCATGGGGGCGTTGTCCGGGGGAATGCGGCAGAAAGTGAACGCTGCTTTAGCATTCCTTTTCAATCCTGACATCCTCGTTCTCGATGAGCCCACGGCTTCGCTTGATCCGCTCTCGGCCAATATTCTCAAGGAGAAAATAAAGAAGGAGAAAGGCAAGCTCGTGTTTATCACAAGTCATATTCTCAGTGAACTCAATGGCCTTGCTACGCATATCATCTTCATGGAGGAGGGCCGTATCTTGTTCTATAAGCCTGTAGGAGAACTTCTGAAAGCAACAGGTGCGCAGACAATGCACGATGCGGTAATAGATTTATTGAAACAAAACGGCTGAAATGGGGTAGACAATGGGAAAAATAACTCGAATCATTCTCCTCGACAACCTCAAGAATAAGGTCGTCATTTTCTATTTCATACTGCTTGCCCTTATGTCATGGACAAGCATGATGCTTCAGGATAACGAGACGAAAGGCGCACTGACAATTCTCAATGTCGTGCTCTTTATTGCTCCTCTGATGTCGATGGTCTACACGGTTATCTATCTTTACGACAGCCGCGATTTTATCACGATGCTTCTCTGTCAGCCTCTCCGCCGAAAGCATGTGTGGCAGAGTCTGTATGTAGGATGCGGCGTGAGTCTGTTGGCCGCTTTCATCCTTGGAGCGGGAATACCTGTCATCCTTTATAGTGACTTTCCTACAGCTATGGTTCAGTTGCTCATGGGCTGTGCGGTGACGCTCGTCTTCACTTCCTTGGCTTTCCTCACGGCTATGCTCACAACGGAAAAGACGCGAGGGATAGGAGCGACGCTGCTCTTGTGGCTGCTCTTCACGATGATCTATGATGCCGTGTTGCTATTCTTCGTCTTTCTGTTCAGCGATTATCCCATTGAGAAACCGCTTATGGGTCTGCTCATGCTCAACCCCCTCGACCTCGCTCGCTTTCAGGTCATTCTTAAGATGGATGTCTCGGCAATGATGGGCTATAGCGGTGCTCTTTTCAAGGACTTTCTCGGCGATACTTGGGGCATCATTGTGTCCTCCCTTCTTCTTCTTGCATGGATCATACTCCCTTATGCACTCTCACAGAGACTTTTCGGAAGAAAAGACTTGTGAGAGCTGTTAATGACGTGATTCAGTAAGGGACAGAAAATTAATTATAGTTGTGCAAGTTTCTCAGCAGGAATAGGATGCTCGTGTTTCTTGGGCATCCTCACTTTGAACTTATCGAATCCTTCTCCGTAGACTCCAATGACATTTGTCTCCGTGACGAATGCTTTGGGGTCTATTTCATTGATAATGCGAAAGATCGTATTGCTCTCGCGGCGCTTAGCCATGATAAAAAGCATCTTCACGTCATGACCCGTATAAAAACCGTGAGCCTCAATGACCGTAGCACCACGGTGAGGAAAGACAGCGATACGTGAGGCAATTTTCTTTATATTTGTCGGAGATGATGAAGAACTGCACACTGCAATGCATAATGTTAACCACCTGGTCTACACAGTAAGCAGTCACGATGAGCACGACATAACCATAGATGACCTGCTCAAAGTTGTGGAAGACAAGATAAGAAGAGGAGATAATGACGACATCGCACATCATGATGACGCGACCGAGAGAGATGTCACGATACTTGTGCACGATGGCTGCAATAATATCCGTGCCACCTGTGTAACCATTGAAAGCTAAGCCCATGCCTACACCACTTCCGCAGAAGATGGCACCGATGATACTTGCCATAAACGGCTGGTCCTTGAGAAGGTGAAGCCCGCCGGAATTGCTCCGGGCGAATGTTGTCAGTGTCGTGAGCAAAAGTACGGCATCGATAGTCTTTACGCAGAAACGCCATCCTAAGATTTTCAATGCTATCAAAAGGAGAATAGCGTTGATAATGAAGTAAGTGATCTATACGGGATGCCGAAGCCCCAACAGATGACGGATGACACACCCGGCACACCTCCGGTTGTGATATTGTTGGGCAGAAGGAATACTGTCCAGCCTATACAGTAGCACACCATGGCGATGGAGATCATCAAATAGTCGCGCAGCTCTGTAGTTAGTTTTTTGTTGGCCTTCATTTGTAGTCTCTCTTTATGATTTTACGGCAAAATTAATGCTTTTTGTTTATATCTTTCTGAGTTTTACCCCATTCTGTACTACTTATCCAGTTCGACCTCTTTTTGCTT
>OGJK01001915.1_pt1 | contig 17549 bp, 24 predicted proteins | sample 1571961 | NCBI WGS metagenome assembly OGJK01 (sample SAMEA2582120, study PRJEB24529) | metagenome | biome: Human gut stool | place: China | collected 2011 | reverse complement strand
CTTCTTTAATCTTGAAATAAAGGTTTGTCAGGTACGTCAGCAGGCCAAATACCAGACTACCCAGCACACCGATTGCAGCCCACTGTGACGGAGTTACTCTATCGAGCAACTGTAAAAACCAGTAGCCAGCACTGCCTGCGGAGGTGCCGTAGGCAATGCCTGTTGAAATTTTGTCCATGGATTTCATAGCCTCACCTCCGCACGGAACGGATGGCATAGTTATTATGTGTAGGCTTTCAGACACATCAATCAGAGCCTTAATTGATATATATGCTGGAGACGATGCAATATAAAAAGCTCGCCGTAGCGAGCTAATAAAATGTATTTCTCTGATATTATGTTTATTTGTATTAGCTCAGACTTGACATCACAGGTTTCGTATATAGAACATCATCAAATCTGTCAGTTTGCTATGAATGAGATATAGTAATTGAAGAGCTAACCTCGCATGTCAAAGCCAGATTTCTGAAAATCTCTGTAGACTTCCGGATTGTTGAAGGCCGGAAATTTGGCTTTATGAGCTGCGGACTTTATCGCTTCGCAATAGGCTTTATCACCGTTACTGGTAGATATTTTTAACGCCGTGCCATCCTGAGAGAATTCCATATGCAACCTGCATTTTTTCCCTTTCCAGTTATGCGGCTCATCAAGTTTGGCATTAATTGCAGCTCTGATTCCCCGCGCTTGCGCCCCCCATTCATCCTGATCATCCCAGCGTCCTGAACTGCAACTACCTGTAGCAGTAGTTTTGTGGCAATCTGAAGGGTGTAAAGGTGTGCATCCCGCAACAAAACCGACCCAAAAAGTCAACATAACGATTTTCTTTAATCCCACTTCTTGCTCCTCAATCCATTAAAATCTCAGCAATAGTAGTTGTTACGTCCGCCACTGGCTCAGAGCTGACTATCCGCTAAATTTAGCTCAGTGCCGTAGCTGTGTCAGAACAAACCTAAGCCGAAACCGTTTATTACAAAACAATAAATATCAGGGTTTAAAATCCAGCACCCCATTTTGAAATACTTTATATACTTCCGGCGAAGGGGGGGCAGGTATATCAGCATTCTTTATCGCATTCATCGCTTCACGACATAAATCGAGGTCTCCACTTTCTCTTTTAACCTCCAGTAGAAGGCCATTCGGGGCCATATGCATTCTCAGTGTACACTCTTTTCCTGAATACTTACTCGCATCCCCGAACTGTTTTTCGATGGCGCTCTTGATTTGATGGGCATACAGACGGATATCCTCACTAACATCAGAAGTACGTTCAGATGAACTCACATACTGTGTCTCTATTGCTTTATCGGAGTAATATGATGTACGGTCATGATAATTTGTCGATACAGCATCAGTGCACCCGATAATAATCCCACTAATAATCAACGTAAGAATTGATGCGCTACGAAAACCCATTTTTCCTCACATATGTCATATAGTAAAGGATTATATATACCGTTGTTTTGGACGCTCAAACAGCGAATCAGATCAAATAAAACGCACATTTGTTAACATTTACACAAAGTCTGCGTGGGATATTCTGAAAGAATATCCATAATGTGGAGAGAATCTATTGAAGTGCATGGTGCCGGGTGCCTCCCGGTGAACAAAATGTTCGTGATACCTGTCGGCGACAGAAAAGGTTAATGGTATCACCCCACCGCACAGGGGGATTCACCATGCAGGAGTTTTCTTAGCAAACTCACTGCGCGCCCGGCAACTCCCAACCACATAAAATGCGGAGTTTGTGGTATTTATGCATATAACTCGCAGGAATTATCTTAAAAAACTGATGTCGATCCGGATTAAAAAGAAGCAGGTCATCATCAGATGACTGGAAAAAAGGAAAAAAAAATACTCATCATACAGTTTTGATTGCAGGGATGAGCCTGCTATGCACAATATGCAGAATATAAGCAAGATAAAAATATGCAGGCATATTATTTCGGATTTTGTTATTAACACAACCTTTTTAATAATCATTTGGCATACAATAAACCAGTCCAAAAAGAACCGCCTAAACAGGCGGTTGGTCAATACAAAGGATGCTTCGTCTTTATTATAGTAATCTGAGGCGTCGGGTGTCTTGTATCAGACAACATATTGTCCCGCTAAACAGCGAATTACAAACCACCCTGCAATGATCTCTCATCTCATTTTATATGAGTTGACGACATCAGGATAACGCATCATCAGCCCCTGCCAAGAAATATCAAAACTCCCGCCAGCAATGTGTTATCACAATATTGTAAAAAAAACACAGCACCGAAACTATAACTGGTCTCTGTTATAATTTGGAGCAGAAAGACCAGTTGCCCAACTAGCAGCATTCTCCCCTGCTTTCCTGACGTAAAAAAACCGCATTAAGCGGTTTTTTTACGATGTCCATGTCTGCAATCCGCCTCGCGATACAGCTGTGCGAAGCATAGCAAAATTGAAGCAGTTTATACGTAAGAAATCAAGCCATTTTCTCAGCAAATGATTCACGCATGGGAATATATAGGGCATACTCAGCAACAGCTAACCAATTAGCAATCCGTTTTTCGCATGTGCTAAAACACCACTCTGGGTGTCCATCATTTAGCAATTCAGCCATTTTGCGCTTAGTCATCCCCCGCCCTTCATAGCGTTGCCGGAGAATGCAAATCAATCCTGGATGCTCTGCCAGCACCTCACTTATGACTCGATCAATACATAACGCCTCTGCATCAGTACAATGCGCCAGCCAGCTCTTTTGCTTGCCGTTGATCATCTCTCGCAAAAACGCTTCCAGCTCAGCTTTCTCTATTCCCGCTTTTTTCATTCTACGCAGGGCTTCATTAATGGCTGTTTTCGTCAGTTTTTTGGATGCCAACAACTGATTGAACATATTCCCTGACCTGCCACCGCCAATATACGACCAGCGCCCCCACATACGTAGTTTTCCCTGAATCCAGACACTTTCCAGCGTGGTGAGGCGAAGGTGTTCTCCGCTTTTTCCTGTATTCGTTGGGTAAATCATAAATGACCTTTCTTTCTCCAGATTTCTTGTGTGCGAAAAACCCCTTCAGCATGCATCAGGCGCAATTCTTCTTTGGTGTAATCGCTGGTTTTTACCCGCCCGTCGATTAGATCGTGGCATGAGCTACAGGCTATCGCCGCCTGCATATCGTGTGGTTTTGTCGCTGTTCCGCACGTCCCCGCCAGCCTGTAATGCGCCAGCACAGAGGTTTCGGGATTGTGATTGCAGTAGCCAGGGATTCTGATCTGGCACATCTGGCCTTTAGCCGCTTTACGTAAATTCACCATTACGCAAACTCCAGTAGTTGTGCGGCCACATTTTCAACTTCCTCCTGAGAGGAGAATTTACGAAACAGAATCCAGTTCCACAGCACATTCAGTACAGATTTATAAACCTGCTGAAACTCGACTTCGTCCATATTCGCAAAAGCGATGGATTTTGCCCGACGCCCACGGCTACCGTCCGGATAAATATGCTCGGTGTAAAATCCGGCCTGAATGGTTACCCACTCGCGGAAAGCCTCAAACGACTTTAGCAACGCCGTATCCCGGGTTCTACGAGTCGCAACGGTGTTAAGGTATTGCTCTGCGGCATCACTCAGGGCTGGCGTGTGTTCCCGACCAACTGATTCGCACAGGTAATCAACGAAACCAGACAGCAGTTCTCGTTCGCGAGGCGTGATCGCCCCACCGACCGGAGTCCAGTAATCGAATCCCAGTTGCAGGAGTTTGAAAAAACGCTTGTGGAATGCGTAGTTACGCACACGCTTAAAGTCTGCGTGTATCCACTCACCTATTTTGATTTGATGCAGAAAATCGCAACTCTCCGGCGTCGCCGGGAGAAGTAAACCAGAAGAAGTTTGTTTGACCAGTTGTATATGCGCCATTTCTCAATCTCTCGATGGCGCAGCGCAGCAGATGCCAGTTGTTCAGGCTGACGAATAAAGTATAAATAAACTGGCTATGGTGTAAAGCCCCACATAGCATGAACAAACACTACATATCAAATAGCTGGTACAAGGATAGAAATACGACATTTATTATTAAAAACGATTAGATAAATTACATTTTAATGTTATGCAAAAGTTCTTTTTTATCATAACATTTCAATAAAAGCATTACAGATGCAATCATCCCGTCATCATCAATTATTTAAGGTGGTTAAACATGGAAAATAACAAGTTCGCACATCTCGCTCCTTTTTTATCCGTAATCCTTTTCGCTTGTTGTTTTATATGGGCATTATTTTTATAAAGTAGCCACATGATAAGTTGCTGGAATCATATTTCCCACTCAAGTCATTAACATTTGATAAGATATATCTAAAAGGACGCCTTTACATTATTTATGTGTATATAATTTATTTATATACACAGTAAAGGTGTCCTGGGAAAATATTTATCGTTAAAAAATACATCATAAATAATTAAGCTGAAATTTCAGAACACAACTAATACACACAATAAGGTTCAGTAACAATAATCTATGTGGACTACATCGAGATTTTTTGATTAAACTTTAATAACTTATTCCTAACACACAGAATGCATAAACTAAAAGTAAAACAAATAGTTATACGAAAAACAACCATATTTATTATATCTTCTCCTCTAATCAACATATCAATTATGTGTTTCATAACAGCTTGACATAACCCTCAAAAACACGCATTTATAATGCATGTTTTTGATGAGGTGGTTATGACACACAAGAGAATTCCTAAAGATTGGGTAATCAAACGCTCAACTCCGTTCTTCACAAAAGAGAACGTACCTTCAGCGTTATTAACACATCATAATACAGCAGCAGGTGTTTTTGGGCAGTTGTGCGTAATGGAAGGCACTGTAACATATTATGGTTTTACTGATGAGAATGCTACTGAACCGGAGATAAAAGTAGTCATTAATGCTGGCGCTTTTGCAACAAGCCCACCACAATACTGGCACCGTGTTGAACTAAGCGATGATGCTCAGTTTAATATTAACTTTTGGGTCGCTCCAGACTTCTCGGGCGAAAAAGTCTATAGCACCAAAAAATAGATGATCATATTAAAAATGCTTTAACAGTCAGACCCGGCAGGGCTATCCCCGACGGGTCTCATTTTTGTAAATATATTGGTTCTACATTGACAGGAGACTTCAACCATAAGAAGTAATCTGAATACTTGAGCAATAAATTTACTTAAGATTAATGAGCGCACCTTGCCGGACAAAGATAAACCAAGGTAACACCTTTTTTCTAGCCAGTATGTAATCAATCAGAAAGCCGCTCCATAAGAACAACAGCAAGACAATAAATTGCCATTACAGCCGCAATAGCTAGCGCACATTTGAGAACCAGCACGACAACCTCCTGTATTGGACGTACACCAGTCCTGATAAATATGAGGCTGTCTCATCATTGATTCAATATAACTATTGGGTATAGTTTCTGTGATTTTGTTCTGTAGAAATGGAACACAACAACCAGTCACCACCAGCACTTCTTTAAATACGCCAAGTCCGACGCAAGCTAACCTTCTAGTCCGCTTTGGGCGAAGACCGGACGTTCGATAGGTGTGAACTAGTAACTTTAAAAACATTTAATTACCAGTAAAAAAACAAGAATATACTATCACTTTTCCAATTTTTAATTACCCTTATCAATTTTAAGAAATACATTTCCAATCTCATCAGAATAATCCTGTATTATTTTTGAAATGACGGCATGATCAATGGTTGGTTTTAAAAATAAAAGTGTCACAGTAATCTGCATCAAACTAATAGCAGTAGCATGGGCTGGATCAGCCATTCCTGAATCACTTTGCCCGACCAATAATATATCATCACCAGTTTCACAGAGACCAAGCCTATTTCTCATTGCCTTGGAACCGGTGTGTACATTCTGACTCGCCCACTTATAATAAGGGCGCATGTGTTCTAACTGAACATCTTTCTCAATAGCTCCAAACCCCACTTTATTATGGTTAGGGAAAATATAAGATGCCCAGCCATAATTATCTGCATATTTTTTGCCATATTTTTTATTAATAGATCAAATTGAACTTTACACTCAGCTATTTCTTCAATAGTTGGACCTTTTGCTTCTAACCGGTGCTCGTACTTTTTGTGTTCCAACATTCCAGTATATGAATCAACCACTTCATGGTAGTAAAAGCGCTCAGCACACTCTTTTCCATGCTTTGCTATAAACATAGCTGTGGCCGCTACCTCATGAAGTGCTCGCCATCTCGCTTGGGCAGCATCTGCAAATCCATTCTTTAAGAGACACAAAATTTCGTTGGCGATGTGGCAAGCTCTTGCGTGATGCCGAACGACTAAATCAAAAACCACATCCTCTTCAGAGGCAGCTTGTGGTCTATAAGAACGATTGAACTCTTCACCGGACTCCGTGCATATCACTATAAGTGTTTCGAGCAAATCAAAAGCCTCTGCCCATCTTGAAATATTTCTCTCAACAAATTCATCACAAAGAGAACGATGTTCTCTAAGCATTGCATTGGCCGAGCCAATAAGAGATTTTTTAACGACAATGGCTATTTTGGGAATTAGGTTATTAATTTCTTTTTCGATATCAGCGTCACCAGATAAATCAAGTCTCTCTTTTAAAAGGCTGTCTATGTGCTCAAGCAAAATATTATGAAAAGTATCCATGTCATATCTCAATAAGTTTTAAATCCATGTGGCACACCCATAATATAAAAATAAACAGCATGCCAGTCTAAGTCTGGCTATTTGTATATCATATCACCTGAAACATTGACAGATGTAACCCACCAAAATATTATCAATGACCACTCTTGGCACAAAGCGAACAACCACGCTAGCTCTACCTTGTGCCATGAAAATGTCAATGCATATCTGAACTAATGCCCTTTAATCTAGTAACGTCTAAAATACCTAACATTTCCCTGATAAAATGCCAGAATGCGCTGCATAACTTCGCTCTTCCGGCACTCGCGACAGATTATGTTTAGACAACTATCGTAGCGACGTATTTCTCCGTCAGGTAATGACCAGATAAGGTCCGGATCAACCGCAGATGGTTTCTTCAGCTTTGCCCTTGAGAGCTTTTTACGGGCATTTTGCCAGTCCTTACGCGCCTGTTCAGACGGGAATAACCCGTAACCAGAGTTGTATACATCGCCACTGGCAACCAGCTCTCTGGCGAGAACGCTCATCAGATATCTTGTCGCACCTGTCTTGGCTTCCAGTTGCCGTAACGTCTCGCGCCCACTCTGGCGTACGAGTTCAACAACCTGCCCTTTAATTTTTTCCCGCTCTTCTTGTGTAAAAACTTTTGCCACAAGTCCTCCTGAAAATTACCTCATGACCAGAAATTAACACTTACCCCCTGAAGCCCGGCGGAATTTCGTTATCCGGTTCAGAAATATGATTCACACAACGCTGGTTGTTCGTGCCGCTTACCGGGAGCAACCAGGGGTTCTCAAAATTCCGGTCCGGTCCAAAAAACGTCGTCGCTCGCTGAACAAATTCCGTTCCCGTTTTCCCGGTAGCCGCCAAGTATCTTGCGTAACGCCTCACGCCATCCAGCATGGCCTCTGGTGGCACCCCCTCGCGTAATCTGGCCTTCCAGGCACTGAAAGCGGATTTCTTCGGGTTTGCTCCGGCACGCAACGGGTACTCCCGCCAGACCTGTTCGAACACATCCGGATAATCCACTCGTCCCACAGACAGCCCGGTGTTTTCCGGGACTACCCGATCGGCTTCCCGCTGAATGGCGGAATCGGCTTCAGGCTGCTGCAGTTGGTGTGATTGCTCCGGCCTTGGGGTCATCACCTGCTGCACAGCGCCCGAATCGGCTTTCAGCGCATACGCTGAATCGGCTTCCGGTGTCGTGCCTGCTGGCTGACCAGGATTGACGGTCTGAACATCCCCTGCCTGGTTCGTGGCGTTTTTTACGCCATGGACCATAGTGTTTTGATCTTCTTGATCTGTATCTTTATCTGTATCTTTATCTGTATCTTTATCTGTCGTGACTCGTCGTGACATGTGCGTGACATTTCGTGACGCGCCGTGACAATCGCCATTTTGTTCCCGCTTTCTTTCCCTCTCTCGCTGCGCCCTCTTGCGCTCTGCCGGAGATTTTGCGGTTTGCGAAATATTGCCGTTGTCCTCTTTAAGCACCTGGCGTTTTTCCCATCCAGTGATTAAATCACCATCAAGTACCCGCCCCTGCATCGTCTGCAAAATTGAATCAATTACCTCTTCTGTCACGTCGAGCGCACTTGCTAAATCTTCTGTCGTGACATCAATGTGACCTCGCGTGACATTTCGTGACGCGCTCACCAGGAGGTGGATATACACTGCCATCACTGTTGCAATTGGCTGCCCTGACACCCTGGCAATTGTTCGCCACTTAGGGTCATTTGGCATGTCATGCCATAATCTGAGCCAAGCGTTAGCCATACTCACCTCTTCTGATACCGAATCTTTTTACTCACGAGTTGCCGGAAGCGATTCGATATGGCTATTGTCAGTCAATGTACTGCCACAGCATTTCCTGCCGGGCCACCACGGTTCATCTGATTGAAACCGGCGATTGCCACTGCGACAAAATCATCAGCGTCTCTCACCAGTCGCTCCCGCGTCTCCACCAGCTCCCGAAAATAAGCTGAACTGTGGCTGCGCATTCTGGCCACCAGCAAAGGTGGCATTGCCTTTTCGATCGCTGGTAACAACGCCTGAATTTTTTCAACTGCATCAGGGGTGTCTTTCTCTACCCAGCGGAAAATTTTCTGGGTATTGCGAGCCAGGGCTTCCGGATGGCTGTCGTCATACAGTTCTGGGAACGTCATACCCAGTTCAAAATAAGCCCTGGTTATTTCAGCTGCCGGAACTTTTTCACCGTCCGGATGCGCCCAGGCATTCATCGCCATGCAGATGTGTTCATGCTTGATTTTCATGAATCAAGCTCCTAGAAAGTGGTTGTGTTAACGTTTTGGTATCTTCCAGCTCGGGCCAAATATTCATCCAATCAAAAGGCCTTAGTTGCTGACGTGTAACTTCACCATTACTGGCTCGCTCAATAAGGACACATAACGATGCCCCTAACACTTGACCTTTACTCAATGCCTTTCTTAGATAACCGATGCTGGTACCACACTCGCATGCAAACATACGCTGTTCATCTGACGAAAGAGAATTGAGAAATATTCTTAATTCTTCCATAGCTACTCCTTAGTAAACACAGCAAAGAATACCTACAGGTAAACAAAAGTCAATACCCGCAGGTTGTTTACCTTGCAGTAATCGCATCTATTATTTACCTATGGACAAATATGAATTTAGACGACAGCAACTCATCAAAATTCGTGATGAGAAATGCGATGGTAAAGCGGTTAACGTGGCCAGAAAGATCGGGCGCGAGCCTTCTTATGTATCAAGAATGTTGTACCCAGAGGGGAAAAAGGGAAAAAAACGGATCGCTGATGATATGGTGGAGATTATCGAAGAGTCCTTTGGGTTACCCCGGGGATGGATGGATGGTATCGTTTCATCATCAACGAACACAGCCTCCAGTTATGAAACAAGGGTTCTAACGCCACGACAACGTATTTTTTTAGATCTCTTAGACGAACTGCCAGAAAGTGAAGCGGATAACTTATTAAAAACTCTTGAAGAGAAAAAACAGTATTACAATATGATCTACGAAGAAATCCGTAAAAAGAAAGCACAAAACGCATCATAGCTCACCAAACAACTAGTCACCAGTTAAGACACCGCAAAAATTTACCCATGGGTGTTTACTTTTTAAATACCTATGGGTATCCTTCTTTTCATACCAACTCACCCCGCTCCACAGAATGCAGGGCAATACTTCGAGTTACCAGGCAGTGGTCAGGGGTTAAGTAGCCAGCCCGAGGCGTAAGAACATGACGGCGGGATTCAAATTTTGCAGTGCAGCAGTTAGTTCCGCCACCCGGCGTTAAGGGGAGAGATAAGATGGTGCATTACGAAGTAGTTCAGTATTTGATGGATTGTTGCGGTATCACTTACAACCAGGCTGTGCAGGCTTTACGCAGCAACGACTGGGATCTCTGGCAGGCAGAAGTCGCTATACGTAGCAACAAGATGTGAGATTCGCAAAATGCAAAAAATCGACCTCGGCAACAACGAATCCCTGGTGTGCGGCGTGTTCCCCAACCAGGATGGAACGTTCACTGCCATGACGTATACCAAAAGCAAAACATTTAAAACCGAAACTGGTGCGCGCCGATGGTTGGAGAAGCACACAGTAAGCTAACGATTAAAACGTCTACTCCTGCTGTTCCAGAATAACTTCATAAAATGGGAGTATTTTTCGGTGACGAGATAATAAGAACAGTTTGCGCTATCACTCTGATGTTGAATGATGCCCTTCCGTTCTAATTTTTTCATAACCGGGTTACGGCAAGGAGAAGTGATAATAAGATTTCCTGTTTTAAGGAAATCTTTAAATACAGCGATTTCTTTCTCAGATAAACGAAGCAATACTCGTTGCTCTGGTAGTAATGAATAATGCTTTTGAATATGTGCTCGCAATCTTGAGAAGGAAATGGCGACCACGAAAGAAAAGGCAAAAACGATAATCTGAAAGAGCCAAGGTATTTCAGTATAAGCATTGAATGCGACAGTAAACTCTTTCGGTATCAGCCAGAGAGTGAGACCAAAAATGATAATCGTATACATAAGTCTTTCGAGTGGCTCGTTAGCAAAAAGTTTCAACAATGGAGTAAATACATCCAACATATCAATAACTCTCAACTGTAAGGGTATTGAAATGTTAACACAAGCTCTCGCTGTAGGGGTATAGCCGAGACCACCGAAGCCCGGAGGTGGTGAAATAAAACCGGGCACAACACGAAGGCGCATTTCCGATATCCATAAAGAGTCGGTCTTGTCTGTTAAATTTAAATGGAGGGAGTGCGCCTCCGGTTGTAAATAACGACATTGCTGTGTGTAGTCCTGGCGGCATCAGTTTTTTTCTTGAAGTTCGGCTGATGTCCGCCCTTTTTAAAGTGAATTTTGTGATGCGGTGAATGCGGCTAAGCGCACGTGGCACAGTTAAAAGTCATGTTAGTCCTTATTGGTTTGGGTGGGAAAGCCGACTGTAATTGTTAACTGGTTGCAGTCACCTGGAGGCACCAGACACCGCATCAACAAAGTTCATTTGTAAAAATGGAGATAATTATGATTGCACATCACTTCGGAACTGATGAAATACCACGTCAGTGTGTGACTCCTGGCGATTATGTTCTTCATGAAGGCCGGACATATATTGCCTCGGCAAACAATATTAAAAAGCGAAAACTATATATTCGTAACCTGACCACAAAAACATTCATTACTGACCGCATGATTAAAGTCTTCCTCGGTCGTGATGGTTTACCTGTAAAGGCGGAGTCATGGTGATGACTAAGAAAATAAAATGTGCTTACCACCTTTGCAAAAAAGACGTTGAAGAAAGCAAAGCTATTGAAAGAATGCTTCACTTCATGCACGGGATTTTATCAAAAGACGAACCGAGAAAATATTGCAGTGAAGCTTGTGCCGAAAAAGACCAGATGGCACATGAACTTTAATTAATTGACTATTCGAAACTGAATTTATGCCAGAAATGGCAGGTATTCGCTCAACCTTAATTAAGGAGAAAAACATGATTACCAATTATGAAGCCACTGTTGTAACTACCGATGACATTGTTCACGAGGTGAATCTGGAAGGAAAGCGCATTGGCTACGTAATTAAAACAGAAAATAAAGAAACCCCATTCACTGTGGTTGATATCGATGGTCCATCAGGCAACGTAAAAACACTTGATGAAGGTGTCAAAAAAATGTGCCTGGTGCATATCGGAAAGAATCTGCCCGCAGAAAAAAAAGCCGAATTTCTGGCAACTCTAATTGCAATGAAATTAAAAGGTGAAATCTGAAAGAAATAGCCTGCGTATGGCGCAGGCTATGAACAGTGTGTATCCGGCAAGATCATTCACTGAACAAAACGAATTTTAATCTGAGTTGAGGTTAAAAAACAATGAGCACAAAACCACTCTTCCTGTTACGGAAAGCGAAAAAATCATCCGGTGAACCTGACGTCGTCCTGTGGGCAAGCAACGATTTTGAATCGACCTGTGCCACTCTGGACTACCTGATCGTTAAGTCAGGTAAAAAACTGAGCAGCTATTTTAAAGCTGTTGCCACGAATTTTCCTGTCGTTAATGACCTGCCCGCTGAAGGTGAGATCGATTTTACCTGGAGTGAACGCTATCAACTCAGCAAAGACTCCATGACATGGGAACTAAAACCGGGAGCAGCACCAGACAACGCTCACTATCAAGGCAATACCAACGTCAACGGCGAAGACATGACTGAGATTGAGGAGAATATGCTACTCCCAATTTCTGGCCAGGAACTGCCCATTCGTTGGCTTGCTCAACACGGCAGCGAAAAACCGGTAACGCACGTTTCACGCGACGGACTCCAGGCATTACACATTGCTCGGGCTGAAGAACTACCGGCTGTTACTGCCCTGGCTGTTTCCCACAAAACCAGCCTGCTCGACCCGCTGGAAATTCGCGAACTCCACAAACTGGTTCGTGACACTGACAAAGTTTTCCCTAATCCTGGTAATTCAAACCTGGGACTGATAACTGCTTTTTTCGAAGCATACCTGAACGCTGACTACACCGATCGAGGACTGCTGACAAAAGAGTGGATGAAGGGTAATCGTGTTTCACACATCACTTGCACGGCTTCCGGTGCTAATGCTGGCGGCGGAAACCTCACCGATCGCGGCGAAGGTTTCGTACACGATCTGACGTCACTGGCGCGCGACGTAGCCACTGGCGTACTGGCCCGTTCAATGGATCTGGACATCTATAACCTTCATCCGGCACACGCTAAACGCATTGAGGAAATTATCGCTGAAAATAAACCGCCCTTTTCTGTTTTCCGCGACAAATTCATCACCATGCCTGGCGGGCTGGATTATTCCCGCGCCATCGTGGTTGCGTCCGTAAAAGAAGCACCAATTGGGATCGAGGTCATCCCCGCGCACGTCACTGAATATCTGAACAAAGTACTGACTGAAACCGATCATGCCAACCCTGATCCGGAAATCGTGGATATTGCCTGCGGTCGCTCCTCTGCCCCGATGCCGCAGCGAGTAACAGAAGAAGGAAAACAGGATGATGAAGAAAAACCGCAACCATCTGGAACAACGGCAGTTGAACAGGGAGAGGCTGAAACAATGGAACCGGACGCAACTGAACATCATCAGGACACGCAGCCGCTGGATGCTCAGTCACAGGTAAATTCTGTTGATGCGAAATATCAGGAACTGCGGGCAGAACTCCATGAAGCCCGGAAAAACATTCCATCAAAAAATCCTGTCGATGCCGATAAATTGCTTGCTGCATCACGTGGTGAATTTGTTGACGGAATTAGCGACCCGAACGATCCGAAATGGGTAAAGGGGATCCAGACTCGCGATTGTGTGTACCAGAACCAGCCAGAAACGGAAAAAACCAGCCCAGATATGAATCAACCTGAGCCAGTAGTGCAACAGGAACCGGAAATAGCCTGCAATGCCTGCGGCCAGACTGGCGGGGATAACTGCCCTGACTGTGGTGCGGTGATGGGCGACGCAACATACCAGGAAACATTCGATGAAGAGAGTCAGGTTGAAGCTAAGGAAAATGATCCGGAGGAAATGGAAGGCGCTGAACATCCGCACAATGAGAATGCTGGCAGCGATCCGCATCGCGATTGCAGTGATGAAACTGGCGAAGTCGCAGATCCCGTAATCGTAGAAGACATAGAGCCAGGTATTTATTACGGAATTTCGAATGAGAATTACCACGCGGGTCCCGGTATCAGTAAGTCTCAGCTCGATGACATTGCTGATACTCCGGCACTATATTTGTGGCGTAAAAATGCCCCCGTGGACACCACAAAGACAAAAACGCTCGATTTAGGAACTGCTTTCCACTGCCGGGTACTTGAACCGGAAGAATTCAGTAACCGCTTTATCGTAGCACCTGAATTTAACCGCCGTACAAACGCCGGAAAAGAAGAAGAGAAAGCGTTTCTGATGGAATGCGCAAGCACAGGAAAAACGGTTATCACTGCGGAAGAAGGCCGGAAAATTGAACTCATGTATCAAAGCGTTATGGCTTTGCCGCTGGGGCAATGGCTTGTTGAAAGCGCCGGACACGCTGAATCATCAATTTACTGGGAAGATCCTGAAACAGGAATTTTGTGTCGGTGCCGTCCGGACAAAATTATCCCTGAATTTCACTGGATCATGGACGTGAAAACTACGGCGGATATTCAACGATTCAAAACCGCTTATTACGACTACCGCTATCACGTTCAGGATGCGTTCTACAGTGACGGTTATGAAGCACAGTTTGGAGTGCAGCCAACTTTCGTTTTTCTGGTTGCCAGCACAACTATTGAATGCGGACGTTATCCGGTTGAAATTTTCATGATGGGCGAAGAAGCAAAACTGGCAGGTCAACAGGAATATCACCGCAATCTGCGAACCCTGTCTGACTGCCTGAATACCGATGAATGGCCAGCTATTAAGACATTATCACTGCCCCGCTGGGCTAAGGAATATGCAAATGACTAAGCAACCACCAATCGCAAAAGCCGATCTGCAAAAAACTCAGGGAAACCGTGCACCAGCAGCAGTTAAAAATAGCGACGTGATTAGTTTTATTAACCAGCCATCAATGAAAGAGCAACTGGCAGCAGCTCTTCCACGCCATATGACGGCTGAACGTATGATCCGTATCGCCACCACAGAAATTCGTAAAGTTCCGGCGTTAGGAAACTGTGACACTATGAGTTTTGTCAGTGCGATCGTACAGTGTTCACAGCTCGGACTTGAGCCAGGTAGCGCCCTCGGTCATGCATATTTACTGCCTTTTGGTAATAAAAACGAAAAGAGCGGTAAAAAGAACGTTCAGCTAATCATTGGCTATCGCGGCATGATTGATCTGGCTCGCCGTTCTGGTCAAATCGCCAGCCTGTCAGCCCGTGTTGTCCGTGAAGGTGACGAGTTTAGCTTCGAATTTGGCCTTGATGAAAAGTTAATACACCGCCCGGGAGAAAACGAAGATGCCCCGGTTACCCACGTCTATGCTGTCGCAAGACTGAAAGACGGAGGTACTCAGTTTGAAGTTATGACGCGCAAACAGATTGAGCTGGTGCGCAGCCTGAGTAAAGCTGGTAATAACGGGCCGTGGGTAACTCACTGGGAAGAAATGGCAAAGAAAACGGCTATTCGTCGCCTGTTCAAATATCTGCCCGTATCAATTGAGATCCAGCGTGCAGTATCAATGGATGAAAAGGAACCACTGACAATCGATCCTGCAGATTCCTCTGTATTAACCGGGGAATACAGTGTAATCGATAATTCAGAGGAATAATTCAGCCTGGCGGTGTAATGCACCGCCAACTTGAAATATTTTTTATGAGAAAAATTATGAGATATGACAATGTTAAACCATGTCCATTTTGTGGTTGTCCATCAGTAACGGTGAAAGCCATTTCAGGATATTACCGAGCGAAGTGTAACGGATGCGAATCCCGAACCGGTTATGGTGGAAGTGAAAAAGAAGCACTCGAAAGATGGAATAAACGAACCACTGGAAATAATAATGGAGGTGTTCATGTATAAAATTACCGCCACTATTGAAAAGGAAGGTGGCACTCCTACTAACTGGACAAGATATTCAAAATCTAAACTAACGAAATCAGAATGCGAAAAAATGCTCTCAGGTAAAAAAGAAGCAGGCGTTTCCAGAGAGCAGAAAGTAAAACTGATAAATTTTAATTGCGAGAAACTTCAGTCCTCGAGAATTGCATTGTATTCAAATTAAAACTTCATAGCTGATTATTAATAATCAACATCGGGCGTCAATTTCAGTCTAACATTGGCGCCTGCCAGAGGTGATGCGATGGCACAAGTAATCTTTAATGAAGAGTGGATGGTTGAATACGGCCTGATGCTTCGCACTGGTCTGGGGGCCAGACAAATTGAAGCATACCGCCAGAACTGTTGGGTGGAGGGCTTCCACTTCAAACGAGTATCTCCTTTAGGTAAGCCAGACAGCAAACGAGGGATTATCTGGTACAACTATCCAAAGATAAATCAGTTTATCAAAGACTCATGATATGTCTAAATTACCAACAGGTGTCGAGATTAGAGGTAGATACATTCGCATCTGGTTCATGTTTCGAGGAAAACGATGTCGGGAAACATTAAAAGGCTGGGAGATTACAAACAGTAATATTAAAAAGGCCGGAAATTTAAGAGCGCTGATAGTTCATGAAATAAACTCCGGTGAATTTGAGTATTTAAGACGTTTTCCCCAGTCCAGCACTGGGGCAAAAATGGTGACAACGAGAGTCATAAAAACGTTCGGAGAGCTTTGTGATATCTGGACAAAAATTAAAGAGACAGAGTTAACAACAAACACAATGAAGAAAACGAAATCACAATTAAAAACACTCAGAATAATAATTTGTGAAAGTACCCCGATATCACATATTCGTTATAGCGATATCTTAAACTACCGGAATGAACTGCTGCATGGAGAAACGCTTTACCTGGATAATCCAAGATCCAACAAAAAAGGAAGAACCGTGCGCACAGTTGATAACTATATCGCCCTGCTCTGTTCGCTGTTGCGTTTTGCGTATCAGTCGGGATTTATATCAACCAAACCATTTGAAGGAGTAAAAAAATTACAGCGAAACAGAATAAAGCCTGATCCGTTATCTAAAACAGAATTCAATGCATTAATGGAAAGTGAAAAAGGACAGAGCCAGAACTTGTGGAAATTTGCCGTTTACTCAGGACTTCGTCACGGGGAACTGGCAGCTCTGGCGTGGGAGGATGTGGATCTCGAAAAGGGAATAGTGAATGTCAGAAGAAACCTGACGATACTTGATATGTTCGGTCCCCCAAAAACAAATGCCGGGATCCGAACAGTAACACTACTGCAGCCTGCTCTTGAAGCACTGAAGGAGCAATACAAACTGACCGGGCATCATCGCAAAAGCGAAATCACCTTTTATCATCGGGAGTACGGCAGAACCGAAAAGCAAAAACTGCATTTTGTTTTCATGCCCAGGGTGTGTAACGGAAAACAAAAACCTTATTACTCGGTAAGCAGTTTGGGGGCAAGGTGGAATGCAGCAGTAAAACGTGCTGGTATTCGCCGCCGTAATCCGTACCATACGCGGCATACTTTTGCCTGCTGGCTGTTGACGGCAGGAGCGAACCCGGCATTTATAGCCAGCCAAATGGGGCATGAAACTGCGCAGATGGTGTATGAAATTTACGGTATGTGGATTGATGACATGAACGACGAACAGATAGCCATGTTGAATGCGCGGTTATCGTAGTTGCAAAGTTTGCCCCCAATTTGCCCCATTTAGTACCAGAGAACTGAAATAATGCAAGATAATCAACAAATTACAAAGAAAGAACAATACAACCTGAACAAATTACAAAAACGTCTGCGTCGTAACGTGG
>OGJK01001913.1_pt1 | contig 17551 bp, 16 predicted proteins | sample 1571961 | NCBI WGS metagenome assembly OGJK01 (sample SAMEA2582120, study PRJEB24529) | metagenome | biome: Human gut stool | place: China | collected 2011 | reverse complement strand
CAGATTGCCCGACTTGGCGGTGTCGACGGTGGTGACCGGAGAACCTTTTGCCACACCAGTTGGGCAGGTGATGGCACCGCGTCCGCTGCCGCCGCAGGCGGTGGCACTGTCATATTCAGTATGATAATTATCCAGACGGATCCCGCCGTTCAGCTCAAAATCACGGGTGATTTGCAGCGTATCAAAGGCGTAAATTGCGAAGGTATCCGTCTGACCATTGGCGTTTGCGCCGTTGCGCGTCAGGCCGCCGGGATAAATGCTGCTGTCAGGATGATAAATATTTACCGCGGGTAACGTCACCGGATTAACGCCGTAGTTAGTCTGCGTTTCACGGGTAAATTCCACGCCGGTACTGACATCATGACCGATAGAACCGGTATAGAACGTCGAGGTCAGGTTGGTCTGGTTGGTGAGAATTTTATTACTCACATCTTTGGTATTCGCCGTGCGTGACCAGGTCCAGCTATTCACATCGCTGGTGGGCTGAGTAATATTCGACGCCCCGCCCATAATCGCCGTCATCAGGTAATCCTGCTTTACGCGCGACCAACGGGTAGTATTGCGAATGGTGGTGTTATCGTTGATGTCGTGCTCAAAACGCATGGTGGCGGTGTCGGTGGTCGAATCGTCGTAATCGGAATCCGTGCCGTAAAAGTTATGAGTATCAACTTTTCCGGAATGATTCAGGGCCGCCGTTCCCGCAGATGGGGCAGAATAGCCCGGCAAACCGATGGTCGGAATGCCGCCGTCTGGCGTGTTGTGCTGGGTGACATGCAGATAATTAAGATACAAACGATTCGCTGTACCAAGGCCAAAAGCGACAGAAGGGGCGACGCCGTAACGCTCATTTTTGACTTTGTCGCGTCCGGCATCGTGCGTTTTTTCGCCCATTACATTCAGGCGCACCGCGGTGGTATCACCAATGACCTGATTGACGTCCAGCGTGCCGCGGCGGAACCAGGCGCTGCCAATACTGGCGGAGGCGTCAATGCCGGAATCATTGCGCGGCTGCTTGCTGATCATATTGATCGAGCCTGTCGGTGCGCTGCGCCCGTAGTCGGTGCCGGACGGCCCTTTAATCACTTCGACCTGCTCGGTATTGAAGGTGTCGCGCGAGACGCTGCCGATATCGCGAATGCCATCAATATAAATACTGTTAGAGGTATCGGCACCACGCATATAAATGGCGTCGCCAGTGGTGGAGTTACCGTTCTCACCCGCAAAAAACGCACCCACGCCGGGGACGTTTTTGAGCGCGTCGGTAAGGTTGGTTGCGCCCTGATCTTTAATCACTTGTTCAGAAATTACCGTCATCGTGCGGGTAGTATCCGCTACCGGACGCGAGAATTTCGGATCGGCAGATTGTTGTGGCGCATAAAGCGAAGGCGTTGATGCTTCGACAACCAGCGTGTCATCCGCGTTAGTTTGCCCTTCGGCGGCGAGTGCCTGAGCCACAGGCGTGATGCCAATACAAAGACCGGCAAAGAACGTGAGCGAATGAAATTGTCTGGCAGGGAAATTGCGATTGTTTTCCATTTTGCAGGTGACTTTTTCTTATATGTTGAAATTTTCACTGCCACGAGAAAGCATCTCTGCGGATGCGATGCCACTGTTAATCCCGTGATAGTGTTCGTGCAAGTGATAATAATTTTGATAAGCATTATCACTTGGAGCGATTTTCTATCACCCATTGCGCGAAAAAGAAATACATTTATTTACATTGAGTTCATATTTGATGTTTTTTGATTACAAAACAGACGAAAACTGCATCCAGAGGCGAATGCAGTTACGTTGGTGGGGTTATTTGTAGATGGTTGCAGTACCGAACATCTGGTCATTTCCGCCTGCGGAATTAATGACATAACCTTTCGCGCCTTGTTCGCGCGCTTTTTCTGCCAGTTTATCCTCCAGATCGCTTAGGTTTGATGCGCCAGTTGCCGAAACGGTACCGGCGGGCCGTAGCTGACCGCTGTCCAGGTTACTCATCGGTTGCGCGGCATAAGCCGTGAGAGAGATTCCGCTCAGGACGGTGGCAATCAGTAGTGTGAGGCACTTTTTCATAATGACATCCTCATAAATACAACGGGTAGTGCCTGATAAGTGTAGGTCGCCTGCGCGATGCAAATGACGCAAAAAATTGACAGAGATGTGCTTATTTTTTGAACGATATATTTTTACAAAATAAGACAAATCAATGAAATGCATAATGCTGATTTTTATGATGAATTGCCATAAACCATAGCCATGTTAAGGTTTTGGGGAATGATAAACGCAGCCAGATATTTACCCTGTCGCGTTATGCGGGTATCTTACGCCGCTGCTTAAAGGAGAATGCTATGTCCGCCCAGAAACCGGGGTTGCATCCGCGCAACCGTCATCACAGCCGCTACGATCTCGCCACGCTTTGTCAGGTCAATCCTGAACTCAGGCAATTCCTCACGCTTACACCCGCCGGGGAGCAAAGCGTAGACTTTTCCAATCCGCTGGCGGTGAAGGCGCTCAATAAGGCGTTGCTGGCCCATTTTTACGCCGTAGCGAACTGGGATATCCCCGACGGTTTTCTCTGCCCACCAGTACCGGGCCGGGCGGATTATATTCATCACCTTGCCGATTTACTGGCAGAAGCAAGCGGAACAATTCCAGCGAATGCCAGCATTCTGGATATCGGCGTTGGTGCGAACTGTATTTATCCGCTGATTGGCGTACATGAATATGGCTGGCGTTTTACCGGTAGTGAAACCAGCAGCCAGGCGTTAAGCAGTGCGCAGGCGATTATCAGTTCTAATCCGGGGCTTAACCGCGCCATTCGTCTGCGTCGGCAAAAAGAGAGTGGGGCGATTTTTAACGGCATCATCCATAAAAACGAGCAATACGACGCGACCTTGTGTAACCCGCCATTCCACGATTCCGCCGCTGCGGCACGGGCAGGTAGTGAGCGTAAACGCCGTAACCTGGGGCTGAACAAAGACGATGCACTGAACTTTGGCGGCCAGCAACAGGAGTTGTGGTGTGAAGGCGGTGAAGTCACCTTTATCAAAAAGATGATTGAAGAGAGCAAAGGCTTCGCGAAGCAGGTGATGTGGTTTACATCACTGGTATCTCGTGGTGAAAACTTACCGCCGTTGTATCGTGCCCTGACGGACGTGGGCGCGGTGAAGGTGGTTAAAAAAGAGATGGCCCAGGGGCAAAAGCAGAGTCGCTTTATTGCCTGGACCTTTATGAACGACGAGCAGCGCCGCCGTTTTGTCAATCGCCAGCGTTAAAGCGTTGGTTCCCCCGGCGGTAACGGTTCAGCCGGGGGCGCGCCCGGAGCAGGCAGCACCTGATAAGTCTGCACTGGCGCGCGAACGCCCGCCAGGTCGAAATGTTTTTTCACCTGGCTGTCGAGGGCAAAGCGTACCGTCCACTGTTTGAGTGGCAGCGTGGTGAACGAAACACGCAGTGTAAACGCGGTATTGCTTAAGCCGACAATCCCGGCAAAATTCGGTTCACCAATAATCAGCCCGCGAATTTCTTCGTTTTCCATTAATTCCGCTACCGCATCTTTCAGTGCCTGATTGGCTTTATCAGCATCTTCATGGCGATCAACATCATAATTTGCCACCACCGAACCAATGCCGCGGACAAAGTTAGCAAAGGTGGTTATCGAAGACCACGGAATGATGTGATACGCCCCGGTATCCTGGCGTACGCCCACGGAGCGAATCGACATCCGTTCCACTGTGCCGGTCAACGGCCCGATAGTCACCAAATCTCCAGTGTTCATGCCGTTTTCAAACTGAATAAATACCCCGGTGATAATATCTTTCACCAGCGTTTGCGAACCAAACGAGATAGCCAGACCTAATGCCCCGGCACCTGCCAGCAATGGCGCGATATTGACGCCGATTTCCGACAACACAATCATGATGGTGATGGTACTGATAATCACCGCCAGCGCGTTACGAAACAGCGTAAGCAGGGTACGCGTGCGGGCGCTGGGTAGCGGGCGGCCATGAATATCCGAAGCCAGCCGGTTTTCGATCAAACTGGCGAGCACCGTCCAGCCAACCGCCGAGAAGAAAAGAATGAGTGCGATACGGATCAGGATATCTACGGTTTTCTGCCCCGCGCCGTTTTGCAGCCAGTTCCAGAAATCGAACAATCCCCATGCGCTCAACAGCAACATTACCGCCACGCAGACTGTCAGAATACGCGCCGTTTTCAGCGCCGCCGACAGCCAGCCATTCAACCGTTTTTGCAGCTCCGGATAGTTACGCTGAGTATGTGGCGAGAGAGTGATGGTTTTCGCCAGCCAGCGGGAAAACATACCGGAAACAAACGCTGCGATACCAATAATCGCCAGGCTGCGCACCGTTGCACCCATCATAAATTTCAGGCTGTTGCCCGGATCGAACAACGAAAAGAAAAACAGCACGATAAAATAGGCGCTTGCCAGCCAGTGCCACACCAGCGCAAAGGCGCGGATAAACAGGCTGAAAAAGGCCAGCGAATGCTCCGCGAAGTTGAGCAAATGCTGGGTAATCTCTTTTTTATTACGAAAGATCAGGTACAACGCCCAGACGGTCATGCACAGCATAATGATGACGTTCGCCAGCGCACCTATCTGTACATTCACCTGATTAGAGATAATCGGCACGGCCACAATCAGGCCATAACCTATCAAACTGCTTAACCAGCTCAGGCGACGACTCCAGTAACGGGCGCTCTCGTCCTGAATCGTGAACGGGCGCAGCTCCGCCACGTTTGGGCAAAAAATCAGGCGTAGTACGGCTTTGAAAAATTCAATGAGGGCAAAGGCGTTGAGAAACAAACTTTGTTGGAAAGCGATGGTGCGACTGCCTGCATTCAGGTTGTCGCTTAATACCTGGCCGACAAATAATGTCAGGGCCAGTAACAGCAGGTCGATAATAAACGCCCCGATAATCATCGCCGGAAGCTGCAACCAGTTGCTGCGCTCACGATTTTTTTGCCGCGCCCACTGACCCATTTTGCGATACAGCGGCAGTGCGCACAGGCGAATCAGCCAGTAAAAACCAAACACTAATACCGCTAACATTGAAAAATGGGTCAGCGCATTGCTGAAGGTTTGTGGATTAAACGGCTTATGCGGGGAGCCGGTGATATTGCGATAAAGTTGCCCGAAGCGGGCGGAAAGGGCTTCACCATAATGGCGGCTGACTTCGGTGACCTTTTGCAGCACGGTTTGCTCTTCGACCAGCGTCGGCGGCACTATTTTTGGTACCGGTTCAGCAGGGGGCGTAGCGGCAACGGTGCGCAACTGGTCGATCAACTCTTTACGCGAGGTGTCATTATCCAGCACATCCGCCAGTGCGCCATAGGCCGCTTTTTTTTGTTCGATATCCGGTTCCGGGGCCGGTTCAGTCGTTGAGTCCGTTGTCGTTGTGGTTGTAACGCCGGGTATGGATACCGCGTGGGCAGGTGCGCCCAGCAGGCAGAAGAGGATGAACAGGATCCACCGCATGACTCCTCCAGTGAGAAAATAGAGCAAAAAGATAAGTATAGATGCTGGAGGAGGGGCGATTTTAAATGAGAGGAATCTGGTGTGCCTCCCTTTCGGGTGAAAGGGAGGAAGGGATATTAAGCAGGTTGCTGACAACGTGCGGGCTTTTTTGCCGGATGCGGCGTGAACGCCTTATCCGTCCTACAAGTTCATGCAATTTTAATAAGTTGCCAGATATCCTGTAGGCCTGATAAGCGTAGCGCATCAGGCAATGTGTCTTATTAAGAGACGTGCTGCAAAAATTCCTGCAAGCGCTGGCTCGGCGGGTTCTTGATCAACACCTGCGGATTGCCATCTTCCGCAATCCGGCCTTTGTCGATAAAGATCAGCCGCGAAGCTACTTTCTCGGCAAAACCGATTTCGTGGGTCACGATCACCATCGTCATCCCTTCTTCAGCCAGATCCTGCATAACCTTCAGCACTTCATGGCGCAGTTCCGGGTCAAGAGCGGAAGTCGGTTCATCAAACAGCATCATTTTCGGCTTCACCGCCAGCGCGCGGGCAATCGCCACACGCTGCTGTTGACCACCAGAAAGTTCGGAAGGGTAGTGATGTGCACGTTCTGCCAGACCGACTTTCGCCAGCAGCTCACGTGCCAGTTTTTCCGCCTCTTCTTTGTTCGCGCCACGCACGCGTAGCGGGCCAAACATGACGTTTTCCAGCGCCGTCAGATGCGGGAAGAGGTAAAACTGCTGGAACACCATACCTGCTTCCTGGCGAATCAGGCGCTCGTCAACTTTCGGATCGTTAACCTTCAGGCCATCGACAATCAGATCGCCGGAGGTGATTTCTTCCAGTTTGTTGATGCAGCGCAGCAGGGTCGATTTACCGGAACCGGACGGCCCGATAATCACCACGACTTCGCCCTGGGCAATGTTCAAATCGATATTGTGCAGCACCTGGGTTGGGCCAAAGTGCTTGGAGACGTTTTTAAATTCAATCACAGGATTTTCATCCTTCTTTCCAGACGACGCAGAATAAAGCTCAGCGCCAGGGTAATAATCAGATAGAACACCGCCACGGCGCTCCAGATCTCAAGGGCGCGGAAGTTACCGGCAATAATTTCTTGCCCCTGACGGGTCAGTTCCGCCACGCCGATCACAATAAACAGCGAGGTGTCTTTAATGCTGATGATCCACTGGTTACCCAGCGGCGGCAGCATACGACGCAGTGCCAGCGGTAAAATGACGTAGCGAATGGTTTCCCAACGTGAAAGACCGAGCGCCAGTCCTGCTTCACGAAAACCTTTGTGGATAGACAGCACCGCACCACGCGTGATTTCCGCAATATACGCGCCGGAGTTGATCATGATGGTGACCACCGCCGCAGTAAATGGGTCGATGCGTAAGTCGTTAAACGCCATCGGCAGGGCGAAATAAATAAACATCACCTGGACGACGATAGGTGTGCCGCGGATCACTTCAATAAAGACCAGCGCGACGTGGTTGGCTATCCAACCTCCGAAGGTGCGTGCAAAACCTGCCAGCAATCCGATTACCAGACCGCCTGCCAGACCGAGGACCGAAATCCACAGGGTCATTTTGGCACCTTCAATCAGAAGCGGAATGGCAGGCCAGATGGCACTCCAGTCAAACTGCATATGTTGTTCCTGTTACCGTGGTGTAAATAATCAAATTCAGGGTAATTAATGGCCCCGGAGCGGGTTTGCGCCCCTCACCCTAATCCTCTCCCCATAGGGGAGAGGGAACTGCCAGTGCGTTTTACAGGTGTAGCGTTATTATTTCGGTTCAGTACCGAACCATTTTTTGTAGATTTCGTTGTAAGTTCCGTTCTCGCGCAGGGTTTTCAACGCGCCGTTGACTTTGTCACGCAGCTCGTCGCTACCTTTCGGGAACGCAATACCGTATTGCTGCGCTTCCAGAGAGTCACCTACCGCTTTGAACTGACCGTTACCGGCGGTTTTGATGAAGTACAGAATGTTTGGCGTATCGTGCAGAACGGCGTCTGCGCGGTTGGTGCCCAGTTCCATATAGGCGTTATCGATGTTCGGGAACTGACGCAGATCTTTAGTTTTGATGTTTGCTTTCGCGTAATCAACGGAGCCAGTACCGCTCTTCACAGCAACCACTTTCCCGTCGAGATCTTTCACGCTTTTCACATCGTTATTGTTAGCTTTCACCATCACTAACAGGCCGCTTTTGTAGTAGCCGTCAGAGAAATCGATCGCTTTTTTACGCTCGTCGGTGATGGTAATGCCCGCCAGCGCCAGATCGACGTTTTTGGTTTGCAGTGCCGGAATGATCCCACTGAAATCCATCGGCTTCAGTTCGTAATCCAGCTTCAGCTCTTTAGCGATGGCAGCCCACAGATCAACGTCAAAGCCCACATATTTATCGCCCTGTTTAAATTCAAACGGAACGAAGGCGGTATCCGTCGCGACAACTAATTTTTTATCCGCGGCATGAGAAGAAACCGCAAAAGCCAGGGTCAGTGCAGCCAGTGAAACTTTTAATACAGACTTCATAGCATTTCCTTTTTTCTATCCACGGGACGATCCCCTGCGTGACATTCACATATATGAAAAAATCGTGCCAGTTTTGCAACTCCTTGATTTTTCGAGATGCGGCAAAAACGTGATGCACGATTTATAGGGCAATACCCTGAAGATGCACCATTCTGGGGCACCAATCTGGTGCGCTAAAATTGTGCACTCAACACAGTGATTATTTAGCGTAAAACCTGATGAAAAAACAATCTTTATGTAACGATTGTGTGATGATGTGGATACAAAAAATTTACTTAATCAGCTGGAGATAGCAGATGGATGCACTAAATAAGTGCGTTGAGGTGGGCTGCAAAACAAAACGGCCTCCTGTCAGGAAGCCGCTTTTATCGGGTACTAAAGTTCTGCACCATCAGCGATGGATTTATTCGATGTTAGACTCGATAAACCACAGGAATTTATCCAGGTCGCGAGACGCGGCGGTCAGGATATCTGCGGTGTCGTCATCTTTCGCTTCGCCAATCGCTTTGCGTACGTCATTAGCGACGATTGCGTAACGGTCAGCCAGTTCTTTCAGGTGATCCTGAACGTTGTGGATGTCCAGCGGGTAACTTTTCAGCGGGGTTTTGCTGTTGATAACTTGAGTGGTCCCCAGAGCTACACCGCCCAGCTGCACTGCACGTTCTGCCATGGTATCCAGATGATCGATCAGTGCGGTGCGGAAGCCATCCAGCATTTCATGTACGGCAATGAAGTTAGCGCCGCGCATGTTCCAGTGCGCTTGTTTGGTAATCAAAGAAAGATCAATAAACTGGATAACCTGGCGATTCAGCAACTCTACTGTTGCTTTTTTCTCGCTGTCGGAGACATCGTTGCGGGTATAAAGCAGATTGGTCGCTTTTGATTTAACTAATTTAGCGGTACTCATAATTTCATATCCTCTTGATGTTATGTCCCAGTAATTAACGAGACTAAGTATAGCACCGGCTATGTGTTCCGCTATTCTGGCTGTTCCTATCACACTAATAGTGGTAACAAGCGTGAAAAACAAAACTAATAAAGATTCAATGAGTTAGATATATTGATAAGAACAATTCTTATTTATCTGCTCGCCAGGAATTTTCGGAATAAATATGCTTTTGCATAATTCGATATATAAAGACGGTGTAGAGGAAAAGTAGCGAGAAATTCTGCATGGTTATGCATAACCATGCAGAAATGTAAATTTAATTAATGTCTAATTCTTTTATTTTGCTCTCTTTGCGTACTGTCAGCGTAGACCCCATTGAAGCGGCGATGATAGCGCCGAGCGCCAGTAGCTGTATGGGTGTCAGTGTTTCTCCGAGGAAAATCATCCCGGAAACGGCAGCCAGCGCCGGTTCCATGCTCATCAGCGTACCAAATGTCCGTGTTGGCAAACGGGTGAGGGCAATCATTTCCAGCGAATAAGGCAGAGCGGTCGAGAGAATAGCGACAGCCAGACCCAATGGAATAACCGACCAGTGCCAGAGTGCTTCACCAGCCTGAAGCGCTCCAATTGGCACGAAAATTAACGCTGCAATCAACGAACCAATTGCCACCGTCGCAGGGCCATGTTCCGCTCCTGCGCGTTGCCCACTTAAAATGTAAATAGCCCAACAAGCCCCGGCCCCCAGTGCCAGCGCACAGCCGGTTAAATCGACATGGGAAACGTCTTGCCCCAGCGGTAGCAGGAACCACAGACCAAGAACCGCCAGCACAACCCAGACGAAATCTACCGGGCGACGAGAAGAGAACAGCGCCACCGCCAGTGGTCCGGTGAACTCCAGCGCCACCGCAATACCCAGCGGTACTGTCTGAATAGAAAGATAATTCATCCCACCCAGCGAAACGCCGTAAAACAACAGCGGTAACCGTTGCTCTTTGGCAAAGCGCAGTCGCCATGGCTTAAAGAACGCGATGAGGATCAGCGTTCCTAATGCCAGACGCAGCGCAGTGACACCCGGTGCGCCCACCAGAGGAAAAAGTGACTTAGCTAACGAGGCTCCACCCTGAATAGACGCCATGGCAACGAGCAATATGACTATTGGTAACCAGACCGGCATTTTACGTAATGAACCAGGCATCCTTTCTCCCACAAATATCTAGACTTAAGTAAAGCGCGGAGTGTACTGGATATACCCAATGCTGGTTGAGCATTTGTTGAAAAAATTTTCCCCCGTTTTGACTAAAATGCGCCAGGATTGATGGAATCATTAGTCTGGTGATTAGGAATAATCTGGATGAATGACAGGGAAAACATGCGTAATACTTACGCAGTTCTCTGAAAAAGTGATTTAAATTTAGATGGATAGCGGTGTATGGAAACGTTCTGTTACATGAAATGGCCCGTTAGACATCACAAATCGCGAAGAGTTTCCCATTAATTTTTGATATATTTAAAACTTAGGACTTATTTGAATCACATTTGAGGTGGTTATGAAAAAAATTGCATGTCTTTCAGCACTGGCCGCAGTTCTGGCTTTCACCGCAGGTACTTCCGTAGCTGCGACTTCTACTGTAACTGGCGGTTACGCACAGAGCGACGCTCAGGGCCAAATGAACAAAATGGGCGGTTTCAACCTGAAATACCGCTATGAAGAAGACAACAGCCCGCTGGGTGTGATCGGTTCTTTCACTTACACCGAGAAAAGCCGTACTGCAAGCTCTGGTGACTACAACAAAAACCAGTACTACGGCATCACTGCTGGTCCGGCTTACCGCATTAACGACTGGGCAAGCATCTACGGTGTAGTGGGTGTGGGTTATGGTAAATTCCAGACCACTGAATACCCGACCTACAAACACGACACCAGCGACTACGGTTTCTCCTACGGTGCTGGTCTGCAGTTCAACCCGATGGAAAACGTTGCTCTGGACTTCTCTTACGAGCAGAGCCGTATTCGTAGCGTTGACGTAGGCACCTGGATTGCCGGTGTTGGTTATCGCTTCTAATCACTTTGGTGATATAAAAAATCCGCCTCTCGGGGCGGATTTTTGTTTTTAAGGTTTCGGGTCGAAAATATCGGTTCCGAGATGGTTGTAATCCACCTTCTGTAACTGGAAGTTGGTGATGTATATCGGCCCGGCTTTCTTCTCAGATATAAACGGGTATTTGATATTTATTTCCTTCGCTTTAATTCCCGTCCACTGCGAGAAAAAGCCTAAGAAGTCATTGGCTGAGCGGCGGGCTTTAATCACCCGATGCGCTTTATCGTCGCTGGAAATGACCATAAAAGGCACCTGGAAATTTTGCTGATATTTATCATCATGGGCAAGGTATTGCACGTCTTTGCCGCGCTCTTTAAAGGCCAGACCGTGGTCAGAAAAGTAAACCAGAGAGAAGCTGCTGCCGCTGTTGCGTAACTGATCGTACAGCTTGCGCAGTAAATCGTCCGTTTGCGTCATGGTATAGAGATAGCACGACGTTTCTTTCGATTGCACAAAGGTTTCGTATTTGCCTTGTGTCCTGTCGCAGGCCTGCGGATGCGAGCCCATCAGATGCAGAACAATCAGCTGCGGTTGCGAGTGCTCTTGCGCCAGCACTTGAGCGGTCATATCCAGTAACGCTTCGTCTTTCGTGTTTTTATCTGCTTCAAAATTACCTTCTTTCAGGAAGTACACTTCATCTGCACGTTTGGCGATGCTGGCGATAGCAGTATCGTATTCGCCGATTTGACCCTGGTTGGAAAACCACCAGGTCTGGAAGCCCGCGCGATTTGCCAGGGTGACAAAGTTATCCTGAAACTGTGGTTTGCCATCGACTACGCGATTGAGCGTTAAGCCAAGCGATTTCTGCGTGGAGCCACTGGCGGCAATGTAGTCAGCAAATATCAAACCGTTAACGCTGCTGGCAAACGGGGTATTGTCCCAGTGACCGCCAAAGGCACCGAGGGCATCGCGACGCGCGCTTTCACCGATCACCACCACATAGGTCTGATACTTCGGCTTAACGGCAGTGACCGTCCAGGTATCTTTCATTCCGGAAAGTTTTGCCATCCGTTCTTGCTCTTCAATCACCTCGTTATTATTGACGATGACATCCTTAGCAAAACGAAATACCGGATAGCCAGTATCTTTCAGTTTAAATACGCCACCCCAGGCCAGGTTTTGCACGGGAGCAACAAAAAATGTCGCCACACTGAATACCAGACACAGGCTGTCGAAGGTATTCCAGCGCGCTTTTTCATTCTCTTTTTTTCGCCTGATTGCTATTACGCCGAGCGCAAAAATAAATAAGCCGACCAGGTAGCTGTACCACGGAAAAATCGTCAGGATTTCGGTCGACTCTTCCATATTGGTGGAGTGCAATGCCAGCAATGTATTGAAATTAGGCGCGCCGTAGGCCTGAGCAAAAGGGAAATAACAAGCCGCCACCAGCGAACTGACACCGACCAGAACTTTTTGTACGCGAGGCAATGTTCGCCATAGCAAAAGCAAAATAGCCGTAAACGCAGCGGTGTAGAGCAAACTGAAGGGGTAACCTAAGCCGAGGTTAATTAATAGCGACTGTAAAAAGTAGAACGCAGTCCACGGGCTAAATACCCGGCTACGGGTAACAAGCGATTCTTTGAGGGTTAAATTCATATGCCACTATCGTAACAAACGCCATGTGCTTACCCTGGCGTCAAGGGTCAATACCTGCAAGAGTGCGTGAAGAGGGGAAAGGGGTCCGCATCCGCGAGCCGCAATATACGCAGGGCTGCAAGAAGATAGAGCGAGCCGCCGTTCAGGTCAACTACTGACGAACAAATCTTTTGCGAAGGGGATTGCAAATCCGACAAAAAGTGGGGTTTTTCAGACCAAAACGCGTTATGCCTGCATGAAAGCAGGAGTGAAGCGGCGTACCGCGACGCCGCTATTTATCGGAAGGTTTATCTTGCTGCGGTTTGTTGTTGACCATATCGCACAACATAGAGAGCAGCATTAACCGTACTTTAAAGGGAGAATGACTAAACACGCGCATACACCTCTTGAACTCATTCATAAGACCTCCTGACTTGCTAATCCCGTCGATCCTTGAGGGATGATTGCATTACATACAGATATAGCACAGGCTATATTATATAGCTATTGCTAAAACGTTAATTTTTTGTACCTTCGCAACTCTGGTTTACAATGTGCGCACGAAATGAGAACGCTATGTATGCGTCACCATAATGAGGAAGCACAATGAGTCGTCGCGCAGGTACGCCAACAGCAAAAAAAGTGACGCAGTTAGTGAACGTGGAAGAGCACGTTGAAGGGTTCCGCCAGGTCAGAGAGGCGCATCGGCGCGAGCTTATTGATGATTACGTTGAGCTGATTTCTGACTTGATCAGGGAAGTGGGGGAAGCTCGTCAGGTGGACATGGCTGCTCGTCTGGGAGTTTCGCAACCGACGGTGGCTAAAATGCTTAAGCGGCTGGCAACCATGGGGCTGATTGAAATGATCCCCTGGCGTGGCGTGTTTTTAACGGCAGAAGGAGAGAAGCTGGCGCAGGAAAGCCGCGAGCGACATCAGATAGTCGAAAATTTCTTGTTGGTGTTGGGCGTCAGTCCGGAAATCGCCCGTCGCGACGCGGAAGGCATGGAGCACCATGTTAGTGAAGAGACGCTCGACGCTTTTCGTTTGTTTACCCAGAAACACGGTGCCAAATGAGCCTGCCTTTTTTACGCACGCTGCAAGGCGATCGTTTTTTTCAGTTATTAATTCTTGTTGGTATCGGATTAAGCTTTTTCGTGCCCTTTGCACCGAAATCCTGGCCTGCTGCTATCGACTTGCACACCATCATCACCTTAAGCGGCCTGATGCTGCTGACCAAAGGTGTGGAGTTAAGCGGTTATTTTGATGTGCTGGGGCGCAAAATGGTGCGCCGCTTTGCTACGGAGCGTCGGCTGGCGATGTTTATGGTGCTGGCGGCGGCGCTGCTTTCTACCTTTCTGACCAACGATGTCGCGCTGTTTATTGTTGTTCCGCTGACTATCACGCTAAAAAGACTGTGTGAGATCCCGGTTAATCGGCTGATTATTTTTGAGGCGCTGGCAGTCAACGCTGGTTAGCTACTGACGCCAATTGGCAACCCGCAAAATATTCTTATCTGGGGACGTTCTGGTCTTTCGTTTGCCGGATTTATTGCCCAAATGGCACCGCTGGCTGGCGCAATGATGCTGACGCTCCTGCTCCTGTGCTGGTGTTGTTTCCCTGGAAAGGCGCTGCAATACCATACGGGGGTGCAAACACCGGAGTGGAAACCGCGGCTGGTGTGGAGTTGTCTGGGGCTGTATATCGTCTTTCTGACGGCGCTGGAGTTCAAACAAGAGCTGTGGGGACTGGTGATTGTGGCGGCAGGCTTTGCGCTGCTGGCACGTCGCGTGGTGCTCAGTGTGGACTGGACGCTGCTGCTGGTGTTTATGGCGATGTTTATCGACGTCCATTTACTGACCCAGCTTCCAGCGTTGCAAGGCGTGTTGGGTAACGTGAGTCATCTATCTGAACCCGGGTTATGGTTAACGGCAATCGGTTTATCGCAGGTGATCAGTAACGTGCCGAGTACCATATTGTTGCTGAACTATGTGCCGCCGTCTTTATTACTGGTATGGGCGGTAAACGTAGGTGGCTTTGGGTTATTACCCGGATCGCTGGCAAATTTGATTGCGCTACGTATGGCGAACGATCGCCGCATCTGGTGGCGTTTCCATCTCTATTCAATACCGATGCTGTTGTGGGCGGCGTTGGTGGGATATGTTTTGTTAGTTATACTCCCGGCCAACTAGGGTCTGGCAAATAAAAAAGGCGGATTATGAGTCCGCCTTTTGCTTTAAGTTTTGAAGATTAATTCAGACGAACCGGCATCCCGGAGCGGTTTTTAATCGCTTCATCAAGAACAACCTGGTCAACATCTGGCTGACCGGTCACTGTTTGCACGCTCTTCGTCAGGGTAATTGGCACAATTTCCTGACCTTCAAACTGGGCTTCGGTGGTAGACAGCGGGTTATGGACTTCAATATAACGGCTGCCGTCTGGCTCGGTGGTCGCTTTTACCGGCTCATCAATAAACTGTACGCGGGTACCGACCGGTACTTTCTCGAACAGGAATTTGATGTCTTCGTTACGCAGACGCACACAACCATGACTTACACGCAGGCCGATACCGAAGTTGGCGTTGGTGCCATGGATAGCGTACAGGCGACCGATGTAGAGTGCATACAGCCCCATCGGGTTATCCGGACCTGCCGGAACGACAGCCGGAAGCGGTTCGCCCGCAGCGCGGTACTCTGCGTGCATTTTGGCGGTCGGCGTCCAGGTCGGGCCTGCTTTCTTACGCTCAACTTTGGTGGTCCAGTTGATAGGCGTATCTTTGCCTAACTGACCAATGCCGATCGGCAGCACGATAACGGTGTTGGTCCCTTTCGGATAGTAATACAGACGCATCTCTGCACTGTTAATGACGATGCCTTCATGAACGGTATCCGGCAGGATCAGCTGCTGCGGAATGTTCAGTACAGTACCGCCTTTCGGCAGGAAGGTATCCACACCCGGGTTCGCTTCCATCATATTGGAAAGCCCCATCTGGTACTCCGCGGCAAAATACTCCAGCGGCTGAGTGTTACCTTCAGGAATGGTGATCACCTGATTCTGACCAACCAGGCGACTCCCGTCGGTTGGCAGAGGATAAGTTACCGCAGAGGCGGTACTGCAAAAGCCGACAACAGCGAAGGCCGCTGCGAATAATGTTTTCAATTTCATATTCATGTTAAGCGAGATTTTGTGCCTGGCAGGCCATTGGGTTGAGAATATTAGAGTATTGGAAGCGCATTATAAGTTCATTCCAGCTCACAGTGAAATCAGATGTGTACGAAATCACATTTTTTGCCTTTGGCTTGAGTGTAGACCTTAAGCGAGGAGCAGGATCTTCTTTCAGACTTATGGCATAATGCGCGGTTTGTCATATCTCTTTTCAGGATACGCCTGTGTTAGTTTCCAGTAACGTCACCATGCAGTTCGGCAGTAAGCCGTTGTTTGAAAACATTTCCGTCAAATTTGGCGGCGGCAACCGTTACGGCCTGATTGGCGCGAACGGTAGTGGTAAATCCACCTTTATGAAGATCCTCGGCGGCGACTTAGAGCCGACTTTGGGTAACGTTTCCCTCGATCCCAACGAGCGCATTGGTAAGCTGCGTCAGGATCAGTTTGCCTTTGAAGAGTTCACTGTGCTGGATACGGTGATCATGGGGCATAAAGAGTTGTGGGAAGTGAAGCAGGAGCGTGACCGCATCTATGCTTTGCCGGAAATGAGTGAGGAAGACGGCTATAAAGTGGCCGATCTGGAAGTTAAATACGGCGAAATGGACGGTTACTCTGCGGAAGCTCGCGCCGGTGAACTGTTGCTTGGCGTGGGAATTCCAGTGGAACAGCACTACGGCCCGATGAGTGAAGTTGCTCCTGGCTGGAAGCTGCGTGTGCTTCTGGCGCAGGCGCTGTTTGCTGATCCGGATATTCTCCTGCTCGACGAACCGACCAACAACCTCGACATCGACACCATTCGCTGGCTGGAACAGGTGCTGAACGAGCGTGACAGCACCATGATCATCATCTCGCACGACCGTCACTTCCTTAACATGGTCTGTACCCACATGGCGGATCTGGATTACGGCGAGCTGCGCGTTTATCCGGGTAACTACGATGAGTACATGACGGCGGCGACCCAGGCGCGTGAACGTCTGCTGGCCGATAACGCCAAGAAGAAAGCGCAGATTGCTGAGTTGCAATCTTTCGTTAGCCGCTTTAGCGCCAACGCCTCGAAATCTCGCCAGGCAACTTCGCGCGCGCGCCAGATTGATAAAATCAAACTGGAAGAGGTGAAAGCCTCCAGCCGTCAGAACCCGTTCATCCGTTTTGAACAGGATAAGAAACTGTTCCGTAACGCGCTGGAAGTGGAAGGTCTGACCAAAGGGTTTGATAACGGTCCACTGTTTAAAAATCTCAACCTGCTGCTGGAGGTCGGTGAAAAACTTGCGGTACTGGGTACCAACGGCGTCGGTAAATCAACGCTGCTGAAAACGCTGGTGGGCGATCTGCAACCGGACAGCGGCACCGTAAAATGGTCTGAAAACGCGCGCATTGGTTACTACGCCCAGGACCACGAATATGAGTTTGAAAATGATCTGACCGTGTTCGAATGGATGAGTCAGTGGAAGCAGGAAGGCGATGACGAGCAGGCGGTACGCAGCATTCTCGGTCGTTTGCTGTTCAGCCAGGACGACATCAAAAAGCCAGCTAAAGTGCTTTCCGGTGGGGAAAAAGGGCGGATGCTGTTTGGTAAGTTAATGATGCAGAAGCCGAACATTCTGATCATGGACGAACCGACCAACCACCTGGATATGGAATCCATCGAGTCACTGAACATGGCGCTGGAACTGTATCAGGGCACGCTGATCTTTGTTTCACACGACCGTGAGTTCGTAAGCTCCCTGGCGACCCGCATTCTGGAAATCACCCCGGAACGCGTGATCGACTTTAGCGGTAATTACGAAGATTACCTGCGTAGTAAAGGGATCGAGTAA
>OGJK01001909.1_pt1 | contig 17562 bp, 18 predicted proteins | sample 1571961 | NCBI WGS metagenome assembly OGJK01 (sample SAMEA2582120, study PRJEB24529) | metagenome | biome: Human gut stool | place: China | collected 2011 | reverse complement strand
GAAAATGATAAATTCTCGTCATACAGGTATGATAATATGGATTATCAAAATACTGCGAAGACTACACGATACATTTTATAAACAAAATGCGTTAAGTTTAGCCTTTCGGGAGCGAGTGGGAGTAGTTTCCTTTGGTTTGGATGTGCCGAAAAACCCGGTATTTATGCGGGTTTCGGGACTTGGCACTTTTTGAACAACCGCTTTTGCAACACTTTTTTTCAAAAACGTGTTTTCTGGCAGATGAAATAGTCCCCCTTGGCTTGCAACTAACCTCCAAAATCGCATAATTTTTAAGGCTTTTGCCCTGCTTTGGGCAGAAGCCTTTTTTATGAGACTATTTGATTACTGGCAGGCACGGTTTTTAGGTTTTTGGGGTGATGTTCTCTTTGCATTTATCATAATTCTCGCTTTGTGTCCTTTACATTTGTGGAGGCTCGTGCTATATTCTCATTGAAAGGGGTGACAGCTATGGACCAAGAAAAAATCGGTAGTTTCATTGCAGAAAACCGCAAGGCGAAAGGCTTTACGCAAATTGAATTTGCGGAGAAATTAGGCGTTTCCAACAAATCGGTATCTCGGTGGGAAACCGGAAAAAATATGCCGGATGTGTCTCTGTTTTTGCCTATATGTGATGCGTTGGATATTTCAGTTAACGAGCTGCTTATCGGCGAACGCATCGCAACGCAAGAAAGCAAAAAAGCTGATGAAATTCTTGTTGAAACCATACAAGCCTCCAACAAAAAGCTTAAATCCGCACAAGTACTGATATATATATTTGGCGTTTTGGTCAACGCATTACTTATGATTGGTGTGCCTCTGACCGCAACACCCTCTGACGCAATGGCGGTGCCACTTGCCGCACTTTTAGGCGGTGCCGTTTCTGCCCTGTTGTTGTCCTGCCTCAACATCAAGCCTATATGGTTGTTTATATTCATTCCGATTTCGGTAATTGAATTATTGGTGGGAAGCATAATCTATTGCGGTGAGTTGTATGACTACGGCTTGCCCTATGCAACAATACTGGCATTTATTCAACTCGTAATAATTTTGCTGACGATGATTATACGCACGATTATAAGAAGCCTTATAAAAAATAAACGCAAAAATAAATCTTCATAGCATTTGCTACACTCATCTGAATCACACAAAGGCAATTTGGATGTGATAGCACCTGTTTCTCTCGTACCAGATATGTAACCGGTTGCCCAGAAGAACTCATCATAGTCCTCTTTGGTGCAACCTTTAATAAAGATATGACAGTAACGCTCATCGTTTTTATCAACGATATAGATACGCTCCACAAAGGATTGTATCAGCGTTACTAACACATCCGGCTGTACGTCCTTTGCGTATTTCTCAAAGGATAACAGCCTTTCTTTGATTTCTTCAATATATCTCACAGCATACATCTGACTTTGCCTGCTATCCTCTAATTTTTGTAACAGTTTTTCCGTTTCAGAAAGCTCGTCTGTCAGTCCCTTTACATCCTCCTGAATAAACCGTTTTAAGTTTTCGTCTGCTTCCCGCAGATTTTTCACCTGATTCGAAACAGCAGCTTCAAGCTGTACTTTCTTTTCCTTCAGTTCGATTAGTTCTTGCTCATTCTGAGTATTCTTAAAAATATCCGAAGCCTTTTGATTGAGTAATTTGACAAAGTATTCGCTGCCTTCATCGGATAGATCGGATAACTGTTTGACTACAAATTCATCAAGCAGTACACCGTCAACAGTACGGAAAGTACATTCTCCTGCATGATAGCCGGGACAGACATATTTGAATCTCGGCTTGTCGTTTGTCCATCGGTTTGATTCGGAGATAACTCGCAGGCGTTTTCCACAATGCGGACAGTATACCAGCCCTGCCAGCAGAGCATTAGTCTTTCGGTGCGGGCGGTTGTACTTTTCTGCAATGGAATAAGCATATTTTGTGTATCAATCCATTGTTGACTCGGAATAAAACCTTCATGCCTGCCAACCGAGATAATCCATTTAGAAACAGGCTTTGCAGACATTAACTGCACAAATTTCGGAGAAATGAAGGTACTGTCAGCGTCCTCAAACTTTTCTTGGTCGGTCTTGTTATAGGCGGATAAGCCGTGCTGACCGTCAAACTCTGATAGATCAGCGCATACTCCACCGCCGTTTTCGTAGAAATAGTTGTAGGCAATTTCATCAGCAACGCAGTAAACAGGATTTTTTAATAATAATCTTGTAGTGGAAGTGTTGAATTTGCTGCCGATCTTTGTGCGATAGCCAAGCTCATTCATCCTGTCTGCTGTTTTCTTAATAGAACGGGTTTCCGATAATACAGCGTAGAGTTTTTGTATCATTGCTTTTTCTTCGGGAATGCTCTCCAAATAACTGTAAGCTGATTTGTTTTTGCCGCTGCCGGTCTTTACACGCTTTACTGTGAAACCTGTGGGTGTATTTCCGCCAAGCCAGCGCCCGTCTTTAGCAAGCTCCATCATATTATCTGTAATACGCTCGGTCAGAGTATCACGCTCAAATTCCGCAACCACAGCAAAGATTTGAATGAATATTTTGGATACGCCGGAAGCGGTGTTGATATTGTTGGAGCAGATCAGCAAATCTACCTTATGCTTTTCAAGAAAATCAAGCAAGCGTAAAAGGTCGCTGGTCTTTCTGCCGATACGGTCTAACTTGTAGCAGACAACCGCACGTATTTTACCCATTTCAATATCGTGAAGCATACGCTGGAAATCAGGACGGTCGGAATAGTAACCGGAGAGACCGTTATCCTCATACTCCATAAAGTTGTAATTTTCATCAAGCCGAAGTTCTCTTTTGGCATATTCGGCACATTGCTTAAACTGTACGCCGATACTGTCGCCTTTATTTGTAATACGGGACTTTCGGGCGTAAATAGCTACGCCTCGATTGTCCTCATTGTTTCGTTTTTGTTTTTTCATTACAGTTGCCCTCCTTACCATCTGATTATATCGCTACTCCTGTAAGTGTTTCTATTGTGCGGCCTCGTTTTTGAAGGTCGTATAGAAGTAATCGTAAGGTTTCGACATCAAAGGCACAGATTTCCTGCTCAAGGTATTCCATTCTCTTGTTTTGGAAAGTGCGCAACGAATTTTCATAATCGTTTCGTCTGTGAATTACAGCGTTCATCTTAAAATCCATAGGCGCACCTCCTATCTTGAATCTCTGTCACGCAAGCGCTTTCGATGGTACGCTTCGCAGAGTTTTACAATGGTTTCTTCCATTTGAGTGGTAGTATAATCTTTTGGAAAATATTTTTGAATACGCTCAACAGGAATTTTTACACGCTCTTTCTGATTGGCTTTTTCTTCGCTCATAATGGCGGATAACTGTTCTTTCGTGAACAATCCCTGTATACTGAGAGCCTTTAAACGCTGTGCCTGAGATAAATTAGGTGTGCAGTCGCTGTATTCCATTTCCGATAGTAGCATTGCCTGTTCTTTAGGTTGCAAATAGGAAAGTTTAACGGCGGGCGTAAAAGCAATTCTCCCTTCGTCTACCATATCTAAAATGTGCGGAATAAGTTTGGTCAGGCGAATATATCTTTTGACTTGTGTTGCGCTATCGTTTTCCGATATTTTTTCTACCGTCAACTTCGGACCAAGTTGGCCTGAAGTGAGGTCGGAGCGTTTCCCTTGATGTCGTAATGCTTCGGCTTTCAGCTTGTAAGCGAAGGCTTTCTCCGATGGAAAAATATGTTCTCGGTGCAGATTGCTGTCTACCACTGCAATGGCAGCGGCGTCACGATCAAGGGGAACAATTAAGGCAGGGACTTCTTTTATCCCTGCCTTAACTGCTGCACGGAACCGTCTGTGTCCCGATACAATTTCATATTCATCTTCGGTATTTTCTTTTGGTCGGACAATTAACGGAGACAAAATACCTTGCTCCTGAATACTCTCAATCAAAGCGTTCATTTCTTCGTTGTCCTGAACCTTAAAGGGATGTCCCTCAAAGGGGAAAAGTTTTTCTATTGCAATATTTTTCGGTGTGTTTTTCATCGTTCATAATTCCTCTCTCTGTTTTTGGTTTTTACTTGTATTTCCATAGCACGCTCGGTTTCAAGCAATTTCAAGATATACGGATACCGCTCGGTGATGGATTGTGCAGTTTTGAGATCTTCACGCAAAGGTTTTAATTTTGCAGAGATTTCTCTTGCCGCCATTTTGTTCTGTTCTTTTTCTTCTTCTAATTTCGGGCGGCGGATACGGTTATAAATTTTCTGCCGTTCTGATTCCAAAGCAGAAATATCTGCGGATTTCTTCTCGATAAATGAAACAAGCCTCTGTGCGGAATCAATTTGATTCTCACAAAGAAGCTTGTATTCCTTTAAGGTTTGATCTAATTTTCTGACTTCCTGACGTAGTGCCGGAGATAGAGGCTTTGGGGATGACGGCTCTATATTATTGCCTGTAATCAGCTTCCAAAGCTCAATAATCAATGCAAACGCAAGCTGCATCCCGTCCATACGCTGAGCTTTGTTAAATTCGTATTCAAGCTGTAACAGCGGTGCATATCGTTTGGGAATGCGAATTGCGTAAAGAGTAATATTTTTCTGATTATCAATCAGCCTCTGCCGTATTTTCTCCTGCGTGTATTGCTCACCCAAAGAATCAAGACGGACAGAGCGTTTCCAACCGGGAGCAATAATGGAGGGATGACGGTAATCGTTGTTTCGGGCGTAAGAGTAGCCGAGATTTTTCAGGTATAAATCAAAGGCTTTCCAGTTGGTTGTCTTTGAAATTGCTTCATCAATATCCCGTTTTAAAATATCCCGGTGAGTTAAACCGCCGCTTTTGTGAATCCAATAGTCTTTCTTTCGATTAACTGTGAATTTACTCAGCGGTAATACGCTTTTTCCTCGTTCCAAGCAAACTGCATCGGAAATCTCTCTCAGCTTGTAATGGTCTGAAATATGGTTTTCAAACTTACGACCGGTGCGAAAAGATACAGAATTAACCATAATATGATTGTGAAGATTATCTGTGTTCAGATGGGTGGTGACGACTATCTCGTAATCCTTGCCCCACATACGCCTTGCAGTTTCCAGTCCGATTTGATGTGCTTCTTCAGGTGTAACCTCGCCACTAATAAAACTCTGATAACCGTGATAGGCAACATTCCCGCCGAGCTTGCCGTAACGACGCTTAGTAGCCATCATATATTCGTATGCTTTTTGCTTCGGACAGTTGATACCCGAAACATACATCGTTTGATCCGTTTTTTTGTCATTCTCAACATAACGGAGTGCCGCATATAAATCTTCATCCAAGAATTTTTTGTCGATGGTTTTGTCAGGGTTACGAGCATATTCTATTACTTCTTTTTATCCTTCAGCCTGTTTTTGACAGGCCAGAATCCGGTGGTCGCCATTTACGCATATCCTCCTTCCGTGGTAATAAAAGTTCCGTATGAATTTCATCAATCAGTGAAAGCAGTTTGTTTTCTGTTTCGGACGTAAGTCCCACTGTGTTGTCAAGCTGACACAATTTGTTATAGAAATCAAAAAAGACATCGGGAAGAACCGTTATCGGTTCATATCCCAATGCCCTTTGCACCAGATATTCACTAATAGATAAATTGCATTTTTCGGCAAGTCGTTTGATTTTGTCCTTATCTTTTGATTTTACCCGTATCTCTATGCGGGCAAGTTTTTCTTTTGTGTTTCTGTTCATAGATTTATCAGTCCTTTCAAAATAGGGTGTTAGGGACGGCAGTCCCTAAAGAGAAAATCGGCTAAACAGCCGATTTTGAGTTTGAACTTGCCGTACAAGTTCCCTGCTTGTTACAGTATGAGACACAATTACTCTACCTCGTTTCTCTCAACCTTTCTCAAATAGGAAATGCCGTTTTTTGCTCTTTCAAAAGTCAGCATTAGCCTTGCTCCTTCTTCAATCTCAGGGATACCGAGATACCCGGTGTTCTGCCAAGCGGAGGCCATAACCTTACTGCCGTCTTCAAATGTGAAGTACGCAAGAATATTTCGTTTCTTGCCCCAGCGCTTGCAGTCAAGGCGTGCCTTAAATATGCCGTCTCTCTCATTGGTCAGGTATTCGTCAACACAAATACCTTTTGCTTCAAGTTGTCTTAATGATGAATAAGCTCTCATAATATAAATCCTCCTTAATTTTGATTTGATGCCAAAATGATGCCACAGTGAATTTCAGAGCATAAAAAAAGCGGCACTACTCTGATGCCGTCATTCACCGAGAAACATATCGAGGGAATCCATAAGTTCGTTTTCTTCTTCGGACAGTATTTCAGTTGTCGGCTCGGCTTGTGCCTGTACTACCGATATGTTCCGCAAGCATTCTGCTATAGTTTCCCTTACTATCTCAGCTAAATTATTATCCTGCTCGAAATACCCATTGATTGCCGAAATTATGGCTTTGTTTTTTGAACCGGACAGGTTTTGCAAAAGCTCCCAAGCCTTGCGGTCAGCTTCGTTATCCAAGTTAAACCTAAGGCTCATTCGTTTGATACTCATAACACACCGCCATTTTTAATCAATTTCATTTCCAGCATTCGTTCATAACCTTTAGCAGTAGCACAAATATCATCGTTTACAGTAATACGGCTTTCGTCATATTCGGCAAAGTTACGGATCATACAACCGCCTCCTCCGACAATATACAGCTTCATCAGTTTTGAATCATCGTAGCCGTGTTCACGCAGTCTGCGGAAAATACCTTCCGCATACTCTTTTGCAGTATTGGTTATTGTTTTCAGATAGTCGCTGTCAATATCTGCTGTGCCGAAACAAAGCACACGGGTAATCATTTCTTCGGGCGGCTCTGCGTGATGAATTCTCATTAGATTCTCACGGATATGGAGCATACACTGGTGTGTTCCAAATTTCTCGGTAAAACAGCGGTGGGGGTTCGGTTTTTTATCATTGACGAACATAATATTCATCGTGCCGTTGCCAATATCGCAGAGCATATTTACACCTGAAAAATCGGATAAGTGATTGACAATAGCGGCAAATCCCTGTGGGTAAACATCTGCACCGACAATGCGGATGTGATAATCCTTGCCTTTGAAATTAAAGTCAACTGTTTCGTTCTTCAGCAAATATCGTTTGAATTCTTCTCGCTGTTCGCTTACCCAAGTCAGCGGAAGCCCGGCGGCAATCAATACATCAGCAGAATAGATTTTTGCAATATTCAGCTCTCGTGCGATTGCGGCAAGCGTAAGAATATAATAATCCTCATCCAGCATTTTATCTGCTGAAAACTCCTTATGCTCTGCGCTGATCAAATAGTATTTGTTATTCCAAACAAGCAGATTGTCTTTGAAAATTGGTTCTTTATCATATACGGTCACACCTGCCTGAAAACAGCAGTTTGCCGTTTTTATATTTCCGTAGCCGTGGTCAATACCGATGATATAGGTTTCTTTATATTTTTTCATTGTGATTGTCCTCCTTAATTTTAATGATTTTGGGGTTGGCTTTTGCGAAAACAGGGCAGACACCACTACTTATCATCAAACAGCTTTGGTGTACGCATTGCATACATAGGGTGTTCTTAATTTTGATTTGCTGTGATTTTATCAGATTGTACTGCACCAAAAAGACCTCCTTTCTGCTTCCGCACATAAAAAGAACACCTACCGATTTATACATCAATAGGTGTTGTTAGATAATTTTCTTATTACTGAATCCCAAATCTTCACCACTGAACTTTTCGTAAGCCAGGCCAATCTTTCGGATTCTTTTGTGAATAGCACTGTGAGTTTTGAAACCTAATTCTTCTGCGATTTTTTCGAGTGTAACATCATCCATTCGCATTGTGAGTATTTTCCTGTCTGTTTCAGAAAGCGTGTCTAAAAATTTGCTGACTGCAATCGGTTCTAAAACCATACTCTCAACATTAACATTGTCATCAGGAATATCCCACTCCATTCCGTCTGTATTCTCTGCATATTTTTCTTTTATTTCATCAAGAGATTCAACGGATATTTTTGCACGAGTATGATACCACTTGCGGTAAAAATCAATTTTTTGTCGGCTCTTTCGATAATCAAAATCTTCAAAGCAGCGATATTCTGCCGCCACAGCAATGATCTCATTCATATTGTGTTTTGCCATTATTTTAGGAACGAGCCAAGTGAATGTTTCTGAGATTTCTTCTTCGGATATATATCCGATGTCTTCGTATACATTGCTGCTTTTTAATATCTCCTGTGACTTAGGGATAACCCCTTCGTCTTCCATTCCTTTAATCCAAATAGAAGCTGCGTGCGCATATCTCCAAGACGGCTCATATCCTGAATAAATCTCTCTTTTTGCTCCAAGCCCCATAAAAGGCCACACCATAAAGGCGTAAGCGTCGATGATTACCAGCTTAAATAAATCACTTTCTATTATTTCTATGCCACGACGATCTTGAAGCAATTTTCTTGGATTTCTTGGAATACTGTTTATTTCTTCTCCGCACTTATCCAAAATGCTTTTGGGGATGAAATAGAACGCAGAAATATATTCTGCATTGCGAAACGGCGTGATTTCGCCGTTTTTTCTTTTTAATAATATTGGCATATTTTTTTGCCTCCTTTCCAGAGAGTATGCTCTCTATTATTTAAACGACGTAGAAAACTTGTTTTGTTCCTAAATTATGTATGAAAACATAAAAATTTCAATCGGTTATAAGATGTTTACAATTCGCTATAGCTTATGATATAATACATTCTGTATAAGTTTAAACGAATAGGGAGAACTGTACTATGGAAATTTCTGAAGTTATAAAAAATATTCGTTCCCAACTGAGTTTATCTCAAGAAGGATTAGCAAGAGAATTACATATGGGATTCACTTCAGTTAATAGATGGGAAAACAATAAATCAAAACCCAATCAGATTGCAAGACACGCTTTGGCAGAACTTTGCAGGAAAAATAATTTAGATCAGGAATTGATAGATTTATTGGAGAAAACAACTAAGTGAAAGGTGTCGCAATATGAAGAACGAAAAACAAATTGAACTGAGTTTTATTGAAAAACTTAAAGAGTTAAAGTATATATATCGAGAAGATATTAAAGATAAAGCCTCTTTAGAAGAAAATTTTAGAAAGCATTTTCAATCACTTAATAGGGTTAGATTAAGTGATTCTGAATTTGCAAGATTGAAAGAAAGCATCATTACACCAGATGTGTTTTCAGCGGCAAAAATCTTGAGAGAAACGAACACATTTAAAAGGGATGATGATACACCCCTACAGTACACCCTTGTAAATACGAATGATTGGTGCAAAAACGAGTATGAGGTAATTAATCAGCTTCGTATTAATACAGAAAATAGTCATCATAGATACTATGTTATTATTCTTATCAATGGCATTCCTGTTGTACAGGTTGAATTAAAGTCGCTCCAAATTACTCCTAAAAGAGCAATGGAGCAGATTGTTGATTATAAAAATGATCCGGGAAATGGATATACAAATTCTTTGCTCTGTTTCATGCAGCTTTTTATTGTCAGCAATGAAAGTAATACCTACTATTTTGCCAACAATAACAAAGAGCATTTTGCTTTTGATGCTGATGAACGCTTTTTACCTGTATATCAATTTGCCGATAAGGATAATAAAAAAATTACCCATTTGCACGATTTTTCTGAGGCTGTGCTGCGTAAATGTGCTTTGGGTGAGCTGATTAGCAAATATATGGTCTTAGTAGCAAGTGAACAGAAAATGATGATTATGAGACCATATCAAATTTATGCGGTTAAAGCCATTATGGATTGCATAGAGCAAAACAGAGGAAATGGCTATATTTGGCATACAACAGGAAGTGGTAAAACTCTTACCTCTTTTAAGGCATCTACCTTGTTAAAAGATAATCGCAACATAGCAAAATGTCTTTTTGTGGTAGACAGAAAGGATCTTGACCGACAGACCAGAGAGGAATTCAATAAGTTCCAAGAGGGATGTGTGGAAGAAAACACCAATACGGAAACTTTGGTAAAAAGACTTGTTTCGGAGGACTATCGAGATAAAGTTATTGTAACGACCATCCAAAAGTTAGGTTTGGCGCTTGACGACGATAATAAGCGGAGTAAAGAGAAAAAGAAAAAAGGTGAACTCACATACAAAGAAAGATTGGCGCCTTTAAAAGATAGCAGAATTGCAATTATCTTTGATGAATGCCATCGTTCACAGTTTGGAGAAAACCATAAAGCAATCAAAAACTTTTTCCCAAAGGCTCAGCTCTTCGGGTTTACTGGAACACCTATTTTTGAAGAAAACGCAACTTATAAGCAAATTGATGGAACAATCGGTTCTTATACAACTACGAAGGATATTTTTGAAAAAGAACTGCATGCTTATACGATTACTCATGCCATCGATGATAGAAATGTATTGCGATTCCATATTGACTACTTCAAGCCGGAAAATGACAGAAATGCTTCAAGAATCAATGAGGAACAACAAAAAAGGGCTGTGGTACAAACTATTCTATCAAAACATGACGCTATAACAAATAACAGAAGATACAATGCTATTTTAGCTACATCATCAATCAATGATGCTATTGAATATTACAACTTGTTCAAAAAAGCACAACAAAATTGTATTGATGCCGACGACGGTGAATTTGTGCCATTGAATATCGCCTGCGTATTCTCGCCGCCGGCAGAAGGTAATAAGGATGTTCAGCAAATTCAAGAGGATCTTCCACAGGAAAAAGAAGATAACAAAAAAGAACCTGATAAAAAGAAACAAGCGTTGACCAGTATTATCAAAGACTATAATGAACAGTATGGAACCAGCCATGACATCAACAATTTTGATGTGTATTATCAGGATGTACAGCAAAGAATTAAAGACCAGAAATATACTAACGCAGATTATCCTCATAAAAACAAAATTGATATTACCATTGTTGTGGATATGCTGCTGACCGGTTTTGATTCTAAGTATCTGAATACTTTGTATGTAGATAAGAACTTAAAATATCATGGCTTGATTCAGGCATTTTCCAGAACAAATCGAGTTTTAAATGATACAAAACCTTATGGTAATATTCTTGATTTCAGAAGCCAGTCTGATGAAGTAGATAAAGCTATTGCTCTGTTTTCCGGTGAAAATAACAGTAACCGAGCAAAAGAAATATGGCTTGTTGACCCAGCACCAAAGGTTGTTGAGAAACTGGATAAGGCAGTAAGTGAATTAGAAAAGTTTATGGAATCTCAGGGATTGGAGTGCAAACCGGAAGAGGTAAACAACTTGAAAGGCAATGCCGCAAGATGTGAATTTATCAATAAATTCAAGGAAGTACAGCGTTTGAAAACGCAGTTGGAGCAGTACACGGAAATTGAAGAAAAAGACGCAGAAAAAATCGAGGAGCTGTTGCCGGAGGATACCCTGCGTGCGTTCCGTGGTGCTTATATTGATGTGGCACAAAGGCTGAAAGCTGAGCAAGGAAAAGAGAACGAGGATAAAAATCCTGAAGTTGAACAGCTCGATTTTGAGTTTGTTCTGTTTTCGTCTGCAATTATCGACTACGACTATATCATGGCATTGATTGCGAAATACACCCAGACCGAGCCGAAAAAGCAAAAAATGAGTAAAGAACAACTCATCGGCATGCTTTCGGCTACTTCCAATTTGCTTGATGAAAGAGAAGATATTATCGAATATATCGATTCGCTTCAAGTTGGCATGGCTTTGGATGAAAAGGAAATCAAAGCAGGGTATCAGAAATTCAGAGAGCAGAAAAACAATCAGGAAATCAATATCATTGCGAAAAAACACGGCATTGAAATCCAAAGTTTGCAAACGTTTATTCAGGAAATCATTGACCGAATGATTTTTGACGGAGAAAAACTCGGCGATCTTTTGGCGCCGCTTGATCTAAGCTGGCGAGAAAGAACGCAAAAAGAACTGGATTTGGTGGCTGATTTGATTCCGTTGTTAAAGAGACTGGCAGATGGTCGTGAAATTGTGGGGTTGAGTGCGTATGAATAAGAAGAAAGAAATAGTGCCGAAGTTTAGGTTTCCTAAGTATGTGAACTCAGAACAGTGGATAAGCACAGAGTTAAGCAGCCTGCTTGATTATGAAAGACCTGATTTATATATTGTAGAAAGCGATAATTATAAAAATGAAGGTATTCCTGTATTAACCGCTAATAAAAGTTTTATATTAGGTTATACAGATAAGAAAAATAATATTTATAGTCGTGTTCCAGTAATTATTTTTGATGACTTTACTACAGAAAAGAAGTATGTAGATTTCCCATTTAAAGTTAAATCATCGGCTATTAAAATTTTAAAACCAAAAGGAAATAATGTACTTAAATTTGTTTTCGAATTAATGAACACAATAAGTTTTGAAGCCAAAGAACATAAAAGATATTATATTTCAACATATCAAAAATTATTTGTTTATGTTCCCAAAGATGTTAAGGAACAACAAAATATTGCTGATTGTTTATCCTCCACTGATGATCTGATTGACGCAGAAAGCAGAAAACTGAAAGTATTAGAAAAATACAAAAAAGGCTTGATGCAAAAGCTGTTCCCTGCAGAAGGGAAAACCCTGCCTGAATGGAGATTTCCTGAGTTCAAACTTTGTGGAAATTGGGAACAAGTAACTCTCACTAAAGTAGCTTTTTACGAAAACGGAAAAGCTCATGAGAATTATATAGAAGAATATGGAAAGTATATTGTTGTAAATTCAAAATTTATCGCAACCGATGGAGAAGTAACAAAACATTCAAATACAGCTAATTTGCTCGCTAAAAGAGGAGACATATTAATGGTACTTAGTGATGTACCTAATGGGAGAGCTCTTGCAAAATGTTATTTCGTTGACGAAAACGATAAATATACTGTAAATCAACGAATTTGTAGATTGAGACCATATGATATTGATTCGTTATTTTTGTTTTATTATGTGAATAGGAACAAATATTTTTTGGATTTTGATGATGGAGTTAAACAAACAAATTTAAAGAAAAGTGATGTATTAGCTTGCCCCTTGTTGAAACCAAAAGAAAAAAGAGAGCAACAAAAAATTGCTGACTGTTTATCAGAAATAGACACTATGATTACAGAGCAATTAAAGAAAATAGAGAGGTTAGAAACACATAAAAAAGGATTGTTGCAGGGCTTGTTTCCTTCTCTTGGGGAGGTAGATGTATGAGTATAAATGTACCAGAAAAGCTGTCTAAACAGGAATATAACGGTCTTCTTAACGATTTGAAAAAATATGATTTAACTAAATACACCGATCTGATTAAAGAAAATTATAAAAAGCCAAAAGGCGAAACGGAGTATTCCTTAAAAGATGGTATTGCTGAGCCAATTCGCAACAATTTAGATTATGTGCTTAAACGGATTTCAGATAAGCAAGTATTCGACAACCTGCAAGAAATCGCCCAATATTTAAGAATGCTGCTAGAAGATAAAAAATATGTTTTACTATTTGCCTATAATGGTACCGGCAAAACAAGGTTGTCCGCCGAATTTAAGACATTAGGGCAGACGCTGAATGAAGAAACGGGAGAAAAAACGGCAGACACATTATATTATAATGCTTTTACAGAAGATCTCTTTTACTGGGATAATGATTTGGAAAATGATACTGAGCGATTTTTGAAATTAAATAGACACTCTCGGTTCTTTTCAGGCCTGAGAGACTTGGAAATGGAAAGCAGAATTCGTCCATTTTTACATCGTTATGCCGATTTTGATTTCACCATTGATTATGATGAATATAAAATTAGCTTTTATAGGAATGTTGTGATCGACGGAGGCAGTCAAAGAATTGACAATATCAAAGTTTCCCGTGGCGAAGAGAATATATTTATCTGGTGTTTTTTCTTGGCTATTATGCAGTTAGTTGTGGATAAAGTAGAATCCTATGATTGGGTCCAGTACATTTATATTGATGACCCAATTTCATCTCTGGATGATAATAATGCAATTGCTGTGGCAAGTCATTTAGCAACTTTAATGAGTGGCGCAGATATAAAAGTAATCGTGTCGACACATCATGCGTTATTTTATAATGTTTTGTGCAATGAAATTGCAAAGGCGGAAAGACTGTTTTTTCAAAAGCTATCAGGAACTGGTTACATATTAAAGGATACAAGTAAGACTCCCTTTTTTCATCATGTTGCTTTGCTGAAGGAATTAAAGAAGGCTGCTGATTCGGGAGAACTCTATACTTATCACTTCAATATTCTTCGGAACATTTTGGAAAAGACGGCATCTTTCCACGGATATAAAGATTTCTCATCGTGCTTAAGAAAAGAAGATGAGGATTCCGTCGTGTATAGAAGAATAATAAATCTGTTAAGCCATGGTAACTATTCGATTTTCGATCCAAAAGAAATGGTCGAAGAAAACAAAGAACATTTTAAAAGAATACTGAATGATTTTTTGGAAGATTACAAATTTAATCAAAATATATTTGATACAGAGCAAGTACAGGAGGACAACTGATGAATGACACACAACAAAAACAGTTAGGCTCAACATTATGGGCGATTGCTGACAAACTGCGTGGCGCAATGAACGCCGATGATTTTAGAGATTATATGCTGTCTTTTCTCTTTTTGCGCTACTTGTCCGATAATTATGAAGAGGCAGTAAAAAAGGAATTGGGAAGTGATTATCAGAAAAGTGAGCTTGAAATTCAAAAAAATGCAGAGGATCTTGATACCTATATTGACGAGCTTAAATCCGTTATTACCCAATACAGTAGATCGCTTTCTCCGGAAAAATTAGGGTTACATGAAGACAAAAAAGACCATCAAAAAATCGAAAAAGCAAGACAAGATTTTGTAGATGATAATAATAAGATGCTCTATAGCCACAATATAATCCCGCTTGCAGTCTGGTATATTCGCAATTTGGATCAAGTTGATATGCTTGAAAAACAAATGCGACGTAAAATTCATTATGTGATAAAACCGGCATATTTGTGGAGTAATATCTATGAATTGGCACGAACACAAAATAGTCAATTGCTGAAAACTTTGCAGAGTGGCTTTAAATATATTGAGAATGAGTCGTTTGAAAGCAGATTTCGTGGATTGTTTTCAGAAGTTAATCTGGATTCCGATAAGCTCGGGAAAAATTATGGTGAACGCAATAGCTTACTATGTTCGATTATTACAGAAATCGCAAAAGGACTTGCCGAATTTCCAAATGAAACAGATATTCTGGGTGACGCCTACGAATATTTGATTGGCCAGTTTGCTGCTGATTCTGGTAAAAAAGCGGGTGAATTCTATACCCCGCAGCAGGTTTCAACTATCCTTTCCCGAATTGTATCTCTTGATAGTCAAGATCCAAGCACCGGAAAAAAGAGCAAACTAAGAAACGTACTCGATTTTGCCTGTGGTTCAGGTTCTTTGTTAATTAATGTACGAAAACAATTTGGTGCAAATGGTATCGGTCAGATCTATGGGCAGGAAAAAAATATTACTACTTACAACCTTGCTCGTATGAATATGCTGCTTCACGGTGTAAAGGACTCTGAATTTCAGATTCATCACGGAGATTCATTATTAAATGATTGGAATATCTTAAATGAGATGAATCCTGCAAAAAAAATGCAGTTTGAAGCAGTGGTAGCCAATCCGCCTTTCAGCTATAGATGGCAACCCAAAGAAGAAATGGCAGAAGATTTTCGATTCAAGAATTACGGACTTGCACCAAAGTCAGCGGCAGACTTCGCCTTTCTATTGCATGGCTTCCACTTTTTAAGTGATGATGGAACAATGGCAATTATTTTGCCGCATGGTGTACTGTTCCGTGGTGGCGCTGAGGAAAAAATCAGAACAAAACTTCTCAAAGATGGAAATATTGATGCTATCATTGGTTTGCCGGCAAATTTGTTTTTCTCTACGGGTATTCCGGTGTGTATTCTGGTTCTTAAAAAATGCAAGAAATATGATGATGTGCTAATTATCAATGCAAGTGAGTATTTTGAAAAAGGGAAGCGTCAAAATACGCTTTTACCTGATCATATTGATAAGATCATTGAAACATACCAATACCGAAAAGAAGATGACAAAAAATATTCCCGCCGAGTTTCTATGGAGGAAATCGAGAAAAATGGATATAACCTAAATATTTCTCGTTATGTCAGCACTGCGCCCGAAGAAGAAATCGTTGATATTGAAGAAGTACGGCAGGAGCTTGAAAAAATTGAGAATGACATTAATGTGGCAAAGGCTCGGCATAATGAGTTTTTGAAGGAATTGGGATTGAATTTATTACCATAACAAGAAAGAATCAGTTGTGATGTTTTGCAACTGATTCTTTCTTATTTATACATAGATTATTTCAGCATTAACTATTTCGGTAGCTCTTTCTCGAATATTATTGAGTTGTGAACACCAAAGCATTGGATTTCTTTCCTTAAGTTCTTCTGTTATATTTTCGCTTTCTGTTAGTTGCTTTACGATTTGAAAAAACATATTTTCAGCCTGATTTTCAATATCGACAAGATAGTCGTTTAGTTTCCCGCTTGTCAACAGGTTCATATAAATAATTTTATGGTACTGTTTTAAATATCTTGCGTGTCGCTGCCCCCATACTCCGATCGGCTGACCTTGTTGTTCTGGCAAACGGAGATTTGGTATCAGGTAATCTCCAACTTGCGTATAAGTACCGCCCATTTGTTCAAATAATGACTTTTCCATAGTATTTTCCTCCTGTATTTTAGTGTACTTTTATTTTAAATAAAGACAGGTAATAACACCAATGTGCCGATAAAAAATACAGCGTACCTGCTATATCACAGATGCGCTGTATTTTCATATATTTATTTCGGGATATGTATTTACTAATTGCCGAAACATTTTTCTTGACGGCTGTCGTGAACCGCCCTCCCATTTAGAATAGATACTCAAACTAATACCTGCTTTTTCAGCAAAAGTTGCTTGATTTAATCTGTGTGCTTTTCTGATTTCACGAAGTCTATCACTGTATGGATAATCCATAAATTGAGCAAATTCATCGAAGAGCATATTTCTATCAATTTCAAGGATTTCAGCCATAGCAACGGCTGTTTGATATGGTATCGGGAATCGTTCACGCTCATACATTAACACTGTTGCGGGTGCAATTCCTACACTCTCGGCTAACTGTCGTGTGGTTAAACACTTTCGCTGTCGGTAGTATTTTAGCATTGCCGCAGGAGTTTGTTCTGTAGGAACACCTTCAAAGCAAAAGTGTAAATGCATTAACATTTTCCCGTGCTTATATTCATATAAGTCTGTGTGATTGAGAATAGTGTCGTGTTAGCAAAAAGAGCTATCAGATTTTGAAATTCTGATAGTTCTTTAATTTATAGTGGAATATTTTTATATCGCACCAATTTAATATAAGGTGCAAGCCGCCGGGAATTATTCTTTTGCTATAATTGCAACATATTTTGCAACACGAGTGATGATAAAGAGAATAAGACAAAGAAAAAACCTCTAAAACAGCACTAAAATAGCTTGAAATAGAGGTAAAATAAGACAAATGATAATCTCGGAAAAGAGTGGTTTTAGCTTTAAATGTGAATTTTACTGAATATGCCTAACATCATTGCGA
>OGJK01001899.1_pt1 | contig 17620 bp, 19 predicted proteins | sample 1571961 | NCBI WGS metagenome assembly OGJK01 (sample SAMEA2582120, study PRJEB24529) | metagenome | biome: Human gut stool | place: China | collected 2011 | reverse complement strand
TAATTGAAAGAAAAATTTATTATCTAATGAAAGAGGATAGATTTAGAGTATTTCAATCTAAAATCTAAAATCATTAAATCTAAAATTAGAAATGGATAAGGCACAATATAAAAACGTTTACGTCTTCGTTGAACAAAGAGAAGGCGTTATCCAAAACGTGGGTCTGGAATTGTTAGGCAAAGCCAGAGAATTAGCTGATGCTTTAAATGAAAAAGTATATGCCATGTTATTGGGACATGACCTGACAACTCAGGCTCAGGAATGTATTGCTTACGGAGCCGACACCGTGTTGCGTGTGGATGCCCCGGAACTGGCTACTTACGTTACCGAACCTTATGCGCAGGCTATTTACCAGATCATCCGTGACAACAAACCGAGCATCGTGTTGATCGGGGCAACTACCATCGGTCGTGACCTCGGTCCCCGTTTGTCTGCCCGTGTTGAAACCGGATTGACGGCAGACTGTACCGGTTTGGAAATTTCCGAGGATCGGGATCTGCTGATGACCCGTCCTGCATTTGGCGGTAACTTGATGGCAACCATCATTTGTAAAGAACACCGTCCGCAAATGTCAACCGTACGCCCGGGCGTAATGCGTATGGGCCAACGTGACGAGAACCGGAAAGGAACTATTGAAGATGTAAAAATCAACTTCGACAAATCCAAATTCCGTGTACGGGTTCTTGAGACAGTTAAACAAACCAAGAACTTGGTGGACATTACCGAAGCACATGTATTGATCTCCGGAGGTCGTGGAGTAGGTAATGCAGAAGGTTTCGATATGTTGCGTGCTATGGCAAACACCATCGGTGCCGAAGTATCCGCATCCCGTGCCATGGTTGATGCCGGCGTATTAGGCCACGAACGTCAGGTAGGGCAAACCGGTAAAACCGTACGTCCCGACTTGTACTTCGCCATGGGTATCTCCGGAGCCATCCAACACTTGGCCGGTATGGAAGAATCCGAATACATCATCGCAATCAACAAAGACAAATTTGCCCCGATCTTCAACGTGGCAGACTTGGGTATCGTCGGCGATGTTCGCAAGATCGTTCCGCTTTTAACTGAAAAGTTGAAAAGATAAAATAAAGGGAAGTGTCGCATTGGCACTTCCCTTTTTACCTAACCTTCATCAAAAAATCACGAATCCCCAGATATTGTATCCCCTCGTAAGTATTCCCATGAAACAAATCTTGCGAGACGACAATCTTGGGATAATTATCTTCTATTTTTAAAAGATTACCAAATTCCCGTTGGATAGTTGTCTCATCATTTAGCTGTAAAGCGACCTGCACATACACCTTTTCACCCTCCCGCTCACCAATAAAATCAACTTCTTGTTTCTCCAATACTCCCACGGAAACCTTATATCCTTGATATAACAAATGATTATAAACAATATTCTCTAATATCTTCCCCTGATCTTGAAGTTTAAAACCGGTTATAACATTTCGAATTCCCAGATTTTCAAAATAATATTTATTCCCTACCTCAAAAATACGTTTCCCCACAATATCATACCGATCAACACAAGAAATAATAAAAGCGTTTGCAAAATGGTCTATATAAGTCAGAATTTGATTTACCCCCAACGTAACTCGTTGTGATTTCAAATAATCACTTATCCCTTTAGCCGAAAATATACTTCCGACATTATCTGCAAGAAACAGAAGTAACCTCTCCAAGATATCAGTATTCCGTAAAGCATATCGGCTAACCACGTCCCGATAAACAATCGTAGAATATATACTCTTCAAATATTCAAAAACAATTTCATCTTCCAATTTCAAATGCATCAAATAAGGCAACCCTCCATACCTGGTATATAACCCATAACTTTCATCCGAATTTTCCAGTTCATGAAACTGTAAAAACTCCGGATATGACAAACTATATATCGTGAACTCGATATATCGCCCCCCTAAATAAGTGGCCAATTCCCCGGACAACATTTTCGCATTGCTTCCGGTCACATATATATCGTTATTTTCATCCAAGGCCAACGAGCGCAGAGCTTTCTCGAATTCACTCACCTCCTGTACTTCATCAATAAATATATAATTTTTCCTATCTTTTAAACATTTACTCACCACGTAAGCATGTAGCTCCTTTGCAGATCTTATGAAATCAAAAGTGATATCTTCCAAATTTATATAAATGACATTCGCCCCCGCTTCCTTTTTCCGGATCAACTCTATCAGTTGAAATAAAATATAACTTTTCCCCACCCGACGTTGCCCGGTCATCACTTTGATCAAAGACGTGCCCATGAATGGCTCTATTTTCTTCAAATAATGCTCTCTATATTTTATATTCTCCATTTTCATTATAATTAAAACTCTCCCCAAAAATACGAAAAGTTTTCATCATACTGAAAACTTTCAACGAATAAAGCAAAAGTTTTCATCATACTGAAAACTTCCCCTTCTCACTTTATAAACCTTACAAACTTTATAAACCCAAAAAGGGGCAGCCGAAACCACCCCTTTCCCTTATCGTCCGGAACGTTTCCGTTCCCATCGATTCTTACACCAAGCCACCACGACCGAGCTAATCACTCCTCCCACGATACTCAATACCCCCGTCACGAAATCATCTGCCACCTGCGAGAGAAAAGCATTAAATCCCAGTGTGAAAAATATTCCGGTAAAAAAATACACGCTCATCATACCGTCAAATAACGACTATCCGATGCAGCACTCCCGTTCCTCAAGGTTGCGAAACAATACACCTTCACGTTAGCCTCGTCCCAGTCCTCGGGAAGAGCATAACTCGTGTTACCATTTTCTCCCCGATCTCTCAACGGAACGATCTTGGCACGATTCAACACGGTTTCCAGCAACACGCCATACACTTTATCATCCGCCAACGCGTACCCCTCCTCTTCTTCCTGCATCTCCTGCTCGAAAGAATACATCTTACTCTCCGAGGCGTACGTCACGGTCACTTTAGGCGTGTACAACAACCCCTCGGCCATTTTTAACCGATCAAACACGATGGTTGCCACGTGTTTCTCGTCCACTTCCACGGCTGCCTGATTCACTTTCACGAAAGCATTCGAAGTCGTACCATTTCCCATTCCCACGAAACCTTTCCGAATCACCGGAATCAATCTCCGAGACAACTGAACCAACACCTTCATCTTCGCCCGTTGGTCAAGCATCTCCGGAGTCGGGTTATCCCTTCTTGAAAAGATCTTCGCCTTCGCGATATTCTGCTTGTTCGTGTAACACATCGTCACGTTACCAACGGACTTCTTTACCTTGCCTAACAAATAAGAATTAAATTTTGCCATAACATTAAAATTTAAAAATGAATAAATCAGAAAATTTAAAATGATCTCACACTCCCCACGTGGGCCCTACACGAAAAATGCAAGCAATTTATTTCAATTTAGAATGTAGAATTTAAAATTTAGAATGAAAACTCAGCCTCGTGCTACTAGAATTTAAAATCTAAAATTTAAAATCAATAATACTGAATCCACTCCGCCACCCTCAACGCCGGTCCCGGATCAACTTTCCTCGACGTCACCTCCGAATGCCCCACGATATCCCCGATCGGATAAGTATCCACCAGCAAACCACACACCTCGTTCAACACCCGCATCTGCACGTCCGTGTAATCATGCCAGTACGTCGGCACCTCTCCCGAATCCTCCGTGTACACCTCCTTCACGGGTACTTCTTTCCCACATTCCGCCACGAACTTTCCCCCTTCCAGTCGCAATTGCCCCAAGTTATCCAACTCGATCCCAATCGAATAATGATTCAGTTCGTTCCTTCCCCTGTAACTACTCTTCCCCGCGTGCCACGCCTCGATATTAAACGGCACCAGTTGTATCACCTGCCCGTCCCGCCCGATCACCACGTGCGCCGAAGCCTTCACATCCGGCCTCACCAAGAATTTTGCCGAAGATTCAGCACTCGTACCTGCCGTGTAATGTAAAATAATCATATCCGGCACTCCCAGTCCCCGTCTATTCTTCGGGCATTCCAGATGAATCACCCCACCTCCCACCAAACGATGGTTTACAACTGAAAATGATGAATTAGAATTTGAAAATACTTCCATAACAAAAAATTTAGAATTTAAATTGCTTATCTTTTAGTTTTTATCTTTTACCTTTTATCTTAAAAATGGCCTCCGCCATTTTTTCCCCGCTCCTTCCCACCACGTATCCTCCCAACCCGATCTCCAATAAATCCCAAAACCGGGAAGTTTCTGCTAGTATCGGTAAACTGGTAAAAGTCCCGATCAAAATAACACTGGCAAACGTCAACATCACCAGCGGGCGCCACGATCGCTGCAACCAATTCCCCTTCACCTCCTCCTGCACCGTGACTGCTTTTGCCTGTGTTAATTCTCTCTCCAATTCTTGAATCAATTTCAACAATCCAATTTCCAGCTCTTTCTTCTCCCTCGCCGGGAGTGTTAATTGACCAATCAACTCGCTGATCGAATTAACAATTCCACTTATCGGCTTCATCCCCGTTCACAATTTAATGCATTGCGAATTCGAGAATCGTTTCCCATCCGGGGACACGAAGAAACAATACAAATAAATCCTCACCCCCTTGCCACACTCTAACGGAAAAGTTACTTTTTCTGCCACCCGTAACACCTCCAATCCCTCCAACAACTTCGGGCTAAATGAACGATTCGAATAAAGCACGACCACATTCAAACGATCTGTCGCCTCAAAATTATATGCCTCCTCGTCATTCTCCCAATCCAACGTGACCATCCCCTGCTCATCCATTCTCCCCTGTAGATTATACGCCTGTTGTCGTTTCCCGGCAGAAAAATGCAACTGCGAAAAATCACCGATCTTCCCGTTTGCCCGAAACGCTTTCAAATTCTTCTTCATAAAAAGTGCGTAGCCACTACTACAGATTTTGTCTGCCGAAAGATCCAAAATTCCCTTCAGGGGTGTCTCCTTTATCTTTTGGTAAAAACGCACGGCCACCCGAAAACGGGACCTTACCTCTTGCTGTTTCGGCGTGTTTGGATCAATTCTATCGGGAACACTCCTCATATAAGATTTCTCGTTCAACTTGCAGAAAACGACATTCCCTACTCGCCCCTTTATTCCAAATTCATTACGAACTAAAGCCATACCTATTTTTTTTAATGAATACTACTTTTGTCTCATCAACTCTCGCTGATTTCCGAATGCAATATTACAGCTATTCAACTCCCCGCTTGTTATACGTCACAGTTACGTCTAACGAAATAATTCACAACACCGTGATTATCAACACTCTAAAAAGTATTCATTCCCCACTTTCAAAGCAACAAAAAAGGGTAGCAAAAGTATCTCAAACTCTTACTACCCTAAAATCTTACCAACTTTTCACTCTAAATTCTAACCTACTTGTACTCCTGTTCCCTCAATTTCTCAATCAACCTCTCCATTTGATCTAAAACCGTCTTTTCCTTATACCGTTTCAACACCCTACTTTTCAACTGTCGAAAATTTTTAATCCGTATACCCCAAACCTGTTCGGCAATAGCCACCAACTCACGAAACTCCAGTAACTTTCCCGTCGGCGAATAAAACTCCCCGAGAGCCTCGAAACCAATCAACAGCTCTATCACCTTCGTCGATACATTTTTCGTCTGCCAAAACACCAACGCCTCCTTCCCCTCATTCTTCAAAAACCTCGCCGGATTATCCATCCTCTCGTGGAAAAGCTGCCATTCGTCCTCAACCACTTGTAATCCTCGCCCGATAAAGCATAACCGACACGCCCCTTTTTTCCCCCACTCCATCGCAGTCCTTGTACATCTCCAATAACGCCTGCAATCGAGTCTTCGTGTAATTCAACGCACGGCACGTCGACAAATAATCATCTCCCAAGTCGCATAACCCTGCAACCTCTTCAACAAATTTTCCTAACTCATCCTCTAAATCCTCTTTCGTGATTTCCTCAAATGATTCTCCCGCCAATAAAGCAAAGAACCTTGTCTCCAGTAATTCTGTCATAGTTTTAAAATTTAAAATAAATAAAAATTCCCGGGCGTCATTACCCGGGAAATATTCTTAATTTTAAAATCGGAATCAGGAAATCACATCATCATACCCTCTCAAATCTCTCAATCATTCCCCCAAATCATCAATCTTTCAATCTAAAATTTAAAATCTAAAATTAGAAAGTTGTTTCACAACTTTCGTAACTCTCTCCACATCCTCATCCGTCAACGTCGGTCCCGATGGCAAGCACAAACCGATCTCGAATAACCGTTCACTTGTCCCGTTCCCGTAAAATGGTGCGTCTTTGAACACAGGCTGTAAATGCATCGGTTTCCACAAAGGTCTGCTCTCTATATTATCCTCATCAAGAGCCAAACGCACATCCTCTCTCGTGAAACCCGCCTTTTCCGGTTCTACAGTGATACACGTTAACCAGTAATTCGAGTTAAAATCCCCGCCTTCCGGCTGGCACATCACCTTCACCCCCTTCACCCCGGCCAACGACTTCACGTACAAATCATGAATTGCTCTTCTACGGGCAACGTGTTCATCCAGCACGAACATCTGTCCTCTTCCGATTCCCGCACAGATATTACTCATCCGGTAATTATAACCGATCTTCTCGTGCTGGTAATGCGGTGCTTGTTCCCTTGCCTGCGTGGCATAAAACAACGCCCGCTTTGCACGTTCCTCGCTCGGGCAAACCAACGCCCCTCCACCGGATGTCGTGATAATTTTGTTCCCGTTAAACGACAACGCCGCATATTCCCCGAACGTCCCACACTTCTTCCCTTTATATTCTGATCCTAATGCCTCTGCCGAATCCTCTAATACCGGAATTTTATAACGCCTAGCAACTTCCAAAATTGCGTCCAATTTTCCCGGCATCCCGTACAAATGCACCGGAATAATAGCTTTCGGTAAACGTCCGGTCTTCTTTAGACGATCCTTAATCGCCTCCTCCAACAACTCCGGATCCATGTTCCAGGTATCTACTTCGCTATCCACAAACACCGGCGTCGCCCCTAGATAAGCAATCGGGTTCGCCGATGCCGAAAACGTGAAACTCTGGCAAATAACCTCGTCCCCCTCGCCAACACCTAAAAGTATCAACCCCAAATGTAACGCAGCCGTTCCCGCGCTTAACGCCACCACTTGCTTCCCCTCATCTTCAACTTTCAATTTTCCATTTTCAATTAAAAAGTCCCGCAGGGCTTTTTCAAAGGCGTTCACGTTCGGTCCCAACGGAACAACCCAATTCGTGTCGAACGCTTCTTGTATAAACTCCTGTTCTCGTCCGCCCATGTGGGCTAATGAGAGCCAAATTCTATTTTTCATCGAAAAAAATTTAGAAAACAAATTCATCGAGTCACAAACACCACTTACGCGACTCTTTTATATATATCTGATTTCAATGCTAAATATTCCACAAAGAATCATTTTCCCCGATTCTCCTTCCACTCAAAATATTCATCTCGTAAAATCGCCACTGGCCATTCATCATGATAAGCATTATTTTTAAACACGCTCTGCCTGTAATTTCCTTCCACTTTCCAGCCACATTTCGCGTATAACTTTTGAGAAGCTATGTTATATTCCAAAATACTACCATATAATCGATTCAGTTGTAACTCCTCAAAAGCATATTTCATTGTTGCATACACGCTATCTGTCCCTATCCCAACCCCTTTAGGAGCATCATTACACAACTTAATTCCATGATCCGCAGAACGATTTTTCCAATCTATTCGAGTCAACGTCGAGATTCCAACAAATTTACCCTCGTACATAATTGCGAAACGAAAATTCTTATTATCACTAATAACCCGATTATACCAATCCATTTGTTGTTTCTCTGAAACAGGGAAACTCCAACCTATAACCATTCTTTCCATTTCTGGATCGTTAATCATTTCACGCAAATAAGGCATGTCACTAGGTTCCAATGCCCTCAAAATAACTTTATTCCCACAAATATTCATACACAAACATTTCAACATTCAACAAACATTCTTTCAGATTCTAACACGACAGGTTCCATATCCACATCTCTAAAAAATATGTATGGCTTGCCGTAATGATGATACTGGTCTCTGGCAACGTTTTCCGCATTACCATCTTCCATGATACGTATCGTATCCTCAATCAAATCAAAACCGATTTGAGCCATAACACCAGTATAGGCCATATGGCGAATATTCACTTCCGTGACCTTCATATTACCATTTCTATCCTCTTTGAGGTCAAAAGATAAAATACCATGAGCCTGCACGTTCAATTTCTTACACAAATATTTTATACAATCATCACAAAATTTATTAATGCGATCTTCATCCAAAAAACGAGCGAAAGCAGTATTACCAGTCACACGAGAAGGTGCGATATTTGCCATCACGTACTCAACACATTCCAATGCTGCACCTTTCACGTACTCATTATTATAATAAAGCATTTCGTTTGCCAAATGCCTTCCAGTTAAAAATTCACTAACCGTAAACTCTGGTATTTGATTGTTGATAAAAAGCCAACTTTTATAACTACTAAGATTTTCCAATTTTAAAGATCCTAATCCACCTGTACCCTCAGTCGCACGAATCCAACAAGGAAAACCAATTTCTTTTTCTACATCCTCATATCGGGGATTCTCCTGAGTTACTTTAATTGTTTTTGGAATAAAGTCCGTATCCTTCAATAATTCAGCCATGATAGCTTTATCTCTCAATGATTCTGATAACAACTTACATCCCATAAAAACAGGACACGGAAATTTTCCGTATTTTTCAAAGTAATCACCCCATTCAACAATTTCACTTTCCGGCTGAACAAATGCGTAATCAATTCGTTTTTCTGCAACTAACTTTTCTATAAAAGGGAAATATTCGATATCGGTACACCGGGGACATACCGAATAGTCGTCCAACAACCCTTTCATGAAAAAGCCAATCGCTTTTTTATTTACATCAATTCCTATTAACTTGTAGTCTGGATGATTTCTTCGAATAGTCTTCGCTATTGAACGAGGGGTAAGTCCCCCTATCCCCGTTATCAAAATTGTTTTCATATATTGGTTTTATTACAATAATTCTTTATCAAATTCACTATTTTTCTCATTTGTCTCTCACCATAGCGTTGGTCACAAACCAATGATAATTCACTATCATAGAAAAGATTTACTCTCATTGCATCAGGTAATGAATCACTTTTAGGCCAGTGTACAGGACAATAAACTTTATTGTCAACCAAGTAATCTCTCAGCGAATTTCTAATCTCTTTTTTTACAAGAATCGGAACAAATAAAGGAACATTAGCATTCTCGTGTTCAAACATCATTGATATATTATTTAACTCGGATAGTCCATCATATAGTAATTTAGCGTTCTGATAACGACGTGTTTTTACCAGTTCGAAATCTTGTTCATGCAATAATCGTAACGACATTTTATCTATCGAATAATTTTGATAATCACCTGATAACCTTTTGTTAAACGATGCGAACAAACGAAGAAAATCTTCTTTATCAATAACCGTATTACCTTGAAGGTAATCGTATTTCATTCTCATGCCCTTGTATTTACTTTCAGAGAAATCACATCCCTTTAAAGATGCTTGAAAGAAGTTCCCGTCTCTTTTAGAGACAATCGCACCTGTTGGAATCCCCACCCATTTCCTAAGGCTACAAAACGTGTAATCAGAAATTAACGAGAGTGTATTTCCATTGTTGAAAAGGTCATGAGTTCTATCGTAAAGGATGACCACTCCCTTTTTCTGCATGCTTACAACAACTTCAACATCAACACCTGTACTAAAACCGAAATAATTACAGATGTACAAAATATCCACGTTCAAAGTTGCATCAATATCACACTTGACTTTTCCATCCTCGTAAACTAAATCATAAAAAAGAACATTAACATTTCGATCTTTAAAAGGAAATATCATGGAATCGCAACAGTAAGCCGGCATATAAACCGTGGTGATATTTCGACCATAGGAAAGATCCTGGTAAATAAAATCTATGGCTGTTCTACCGGATAACAGTAATCGATTGTCCCCGTTAAAACCATTTTCTCGAAAACACTGACGTACACCATCATTAATAACGGCAATAACATCCTCAATCCAAAACTCACTGCCTATTTCTTCTATCACGTGCTTCATCAATCAAATCTTGTCGACCTTGTTCCTTCCATTGGGCAATTCTATAATCGTGGAAATTAACTATCCCACTTGTTTCTACTCCCACATTTTCTCTTTTAAAAACTTTGTATATGGTAAGAAAAACTATTTTTACATCCATACACAAACTCATGTTATTTACATATTCAGTATCATAAGCTAATTTCCGATCCCACGTGATGGATTTTCGTCCATTCACCTGCGCCCAACCAGTTATTCCTGGTCGTACATCGTGTCTATGTTTTTCGTCTTCGTTATAATAAGGAAGATATATTACGGCTAGAGGACGAGGTCCAACCAAGGACATATCGCCTTTTAACACGTTAATCAATTGCGGTAATTCATCTATGGATGTCGAACGAATAAAACGCCCCACCCTAGTCAAACGTTGTTTATCCGGCAACAATTTCCCCTCTGCGTCACGCTCGTCTGTCATAGACTTGAACTTGATCACTTTAAAAATCTTCCCGCCTTTTCCCGGGCGCTCTTGAAGAAAAAATGCTCCTGCCCCCTTGTTGGCAAAATGCAACCAGATCGCGATAATGAACAACATTGGCCAAATCGCCAGCAACACGATCAACACGAAAAAAAAATCTATACAACGTTTTAAAAAGTGCCTGTACATAAACTTCAATTTTCAAACAAGCTTGCTATAGCAGAATATGTTTTCCTCCTATCAAAACGCTCATCACCCAGTTCACGAGATCGTTTACCCATCCGACCTCTCAAATCTTTATCTAACGCCAACTTTTCAATTGCATTTGCTATCTCTTTGACACTTCCTACTTCACAATTTATTCCACACTTGTATTGTTCTATCAAATCACGATACTCTTCACATTCTTGCGTGTTAATAACCGGAAGACCTGACAGGGCATAATCTCCAACTTTATTTATAATACTACCAGCAGACCCTTTTTTTATTGGATTTATAGTGATATCACAGGAACACAACAATCCAACCATCTTTTCATACGACATTTTTCCTGTAAATTCAACATAAACTGATTTATCCTCTGCACATTTCTCGAATCTATTTTTTAACGGTCCATCTCCAATAACAACAAACTTCACTACACGAGAAAAGTTTCTTTCTTTCAACAAGCGTAATGCATCCAAAACACACTCTATATCATAACTAAAACTTAAAGTGCCTACATAACAAAGCCATATTTCATCATCTTTTCGATCAAGTCGATATTTCTTGCTAGCTTGATCAAAAACACCCCCATCAGTACCAAGATAAACACTCAAACTCTCTTTATCACGTTTATTTACTGCTAACACTCTATTTCTATACGTATCTGAAACTGCTATCACTCTATCCGCAGCCTTGTAAATCTCATCCACGTATAATTTCATCGGGAACGATAACAAGTTTCGCAACGATCGAGATTTTATAACTAATCCAAACGCCTCCGGCCATAAATCCTGAACATCAATAAAGAATTTTACATGATGACTTTTCGAAAACCTTGCGGCTTCCCTTGCAGCCGTCAATGAAGGAACAGCACAATAAATGTAATCGGGAACCGTATGCGATTCCAAATATTCACGAACGTTCATTCCCCAACATCGATGACTATACAAGCGCCTAAAGCTTATATTTTTCACGTATCCCGGTTCATGTATATAAATAATTTTTGACTCGTATGTCTTTACTGGTTCATCTTTATACTTTTTAGTTCCATGATCAAAATCACTCGTGATCAACTCTACACGAAATCCTCCCTTGGCAAACATCTCCGCCAAATAGAGGAAACGCCCGTTCACTGTCCCATCAAACTTGCGACAGAAATTTGCAATAATAATTATTGTTTTCATTATAATCTCCCTAAACAGAAAGCTTGCTTGTTTTGACGATACTGGATATAGCTTGATGAAAATCTTTAGCCAAAAGATCCCAATCATATTTTGCCGCTAGCAAGCGAGCATTATGAGATTTTTGTTTTAAAAGACTTTTTTCTTTTATTAAACGTGATAAACATGTAACGATACTATTCACTTCATTCTCACACGTCCATCCGGCATTCGCTTCTTGCACCTCATTCATCATGTTCGTGCCCCGGGATATCAATACCGGTAACCCATAAGATAAAGCTTCTATCAGCCCCATGGGATGCCCCTCGAAACGAGAGGTCATGATGAACACGTCTGCATCAAGAATAGCGTTTTCTTTTTCTTTCCCCCCGATCTCTCCCTTCAATTTTACAATATCTTCTATCCCGTATCCTTTAATTAACATGTTGAGTCCATCGGCCTCATTTCCTTTAGGCCCATAACAAGTAATCATGAATTTAACTTCTCTCAATTCCTCTTTTATCTGTTGACATGCTTGTACCAACAAATCCAACCCCTTATGATAAACATCTATCCGCCCGATAAACAATGCCTTTATACCAACTTCCGAAAAACATTCCTTTTTCAAAACGGGCTGATGAAAACCATTAGGAATAATCACATGATTCTTATTTAACTTTATTGAATCCTCATATTCTTTTTCGGTCAAAAATTGAATTGCTAACGCATGTTTCACGAAAGAATTGAAAAATAACCAGTGAGCTATTTTCTTTTTTAACCAACTATGATTATGCAAAGCCTGCCGTGTCAACGAGCCACGAGGAATGATCACGTAAGGAATTCCCTTACATCGCAATTCACACGAAAATAAAACCTCTTTAACAGAATAAAATCCCTCAAACACCACTATATCGGGAGAAGAAAAAGGTTTCGGCAAGTTCTTCAATCTTAATTTTCCATAATCTTCTATTGAATGAAACGATGCGATATTTAACCAATGTTCCATTCGAGCCGATGTTATATTAACCCAAAAAACATTATCGTGCTTCGCCTGAGCTCGAATACTAGCGGGTACACTCCAACTGGGACCTGCCGATATTTTATCCCCTAAATGTGAAATATATAAAATATTCATAGATAAACAACAGTTACAACCGATCCATCACACGAATTTCAAACTGCATAAATCACCTCTTACACAAGCGATAAACAACAATGTAAAACTGACTATCTTGATTAAATTCCTAAGTCTATACTTAAATGTATCGGGACAACGCTTCGACACAAGTATCAACAATAACAAGGGCATATCTAGAATAGCAATCAACCAACTTAATCTCAAACCAATATTAAATTCAATCCATATTGCCGCCAAATCGCTCAATGTTAAGAATAACATGAATCTCACGAAAGCACTGTAATCTTCTTTTTCTTTTTTATACTCTTCTAATCCAAATTTTCGATTAATTTTCAAATAATAAACGAAAAGAATAAACAGTGTCACGAAAATAACAATCAGGCTCAAAATAAATTCCCATATATAAAAATACCCTGTCGATGCTTGTGAATAAGCTAAGTAATTTTCCCCCTTATCAATAGCAAGATAAATATAATTACGTCCATACACGTAGGAGACCACCACAAAGATAAACGCTCCCAACGTTGTAAACAAACGATTTCTACCTTTGCTTCCTTTCAATATATAATAAATAATAAAAATCATTACCGCAGCCATCCCCACCGTATGTATTAATGCCGCAACGATCAATAAAGGGAAATATTTGATCCCCCTCTTACGTTCTACTAATAATTTATAAATACAGTATGCTACAATTGCCAGAGAAAGCATGGTTCTGATGTTTGCGATCGTCATCATCAAAAGCCCTCTTGACATGAAAAAAAGAAGAACTAAAGCTATATCCTTTTTCAACACTTGCTTTCGCTTGCATATAGCTTTCAATAACGCAAAACACAAACCATATGTTAAACACGCATTAACAAAAGGCAACCATCTTTCATCTCCTAAATTACCTAGCACATGATAATAAAGTGCCGCCATCGGGGTACCACTTGCCATGATTGCTGTCCACGAATCAGGATCATCAAGGGCATATTGGGCATATAACTGTAAAACGGGATATATTCTTGTTAAATCAGAGCCATCCATTGGCACGTAGAAAAATCCCATAAGTGCTAATACTATCGTATAAACATCTAATGAAATGAACCAATTCTTCATCCTAGGAATCAGATAGTATACGATGATCAGCAATAATGCGTACGTACCAACACCTACTATTCTTGGAATTAAATACATTCCCTTACTTTTGAACAAAATTTAAATTTTAGATAAATCTATCCAAGAACCAATTTCTTCGTCAAAACTTTCTGGATCAAATTTTTCAAAACCGCTACCAGGATAAAATGTAAGCTCTCCAAATTTCAAACCCTCAGGAAGAATATAAAAATCAACTCTTACAAAAGGAATATTTTTAGATAATACCCTGGCTTTATCAAGAAGCTCATCTAAAAGCTGTGGTTTCTCTATTTGAATTTCTTCATGGCTAGGATCATTAATTGTTGTCCCTTTCATGTATTCCCACAATGGGGTATACCAATTAGATTTATAATCTGTTTCCACATCATAATTTACTTTAATTAATTTAGGTTCTCCGTTACAACAAAAAACCTTGTAATCTTTTAAACCCGTTTCGGCTTCACTTTCCAAACATTCTTCTGCAATTATACGAGGCTTAACATTTTTATAAGGCCATTCTCTGTATTGCTGGTAAATATTGGATTTTAATGCGAAGTTGAGTTTTTTGGAAACAGACTTTATATCAAGTACAGACTTATCTTTACATATAAATACACCTCCTCCACCGCCACCATTACTAGTTTTAATAACAAACTTATCTGGTAATGTTTCCCACTCGATATCTTCCACTTTATCCCAAACACCCAAAGTTGGGATAATATACTTTTCACCAATCATTGAGGCCACGTATCTTTTGGCTGATATCTTGTCAACCATTTTCGTGTATTCCGGGTTACGATCATAAAGTTTCAGCCACTGTAATTTTTCCGAAAACGCTTTTGGATTTTTCAATCTCAATTTTTTACCCATTTCCAAGTAATAAATCAACTTTAAATAAAAACAATCACCCGGGAATAAAAAATATAATTTTCTGCATATTGCAGCAACAACATGCTCAGGATGTTTTAATTTTTGTACTAACGATTTGTGTTGCATACTAACTAAATTGTTTTTTTATTTTTAACGCATAATACATTGGAAGGACACCTATCAAAAAACTCGACACCATGTAAGTAATCGAGGCTCCGATGTAAGAAAAATAATATATAAGCGGAAATGCTATAACAAAACCGCAAACGGAAGCCACTACCGTGAGATTTCTCAATAATTTTTCATGATGTAACACGATCAAGTAATTTTGACCGTAAACAGAATCCATATTAGTAAATAACAATGCGAATGCTGTAATTCTAAGAACGACAATGGCATCATCATATCCCTCGCCAAAAAAAGCTCTAATCAATAAAGGTGCAAAAACAAATAATATCAAACTACCCAAACTGGATACTCCCAAATTGAATTTAGCGTATAAAGAATGATACTCTATCTTTCTAGAAAGATACGGGAAGAAAACATTGGTAAGAGTATTTAAAACCGAGTACGCAACTTGCCCGAATTTCCGCCCCACATAATAAATTCCGTTTGCCGTATCTCCTCCAAAAAATCCCAATAACAAGACTGAAAGATTATTATACAAGTTTGGCATCAGTGTATTGATAAAAACATCCGTGCTTCCCTTTATTGTTGAAATTATCGTACAAAATGCCGGTTTATATAAACGATATTTCCATTTCACAAAAATAAAATACAAAGCAATAGCTCCTGACAAAAAATATCCCGAGGCCACCAAGACCGGTTGTAGAATATAATCATCTTTATCCTTTATAAAGATAAAGATTGCCGCAGTAAATATCAATTTGGAAATCACGTTCAGTATAGTAGAGTACTTCATCCTTTCCAAACCTAAAAAAAACCATGCCGGGAAAAGTATATGCCCGGGGACATATAAAAAAGTAAACAATATTACCATATAATTCTCTCGAAACTTGGGAACGATCAACAACAAGAGAAGCAATACCAGAAAAGAACAAAACATCAAAAAAATCCTTGACCAAAAGATATCTGAAAATATCTTAGAGACTTCCTTTCTGTCATCTCTAGTTTGCGCCACATTCCTCGCTCCGGTCATATCAAATCCCCAATCCGCAATGGTTTGAATCCAAATAATAATTGCCGCCGCAAAAGAAATCTTACCTAATCCGTCAACACCCAACACGCGAGCGAGATACGGTATCGAAATCAACGGGAATATGTAACTAGCGATTTGAAGTAAAGAAAGATAAGCAAAATTCGAAGCCAATACCTTCCCGTCTTTACTTCTAAGAATTCGCATAAAAAGCGATTTAAGTTTACGCATTATTCTATCAAACGTTTTCGTTAATGCCTTCTAGATAATTATTTTATCATCCTAATTATTAATGTCTTACTAAGCACATTCCCAAAGTTAATCGTGAAAATCACAACCGCATCCAAGAGGCATTTTCCCATCACCAAATTTATTTATAATACTTTTTGTACCACCTCACGAATTTCTCCACCCCCTCCTTCAAGGGAGTTCTCGGCTTGTAGTCCATCTCTTGATACAAGCGGGTTGTGTCAGCGTTTGTCTGGTAAACGTCTCCCGGTTGCATAGGCAAATATTCCTTCACCGCCTCCTTACCGCACGCTTCCTCCAAGCTACGAATGAAATCCATCAATTTTATCGGGGTCGAATTACCGATATTGTATACCCGATAAGCCGCACTAGAAGTCGCCGGGTTCGGGATTTCCGCGTTCCAATCTTCATCCGGCACGGCCACCCGATCCACCACCCGGATCACCCCCTCCACGATATCATCCACGTAAGTGAAATCTCGCAACATGTCCCCGTGATTGAATACTTTCATGGTTTGCCCTTCCATAATTGCCCTCGTAAAAAGGTGAGGACTCATGTCTGGGCGTCCCCAAGGACCGTATACCGTGAAAAAACGCAAACCCGTAGTAGGAAGACCGTAAAGATGACTGTACACGTGTGCCATCAACTCGTTAGATTTTTTCGTCGCCGCGTACAAGCTGACGGGATGAGCGATCCCGCTATCCTCCTTGAAAGGAATGTTGGCATTCAACCCGTAAACACTGCTGGAACTGGCATAAACGAGATGACGAATCCCCAAGTAACGACAACATTCCAGGATATTCACGAAGCCAATAATATTACTATCGATATAAGCCCAAGGGTTTTCTATCGAGTAACGAACTCCCGCCTGGGCGGCAAGGTTTACCACTCGTTCAAATCGCTCCCGTTCAAACAATTTCGGCAACTCTTCCCGATCCTCAAGGTTTAACTTGATAAACCGATACAACGGGTACCTATTACCCCGTACCAATTTCCCATATTCTATACTTTCTTTATTGATGCCCGTTTCCACTAAACGAGCGTACTTTAAATTCACGTCATAATAGTCATTGATATTATCCAACCCGACTACATCGTCACCTCGCTCTAGGAGGCATCGCACCACGTGAAAACC
>OGJK01001884.1_pt1 | contig 17741 bp, 10 predicted proteins | sample 1571961 | NCBI WGS metagenome assembly OGJK01 (sample SAMEA2582120, study PRJEB24529) | metagenome | biome: Human gut stool | place: China | collected 2011 | reverse complement strand
CGCTTGCACTTACTGATTCACTAGTACTTACTGACTCGCTTGTGCTTACTGATTCGCTTGCGCTTACTGACTCACTTGCGCTTACTGATTCACTTGCACTTACCGATTCACTCGCGCTTACTGATTCACTTGCACTTACTGACTCGCTCGCACTTACTGATTCGCTTGCACTTACTGATTCACTAGTACTTACTGACTCGCTTGTGCTTACTGATTCACTTGCACTTACCGACTCACTTGTGCTTACCGACTCACTTGCACTCACTGATTCGCTTACACTTACCGACTCACTTGCACTTACTGACTCACTCGCACTTACTGATTCGCTTGCACTTACTGACTCACTCGCACTTACTGATTCGCTTGCGCTTACCGATTCACTTGCACTTACTGATTCGCTCGCGCTTACACTTTCACTTGCACTTACTGACTCACTCGCACTTACTGATTCGCTCGCGCTTACACTTTCACTTGCACTTACTGATTCACTTGTACTTACTGACTCGCTTGCGCTTACTGACTCACTTGTGCTTACTGACTCGCTTGCGCTTACTGACTCGCTTGCGCTTACTGACTCACTGGCGCTTACCGACTCACTGGCACTTACTGACTCACTGGCACTTACCGATTCACTGGCGCTGACTGATTCGCTGGCACTTACTGATTCACTTGCACTTACACTCTCGCTCGTACTTACTGACTCGCTCGTACTTACTGATTCGCTTGCACTTACTGACTCGCTTGCGCTTACTGATTCACTTGCACTTACTGATTCACTTGCACTTACTGACTCGCTGGCGCTTACTGATTCGCTTGTGCTTACGCTTTCACTGGTGCTTACTGACTCGCTAGCACTCACTGACTCACTCGCACTTACTGATTCGCTTGCACTTACTGACTCGCTTGCGCTTACCGATTCACTTGCACTTACTGACTCACTCGCACTTACTGATTCACTTGCGCTGACTGATTCACTTGCACTTACTGACTCGCTCGCGCTTACTGACTCGCTTGTGCTTACTGACTCGCTTGCGCTTACTGATTCACTTGTACTTACTGATTCGCTTGCACTTACTGATTCACTTGTACTTACTGATTCACTGACACTTACTGACTCACTCGCGCTTACTGATTCACTTGCACTCACTGACTCACTCGCACTCACTGATTCACTCGCGCTGACACTCTCACTGGCACTTACTGACTCACTTGTACTTACCGACTCGCTGGCGCTTACGCTTTCACTTGCACTTACCGACTCGCTCGCACTTACCGACTCGCTCGCACTTACTGACTCACTCGCGCTGACTGATTCACTTGCACTTACTGACTCGCTCGCACTTGCTGATTCACTTGCACTTACCGATTCACTCGCGCTGACCGACTCGCTCGCGCTTACTGATTCACTTGCACTTACTGATTCACTTGCGCTGACACTATCACTGGCACTTATTGACTCGCTTGCGCTTACTGACTCGCTGGCGCTTACACTCTGAGATTGAACAATACTCTCTGATGTGCTATTACTTAAACTATTATAATATTCATCTGTTAAGTTTTTCTTTATACCAGATGGAGCTACTTCTAAATATTCATTTCCGCTTGTCTGAAATTTAAATGATCTAGGTTCGCATTTTTCCGTATGGAACCCTACCACTTTATAATTCGCATTAAAAGTAAGCTCATTACCTTTATTTGCCCCATCTAAGAAAAACCAGTCTGTAGGAGAATTTGATATTTTTCCATGCAAAGTACTTCCATATCCATTTGTAGCACCTTCTATCTGCACAGTTACAAACTCTGTTATACCAACATCTTGTTTTCCAAGATATTTGACACTAACCAACTTGCCATGACCATTATCTACTTTTATTTCTATCCATTTATCATTTTGCTTCACTACCATGTTTCCATCAATAAACATGAATGTGTTTCCGGATGTATTATAATCTTTTGAGATATTATCCTGGCTCTTTCTAACGTGATTAGTATCAGTATAATAACTATAATTAATTGAATCTAATGTTCCATCAGGCTTTGTTTTTGCTAAACCAGTAACGTCCAGACTCAGGATTTTACCATCAGCATTATAATATGCTGTATATGTTTTATCCTTAATGTTATGTACTACAACATCCCCATTATTCATCTCATACACAATATATCTATTACTTCCAACAAATGCCGACTTCACATCATCAAGCGTATTGAAACTTGTTCCTGCTCTTGAAACTGATGCCGTAACAACTACTTCTTCCGTTGATGCCACATTGATATTTTCGTTTTCAGCCGCACTAATCTCTTGCTTTGTCTCTACAACTTTATTTGTATAAACATATTCCATTGCTTGCGACTCAACATTAGAATCATTTGTCTCTGCACCTGATGATTGGCTATTTGCACTCTCACTGGCAATTTCCGTTGTCTGCTCTGTTATCGACTGACTTGTTTCTGCACTTGTGCTGGCAGCTTCAATATCAGACTCCATTTCTGTGGTCTCACTAGCAGTGGACTCCACCATCTGAGCCATTACCATATCAGCGCCATGGATAGAACTGACTCCTCCAATAGTAAGACCAGCCGCAGTAACACCTTTTAAAATACTGTCAACCTTTTTCTTATTCATATAGTCTCTCCTTATTCACACGAATCCGGACACTTGGATTATATGCTTCCTAACCCTCTTTCATCCGGACATAACTATAGATTTCCTCTTTTACACTATAAATATAAACTTCAAAGTGTATCTAAAATCGTATTTTAACCTAACAAAAGCGCTAAAACAACCTTAAAAATCACAATCATATGATATTTTCCAAAAGATTCATCCACTTTTCTTCTATCACAGCTTCTTTATATTCTTCAGCAATTTTATAGGAATTTTCATGAAATCTCTTCAATCTGTCATCATCCTCAAATATTTTAACTATTGCTGCTGCAGTTCTTTCACACAGTGTCTCTTTATTTTGAGAGTCTGTTTCAACGTCAAAATCCACCAGGTAGCCATTTTCATCCGGATGTATAAAAAGCCTGTTTCCATATCTGACATCCAGTCCAACCATGGCAAGTCCGTCTCCTACAGCCTCCATAAGCGAAAGTCCAAATGTTTCCCACAAAGAAAAGGATGCAAACAATTCATAGTGTGGATATATCTTTTCAAGATTACAGCGCCCTTTAAAGTTAATATACTCATCAGCATTTGCATCTTTAACTATATTTTTTAAATATATAGTATACCCATCATCGCCACTTCCGTATATGTCCAGATTTATTGTCTGATTTATCTCATGAGCTTTTATCACACTCTTAATAAGAATATCAATACCTTTCCTTGGACTAAGTCTTGAAGCAGATATTATGCTGCCTCGCCTACGCTCATTTTTACTATTAAGTTTGCATTCAGGTAAAGCCCCGGGTGGAATAGCTGCAATATGCGGAACAAAACAATCATACTCTTTTAGGAATGCTTCCAAACTTCTTTTATGTTCCTTCGTACCAACAACAAAACAATCTATTGCCTCTGAATATTTGAACCAATAATAGTACTCATAGTTCATGTATAATGAGCCTTCATCCTCATACATTTTGTAAAAATGATCTGAATGCAATACAGCTATTAACTTTGATTTGCCTTTATTTTCAAAAAGAGGCTGTATATAATCAAGATATCCCGCTCTATCCATTATACATATATCATTCTCGCAAAGATTAAGTGCCTTTACAAATCTTTCTACAAACGCTGCATTGTCTATAACTTCACCATTTTTAAACAGATATTCAACATTGTCTTTATAGATACATTGCTCATAAACCATCTGCCCCTGTTTGTTCCAAAAAATTCTTCTTTCCGGATTTAAGCCATTGCCTGAATTATTATCCCAATTATACAATTCTGTATAAGACAAGCTGTCTGTATAATAATTTACTAAATACTTGTTTCCATTTTTAAAGAGGCTTTCATTTATAACAAATCCATCTTCATCGCATAATATTTCAACTAATTTGTCACCGGAATTATATAGACAAATCACCTTTCCATCCTCATCTATATTGTCATACTCATAGTTTTCTTTTTCATTTTCTAAAAGAGCTTCTTTTTTCACAGACAAACTCATATCTGACCTTCCGGTCATAAAAAGATGTGCAGACATAATCTGACCACGTTTTATTTTTTGCGAACCATACAGTTCCATATCCCTAATTGTAGGCATATCAGTAAAAATAAATTTAGCATTTACATTGTTTTTTGCAAACAATCTTGCTCTAAATCCCTGAGCAACATCGACTCCGGAAAATTCATATCCACTAAGTAATGTAAAATCAAATACTCTCATCTGTATCACCCATAACTACTTTTGCAGCTAATTGTTTTAATTGCATCTTCTGCCTGTCTATATATTCATCAAATATTGTCTGACTAGTTATTATATTCTTTAGAGCTTCTTTCATCTTTACATAGTTGCTGCTATCAAAAATATTTTCCATTGGATATAATTCTTTTGAGTGTACTGTATTGTCAAACGCTAGTATTAGCATATTATTTATCAGCGCCTGATTTACTGCATTGTATAACTCTCTGGAATGATTGATATCCAAATAAACATCGCATCTTTCAAACAGTTCTTTTCTCTTTTGTTCAGTAATACACGGATACAACTCAACATTATTATTTATATCCAGTCTCGTTAACTTATCTGACATACTGGTACTGGCAGCTATATGAAATGTTATTGCCGGAAAGTCATTTATAAGCTGTTCAATATACTCGAGCTGATCCGATTCTGTAATAATAAATGCTTCCATTTTTCCAAATTTTGATTTATTATTTTCAAAATATAAATATAGTCTGTCACATTTACAATCCGAATTTTCTTTATACCAATTGACCTGTTGCTCTTCACTGCACAGTATTCGGAATGATGTATTAGTCTGATTTGTTTCTTTAAAATCTGAGTTTAATATATTTTGTGGCAGATAAGATATTTTAAAATTTCCATAATCCCCGGCAAATTTATTTAATATCTCATCACTTGTCAGCCATATATTTTCATCATATATTTCATTAGATTTAAGATAAGCTTCCAAATAATCAGCAAAGCCTCTATAGCTCTTCGGACTAATGCCGGTACCCAACGTGGTGTATGTCTTTGAACAATTCTGTTCTATTACTTTAATGTCACCATTTCTATCATAGAATTCCCTGCCTGTAACATTGCCGCCACTCACATTCTCCGAACAATACTTATATCCGTATTTGTTGTAATAATCTATTCTATATACCGTATTATTCCTGTCAATCCACTCAACTCTGCTGACCATTCTTTTCTCTATAGGATTCTTAAAATAGATGTTTGCCTTTTTGGTTTTATTATCATATATAGCACCATTTAGCCCATCAGCACGAACGCTCCAATATTGAGGGATATCTATAAATGCATAATAAAGTTCTTTCTCCTTAAGCATATCGTTTTTTTCAGATATACCGCAAAACAAATCTATAGCTTCTATTGTTTTACATTCTTTGAATCCCACGTTTTCTATCAGTTCTATTATATTTTTTTCAGTCTTATCCAATTCATCAGTAATAAAAATCATAGACCAAATCCACCCTCTGTATAATGCAAAAACCTCTGTGTTATAAAATAATTCTCACCATTTTCTAATCCGGCATTTGCAAGTATTTCCAGTCCATTGCCATCGTCCGCTTCCGCTGAGACTATATAGACAGTATTATCATCACAGATAATCTCATTCTCTTTTAAATGCTCATGCCATTCACAGCTATCGAAATTTCTGTTTAATAGCCTCATTGCATTCCTTATAGAGCTGTTCTCTCCACCATAGAATACGAGTCGTATATTGTTTTGAGTAGCTTTTTTTAACAGCTTCTCCAGCATACCTGTTCTATCCACAATTCTCCCCATAGATCTACTCAATAAGTCATCCTCCATCTGTTCTCCCCATGGGGTTCTCAGTATTGTGAAATAGTAGGCTCTGTCAATTTCATTATTTGTATGTAGCATCAACAGGGTTGCAGCATAATGATATATTTTTTTCTCTGCTTTCTCATTATTTTTTCTTGCCTCATCAATAAAATAATTCCATTTCTCATCTACCATTAAGGTTTTTCTGCTGAATATGGCATTTAAAGCATCCTGGTCAGGAAGCCATGTTTGGGAATTAGCTTTCAGATAATCCATAACCTGTTGAAATAAACTACCATTTTTCCTGATATTTTCAAGATTCATGCAAAGAACACCCGCATTAAAATATCTGTCACGATTTGTCTGCCCTGCTGCTACAGCGTATGGAGTTCCCCAATTTCCTATTGTCGAACAATCCGGAGCTGCCGCCAGACAGTAATTATCTATATTTAGGTTCCATAATTCTTCAATATCTGTATTTACAAACAAATCAGAGTCCAAATATATTATTTTTTTCAAATCCGGCATAATATCCGGCAACATAATTCTGAACATTGTTCCAATTGTAAATCTATTCATTGAATCAGCCAATGAGCCAAAGATGTCTGGATTAAAATGATGAAATTCTATGCCGTTTCCACTATTATCAGCAATAAGACTCAGCTTATTTTTATTCATTTCATTCAATGTATCATCATGTAATATATGAAAAACTATTGGTGCTTTTGTATTTTCAACAATGGATTGCATCGTTGTTCCAGCCCACACACTGTAATTTCCATCCTTATCATGTATACCAAGACAGATATGTATTGCATTATCTAAAAAGCATACATTATCCATTTTTTTCGCAGTTACCCTCAGCTTTGACATTCTTTTCAATACCACATCATCTGAAAAAGCCCTCACATATGGATTATTAAATATATCCGGTTCGCTCTTTAAGAACTCTTCTTTGCAAATATCCAATTCTTTTTTTAGGAAATTTTCTATTCTATTGTATGACTCAAGATATTGATGCCATAACAAAAATGACTGTATCTCACAATAACACTGCTCAATTACATTTCCCAGCTCTGCTTTTCTACTTTGAATAGCCTGCCTTATATGATCCATAATAATCTTAGCATCCCGAATCTTTGCATTGCTAATTTCAGAACGTATAATGCCCTCTGTGTTCTCAAAGTAATAGTATAATGTCGATTGCACCTTACAATATTTCTTTGCAAGTAACACACAAAGCATGGAAAAATGTGTATCCTCATAATATACATCTTCTATAAATCTTAGATTATGTTCTCTTATGAATTTGGTCGAGTATAGCTTTGCCCATGCTGTTACATTAGTAAATCCGGTCAGATATAAAATAAGATTTTTCCTATTATCAACATTATCCAAATCAAGCCTTTGAATTTCAAAATCATTTACTTCTAATACATTTGGCTTATCTGCTTTAAAACACGATACACCACACTGTGCCACATCATAATCATCCTCTGTCATTCTATCATGCAGTACCCTAAGCATATCCGGATGCACATAATCGTCCGCATCCACAAATGTGATATATTTGCCGGTGCAGATATCCATTCCCAGATTACGTGCACCGCCACACTTTCCTTTTTTCTGTATTTTAAGAGATATAACATTCTCTGGATATTTCCTTTGTAAGGATTCTAATACAGACCATGTATTGTCTGTCGATAAATCATCTATGAGTATCACTTCGAGATTTTCAAAGCCATATGTCTGGCTGTAAATTGAATCGAAGCATCTCATAATATATTTTTGCACATTGTAGCATGGAATAATTACTGATATCTTGTCTTTACAATTCATAACAATTTCTCCATAATATATATAATAATCAAATTAATAACACCCGTAACCCTCTTTCAATTACTATATTACTGTTCACATATCACAGTTCGCATATCACACTGTTCACATGATATTTCACGCTTGCTCTCGGGTTTCTCTTTTTGAACTGACGATTAATTCTCTTTTGCACTATCTCACAATTCTCGCGACTGGTTCCAACAAGCAGTATGAGAAGCTGAAGCTTTCCATATTTGGCATATATATCACTTTTGCGGATTGATTCCCCTATGCATTCCTTGAGCTGTCTGGAGTATTTATCCATCTCCATCTCGCTCTGTATCTGCTTTCCATCCTTATCCACAAGCGTGCAAAGCATCAGATATACTGATACGCCTGTGCGTTTCATGATACGGGCCGATGACTGGTATATGCCTCTGAATACCGGGTAACTGCAGAAATATCCTCCCTTGTCCCCTTCCTCATTGTGCTCGTTCATGCCTTCCTGGATGTTTTCGAGTATCTCATATGTATGGTTCATCTGGTTGCTGTATCTTTCAAGTATCTCCATGAGACTGGCGGATGGATAAATACCACACTCCTTCAGATAATAATCCACCACCTCGCTGTAATACAAGCTTGCCTCATCATAGCGTCTTGTCTCAACCATCGCTTCCATCACCAGCGTCTCCCACTCGTTAAACGGGTCTGCCTTGGCCGCATATGTACCAAGCTTTTCAAGCTCCTTAAAGCTCTTTTTCCTTCTCAGTATATGGGCAGCTTCATTGACACATTTAACAAATATTGTGTGATAATGTCTCGCCTCCTGCGCTATCCACGTCTCACCCGTATATGATGCGAGAAACTCACCCTTGTACAGGTAAAAGGCCTTCATGTAAAGCTCAAGCTTCCTATCCTCTATTTCGGTAACCTTATTTTCGGCAGCTTTGTTTGTGGCAGTCTCATCGTCCGTATCCTTACATTCTACGCTATCTATGCTCTGATATATTTCCGATAACTGCATATCGAGCTCCTGCGCCTCTTTAAAATACCGCTCAAAGCTCGCCGCATCCTCATCGACCTCTATATCCGGTGTCCAGTAATATATGCCATTCTCTAAATATATGAGGTCTTTTCCCGGCAGACCAAGCTGTGCAAGCTTCTGCTTTGTCTTGTATACAATGACTCTCAGTGCGGTGTGCGGTGCATCTATATCCCGCTCCCCGATTACAATCTCTTCCAGCTTATCCTTTGCTATTCCACAGGTGGAATAATGCATCATCGCCTGCATCAGACGGTTAAACTGGCTCTCTTTATGCATTTTGTCAGCAACAAATGGTGCTCCGTTGTAGTCCATTCTGAAATTTCCAAACATCTGAACCTTAATCGTATGCGTCATAGGCGCCTCTCTTCCTGTTTACGTATTATATTAGCATTAAACTCGCTTATTCAGCAAGTCGTTCAAATAATATTGGGGGTTTAATCTCCCACTAATATTATATACCGGCTTCATATCCTTGTGTATCCACGACAATTTACACATAAAATGTAAAAATTAGTACTTGACAAATTGATATTTATTCGTCCATGTGTTACGATTAGCTATATTTATTCGTATCTATTCTACAAAGGAGTATTGCCTATGCCACAATCACTTAATATAGCTATCTGCGAGGATGAAGTCGCAGAAACAAAGCTGTTGTGCGATATTCTCGACCACAGCGATATTAAAAACTCCTATACTGTCTTTACATGCGCAGACGCCCTTCTCGCCTCCTACGAACGTGATAAATACGACCTGCTGCTCATGGATATATACATGAAGGATTCCATGACGGGCATTGAGGCAATTTCTTTAATACGTGAAAAAGATGCTGGCATCCCTGTCGCTTTCATCACCACCAGCAAGGACCATGCTTTAGAGAGCTACCGCCTGTCAGCCATCGGTTACATCGAGAAGCCTGTTTCTGAGACGGAACTAAACAATGTACTTCATCTTGCCATGCTAAAGAAAGCCGACGCACCATCTCTCTACGTAAAAAGAAATGGCCGCATGGAAAAGCTTGCCCTTTCAGACATTATGTATATAGAGCAGCGAGCCAGACAGATTTTCATACATATGAATGATAATACGGAAATTGTCTGCTATGAAAAGCTCTCAGAGCTTTCCGGTCAGCTTCCTGCCGGGCTGTTTTTTCTTCCGCACAAGAGCTACGCCGTAAACCTGTCATATGCCATGCAGATTGACACGGATTTAAAGTGCTTTGTGATGGCCGATAATTCAAATATTCCGATTAAAAGAGAGCTGACAGTGAAAGCAAGGAAAGCCCTGGAAAGATATTTTTTTGAGCATACAAGGAGTCTCCTATGATAAAAAATACAGATAAAATAAAAAAAATTCCATTTTCAGCCATAATACTGCTCATACTTATCAGCGTACTGCTCATGTCATCGAAAAACATGATTATGAGCAGCGCAAGCTATCCGTGTGCCACAAAAATCACCTGTGCAAATGCTGTTGTGAGCGAATCTGATGTGTCAGATTCGAAGACTTATAATGAGGAAATCTCACTCCCTCACACCTTCAAACACTTAGACGCGAGAACGCCTGTCACCGTGACCACACATGTGTCACTGAAAGCTGATGATCAGATTTTCATAAAAACCGTGTATTCACCGGCAAAGGTCTATCTGGACGGGGACCTCATATATGAGTTTGGCAAAGCCAAAAACTATCCTGCCTTTATGAAGGATCCTGCCACTGAACTGTATATGATAAGCACTGATGGCTATACAGGTGATACAGAGCTGCGCATAGAGTACCTCTCACCGGTCACCAGAAGTTCCCTGACCATATATCCACCTATCTATGGAGCATACAAGTCCCTGTTTTTTACCTTATTGAATACCTACAAATGGTCATTTCTTATCGCACTACTGGAGCTTTGTGCCGGCATTTTATTTGTGTTTATCTCCATTCTGCTGCTGTACTATGACAAGGATGTGTGTAAAATGATATTTCATTTTGGATTTTTCTCATTCATGGTCGGCATATGGTCTATAGGTGAGTGTAACTACACAGGAGTTATAATTAAAAACCCTACTTTGCTATATCTATGTGCATTTATCGGGCTTTTCTCTCAGATGATTCCTCTCTTACATTTCTGCAAAAGTGCAGTCGGCTTTAAGAACCCAAGACCGATTATCATTGTGGCAGAAATTATAACCATACTCGATATTCTTGCGTGTATTTTACAGCTTAGCGGCACATTGGCATTCTCACAGAGCATGTATGTATTTCACATCATTTTACCTATTACACTGTGCTTTCTCACAGCCTACATCGCCTATGAGTTTGTGCACAACCAAAATAACAGGGCAAAGAGACTGATGATTCCTGTCGGCATACTGGCAGTTGCCTCATGTGCTGAGATTATCAACTATTTAACAAAAATCATGTCTTCGCTATCTCTGTTGTCACAGATTGGAACCATTATTTTTATTGTGATAATGGGAAATATCATGGGACTGAATATAAGCGATATGGTTAAGATGAAAAAGGAGAACGAAAAGCTTGTCTTTGACGTGAATCTTCTTGAAAATTCTCTTGCCGAACAAAAAAAGTACAATACAATGATTACAAGAAATGAGGAAATAACCAGAAAGCAGCGCCACGACCTGCGCCACCAGCTTGTCGTGATAAAGGAGCTGGCCAAAGACACAAATCCTACACTGACAGAATATCTGGATTCGCTGATTCACAGTATACCTCACGCTCCAAAAAAATACTGTGAAAACAAGGCTGTAAATTCCATTATATCCCATTATGGTGCTATCTGTGCGAATGAATCCATCGCTCTTGAGACAAAGCTTAATGTCCCTGAAAGCGAGGATTCTGTTCTCGACAACGACCTGTGTCTGGTATTTGGCAATCTGATTGAAAATGCCATTGAAGCATGCAGACGGCAGGACAATGACGGCTGCTTCATCCGCCTGAACGCTGATATCCGTTATAAGACACTCATCATAACGATGGACAACAGCTTTGACGGTCATTTTAAAATCCGCGACGGAAAATACCTCTCTTCAAAGAGAAACGACTTTGGTATCGGACTGTCATCCATCCAATCCGTTGCCCAAAAATATGGCGGAGACACTGAATTTGTGGCAAAGAATGGAGTATTTCAATCGTCCCTATACTTTCAGATATATACACATAGCATCAAATAGCAATCTATAATTTACTAAATAATGGAGCCATAAATAACAGAACGAGTTAAAAAACACATTTATAAAGAAAACCGTCACAAAACTCAGGAAAGCTTCTTATGGCTTAAGACACTCAATTTTCGAATTTATTAATACTCCCAGATACTGACTCCAAGCTTCTTAAGCTCCTGATACAGGCGCGCTACCGGAAGTCCTACCACATTATTGTAATCACCTTGTATTCCCTTAATGTGTATGGCAAATCGTCCCTGTATCCCGTAGCTTCCCGCTTTATCCATAGGATCACCACTTGAAATATAGCGGTCAATCTCATCTTCTGTTAACGTATACATGCTGACATCCGTCTTCTCATAAAAGCGGTGTTCTCCTGTTCTTCTATCTTTGTCAATAAACACAAACGTTACCCCTGTATAGACGCTGTGCGTTTTTCCCGAAAGCATCGAAAGCATACGCCTTGCATCTTCTTCATTCTTTGGCTTTCCAAGAATCTGATTCTCATAAGCCACTACCGTATCTGCTCCGATCACAAGAATATCCTGTGGTGTCACAAGCTCTGCGTGCTGTTCATTGTAGGTAAGCACTCCTGATGCTACCTCCTCTGCCTTTTGACGGGATAGCTCCATGACAACCGCAGACGGCTCCTCCTCTGTGATTATTTCCTCACCCTTTGCAGGACAGACAACAAACTCTGCCCCAATCTGCTCTAATAATTCCTTTCGACGCGGTGATGCCGACGCTAATATTATCTGACTCATATTTATTTACCTTTTCTTTCAATTCTGATTTTTTAGCTGTTTATATTTCATCGTATAATTTCATATATTTTATCACACATAAATAGCCAAAAAAAGGACAAATTAATCAATTGAATTATTTACATATTCAAATTTATATTCTTTATTTTAATATCTTTTATGTTACATTTTGTATTACATTTTTTTATATATTTTATTGTATATTAATTACAAAAAATCGGCAATAAAAGTGATTACATTTTATTGCCGATACTTTACTCATATATGTTTATTTATATTGTATTCATTTATGCTATATTGATTTTCCCAGCAGTGCTCTCTCCATCTCATCATAATCATTTTCTCTTTGTTCAAAATTAACAAACACATTTTTTTTCGATGGAACGGAAGCTGACTCATTATTCTCAGAATATAAGCCATTCTCCATAAGCTTACACAGATATGATGCCTTATGCTTTACCTTTTCGTTTGAAAATGTTTTACTTAAAAATGTAGTAAGCTGCTGGATGTTACAATCTGTCTTCACATAATCCTCATATATCTGATCAATATCCTTATCCGAAAAACCAAAGCCCTTCAAAATACCTACAACAACAGTATCCCTGCTGTCCTTCTCTTCTATGGCATTAATCTCCTGCTCCTTGAGTTTAAGGATATTCTTAATCATGAACCTCACGCCTGTAAATGACTTTCCTGTTTTTAGAAGCTCATAATCAAACTGTATATCTGTGTTTGGTATATTGTTAATCTCATCTCTCGCTTCGTCCAGTATTCTTCTTCTAACATCTGTTGGTCTGTATGTCGTAGGATAATCTACCAGCTCTCTCAGTTCATCAAGCGTTAGAGTAAAAACTCCCGGCAATGCGTTGGGATAAGCCTTATAATTCTTGCGGCTTTCAAGTATGTAATACAAGTTACGAGCATATTTTCCTTTTATGCTGCTACTTATTTCTATAGAATAATGTGCTCCATGCATAATCGTTGATGACAATGTCAGTATCTTAAAAAAAGGAGTCGGAACAATTACGATATGTGCATTATCATTCATCCCCTTCTTTTTACAATCCTCCGCACTGTTATAATCAAACAAAAGCCACCACTGAATCTCCATTGGATCAGCGCCCTCTTCTTTTCCGGGTATTTCAATAAGAAGAGGTTTTTTCTTCAGCTTGTCAAAATCCTTTTTAAAAACGCGATATATGTAATTCTTGTCATTATATCCGATGTATTTTGCAATATCCTTAATATAAATCTTATATGATTTATTATCAGGATATGAAGAAATGTATCCTGTAATTATATCAAAAATGGTATTCTCGGTAACTGAATACTGCTGTCTGTTTTTGAAAATAATACTGTCACATCTGAATCCGATGTCCTCTCCGCCTTTTTTATTCGGATTTTCATTACTCTGAACAGAAAGAAGCATCTGCAAAGCTTCTTTTGCATTATCCTCAAAATTATCGTAAAATCCAGCCTCATCCCATAGTGTCATTTCATTTTTTTCAATAGATGCTGGCAATCCACTTTCTTCTAATATAGGCTCCTTCTCAACCTCAGAAGAAATAATGGAAACATCATTTTCTGAATTAAACTCCATTGATACCTGTCCCTGAACATCATTAGACGGAATCATAAAAGATTTTACAATATTACCTTTTTCATCAACTATCCCTTTACTGCTTCTTTTATATGTTCCCATTTCTGCTTTCCTTTCAAAAGTGCACTCTCTTCTCCTCTTTGCACATTTACAATTATAAGTGACATTTACTTTTACTGCAACTCTTTTTTGTTGTACTTCGTGTCACTTTTTATACATATTATACTATATTTGTTGGACTGGATGTCACCCTATATTTCTTATGCTGTTACTGCTCTTCTATTCTGTTGTCATCCCTCTTTTTTGTTGTACTAAACGTCACTTTTTAACTGTCATCCCTCGCAAAACCGCTAATTATGCAGTTTTCAGATATTATTTCCTTTTAGATTTCTTGCAAATGTGACATTTAGTACAATACTTTTTCAGTCATCTGCTTATTTTTTTTATTTAACAAGCAACTAAATCATTATTTCATCATCATTTCAATCTAATAGTGACGTTTAGTACAACTATTACTTGGACTAAATGTCACATTAATATTTTTTACGTACTATTTTGTCGAAAAAGTGCTTTTCAATACTCTTTTGTCACTTTAACTTGGAGTCTTCGTCACTTCTATTGGACTTTTTATCACCTTTGTCTGGATTGTATGTCTCATAAATTTGTAATTTATGTCACCTTTTACTGGATTAAGTGTCACTCAAAAACGCCGAAAGCCCTTGTTATTTAAGGGTTTTCGGCGTTCCTGTTATACATATATACATTATCTATACTATATTATATTTTTCTCTTTTCTGAGAGTTATAAAAATTATTTATTATTTTAAAAAGTCATCCAGATTTTCAAGAATGATATTCATAAATTCATTTTTTGATTTATATCCCGTCATTTCTACGTATCTATTAAGATTGTCCAATGCTTTATCGGTGACAAGAAATCCAATCCTGTTTTTCTTAAGATCCTTTTCTTTTTGAATTTTAATTAATTCCTTTACAGTATTGTTTTTTATTTCAGAATAATTATTTTGTGATTTAATTTCTTCACTTTTTATACTATTTTTCATTGATTCAGGTTTATGATCTTCTTCTGTCGCTGGTGTTAAATCTTGATTTTTATCATATTCAGCGCTGTTTTTTGGAGTATTTTCTGCATTTTCACTGTCATTCGCCTGTGTTTTTGCAGGATTAATTTCATTTTCTAATGAAGTATCATTATTAACTATGATACTTTTCTCTGTAGAGTTAGCATACACATCTACTAAGGTCTCCTCATTTTTGGTATTCTCATGCTCTTTTTTCTCATTTTTTCGCTGTGCTGCCAGTAACATTTCTCTTCTTGATGCCATATTATTCACCTATCCTTTTTACAATTGTATTTGCTATATCGTAAAAGCTCCTGCCAAGAGGTGATGATTTGTAATCTTCACATATTGCGGTTTTGAAGGTCTTTACCTCACTGGCTATAATCAGTTCTTTAACTATTGCTATAAATGGTTTTGGCTCATCATGGTCATTAATGTGTTCCTGCAGTCTGTTAAGCGCTAAATCGTACATATTTGACCTTTTGTAGAAATTTAATATATATCCTATAACCTCAGCATGGCTTTCGTGATTTCGACTGTTTACGAGCTTACTAATATCCTTTTCCATCTCATCAACCATCTTCATGGATCCCTCATCAGACATTGTCGGGATGATAATGTAATCAGCGGCAATGATGGTCATGGTCAGTAATACTGATCTGGAAGGCGCATTGTCTACGAAAATAAAGTCGTAATCATCTTTGATAAACTCAATCACGTCTGAGAGTAAATATACGTCCTCACGTTCTGTAAACTCAACAGATGCCTTTGATAGTGATTTAGACCCTGGAATGATGTCAAAAAGCTTGTGGTGCTGCACGGCATCGTTTATGGAGCAAGCTCCTGTTAATACCTCATATATTGTGTTTGGTGCGGAAATATCGGCTCCTATGTTGTCACTTAAGGTACTGTTTTCGTCTAAATCAATTACCAGTACTCTCTTGTTTGTAATATTTCTTAATGCGTTCGCAATTTCTACGGTGCAGGTACTCTTTCCAACGCCGCCTTTTGCAGATGTAATTGCTATTGTTTTAACCATTTGAAATCTCCTTGAATATAAATCCTACTAAGTCTCAATATTAAAAATGATACTTAGCTGTTTTATAAGATTATTTTATATTATGTTTTAACGTATGTTTTAGTTTGTGTTCAGATTTACATTATATAAATTTGAACATCTTATTGTATATTTTATATGATATCTTCTAATTTATCAACAGTTATATAAAAACTTTTAACCAATATTTATTATAATATTCGATTTTATATAAAATTATATAGCTTATCATATATATAATTCTATATTTTATTCTAGTTTTCATATGTTTCACTTTTTATCAGAAAGCGAAATTCACCCCAAACAACAATCTCAAAGTAGTCGGCCAACCACCCATATCAATACCACGTCTCAAATCTGCTCCATTGCCTTCGCCTACATCAGCATTCGTAAACTCTGGATCCAAACCGCTATATCCACTAATCGTCAACAAGTTCTCTGCTTGTATATATACACGTAAATTAGAGATAGTGGCTTTTTGCAACAAAGATTTCGGGAAGGTATAGCCCAATACCACATTCTTCAATCTCAAGAACGAGCCATCCTCTACGTAATATGAACTAGGAACTGCACCACTCCAAGAGTCCTTTGAGTCAAGGATTGGTAATATCGCCTTTGAGTTATCCGCACCTGGCCTCCACGACAAATCTCTCATACGAGTAGAACGGTTTCCCCCAAACAATGGGAAATCCGTAAAGTACTTTGTGTTATTAAATATGTCATTTCCAATCGTAGAATACCAAAACATCGTGAAATCCCAGTTCTTCCATGTAGCGGAAGCATTTAAACTCAAGATCAAGTCTGGATGAGGACTACCGATGAACGTACGATCTTCACCATTAACTTTACCATCGCCATTGCGATCCTCGAACTTGAACTTACCAACCATCTGCTCTGGTTTCAACTCTTCTTTACTGCTTATACCATAAGGCAGTGGTGAGTTCTTAACATCATCAGCAGACTCATAGAAACCAATTATATTATAGCCAAAGAAAGAAGATATAGGTTGTCCTTTCGTTGTACGAGTAACATGTTCACCCTCAAAACGAGCACCGGCTTTGCCGATAAAGAAATCGTCCGTATTAGACAGCTTTAAAACCTCATTCTTATAAGCGGAAGCATTTACGCCGATATCCCAGCCCCAATCACCTTTAGAATCTCTATAATTAAATGTCAGATCCCAACCGGTATTCTTCATAGATGCCCAGTTTACAGAAACCGACGAGAACCCGGATACCAACGATACTTGTTTACTTCCAAGTAAATCAACTCCTTT
>OGJK01001859.1_pt1 | contig 17969 bp, 20 predicted proteins | sample 1571961 | NCBI WGS metagenome assembly OGJK01 (sample SAMEA2582120, study PRJEB24529) | metagenome | biome: Human gut stool | place: China | collected 2011 | reverse complement strand
ATAAGATTTACATTCCAGGAGTACTTTAGAAGACTCGGAGAAGATCCAAAGCGTTGGGGCGAGCCTATGGCAGCACTCTTAGGTGCATATGATGCACAGATAAAACTCGGACTTCCTTCAATAGGCGGTAAGGACAGTATGTCAGGAACATTCAATGATATTGATGTGCCTCCGACACTCTGCTCATTTGCTGTTGATATTGCAAAGACCGGGGATGTAGTATCACCTGAACTTAAGAAAGCCGGAAATGTATTAGTTAAATTTGATATTGAAAAAGACAAATACTCACTTCCTGTTTATGATAAACTTATGTCACTCTACTCAAAGATAACAGATATGATAAAATCAAAAGTTATTGTTTCAGCATATGCCGTAGGTTTCGGCGGTATCTGTGAGGCTGTCAGCAAGATGGCATTTGGTAACGGACTTGGAGTAAAGATTGACGAGAGTGTAGACAGGGACGAATTATTCGCTAAAGAATATGGTTCTATCATAGCTGAAGTGTCAGCAGATGACCTTGATAAGATTACGGCAGAGTACAAGAAGATTGCTCTTGTAACAGACGATGCCGAATTTGTATATGGTGATGCAGTAATTTCAATGAAAGAAGCACTTGAGAACTGGACAGGCAAACTTGAGAGTGTATTCCCTACACGCTCAGATGTTGAACAGATTGAACTTGAGGACAAACTTTTCGATGCAAAAACTGTTTACACGGCAAAGAACAAGGTTGCAAGACCTAAGGTATTTATACCGGTATTCCCTGGTACAAACTGTGAATATGACACAACAAAAGCATTTGAACTTGCAGGTGCAGATGTAAAGACAGTCGTATTTAAAAACATGACAGAAAGCCAGATAGTAGAGTCAGTAAATGCATTTGAGGCAGCGATAAAAGAGTCTCAGATACTTATGTTCTCAGGCGGTTTCAGTGCAGGTGATGAGCCTGACGGTTCAGCTAAGTTTATCGCTTCTATCTTTAGAAATCCAAAGATTATGGAAGCGGTACATGAACTCTTACAGAAGAGAGACGGACTTGCACTTGGTATCTGTAACGGTTTCCAGGCTCTTATCAAACTCGGACTTGTACCGTTTGGTGAGATTAAGCCACAGACAGAAAATGCACCTACGCTTACTACAAACAGCATAGGTCGTCATATATCTAAGTCTGTATATACAAAGGTTGTCACAAACAAATCACCATGGCTTATGAAAGCAGAACTTGGCGGAGTTTACGCTATACCTGCATCACATGGTGAAGGTCGTTTTGTAGCACCTAAGAATGTGATAGACAACCTGTTTGCAAACGGTCAGGTTGCGACAAGATATGTAGACCTTAACGGAGTTCCTACAATGGATGAGGATTACAATCCAAACGGTTCATATGCAGCTATTGAGGGTATCACGAGCCCTGATGGACGAGTGCTTGGAAAGATGGCTCATTCAGAGAGAATAGGTGACAGCGTAGCTATAAATATTGTTGGAAACCAGAACCAGCATATCTTTGAATCAGGTGTGTCATACTTTAAGTAGAGGTATTCTGCCATAAAAAGAGAATTTAGCATACAATGAGCAAGCTCATGTATTATTGACTTATCTTTTTTGGGCTGAACTGTTACAAAAATTATAAAAAATTATTTTTTATGCCGCTTGAAGTAAAACAGGCGGCAAGGAATGGGATGGTGCATTATCATTAAAGCAGATGATGGCAATACCAAAAGAAATGGAAAATATAGTTAATGACTATAAGATGAAATTAGTAGAAGCCAGACAAAATGATTTATTATTTCATAATGTTAATAATCGAGACTTGTTTAATCTGTTTGGAATATTACTTAATAAGGACAAGAGTACAAGAGAGTTGAGAGAAGAAGCAATAAAATACAGTGTAGATCATAAAGTAGATAAAAATGTATTAAATACCGTAGCAGGAGCGGCAAGATGTGACTTAGATGTTGACAATTTGTTTAAGGAGGGCGACAGTATGTGGAGAGTATTTGAAGAAACTAGAGACGAAGGGGAAATTGAAGGACAAATTGAGGCATATAATGATTGTAATATGCCTATAGCTGAAATTGCAAAAAAGGTATCAAAGTCAGAGGAGTATGTGAAAGAAGTTATAAAAAAGTTATCGGCTGCGTGTTTATAAATCGGTAAGTTATGAATAAATTTCGTATCGGACTATAAGATGGAAAAAGTAAACTAACAAATTTATTAGTGACTTATAAATTTGATAATATATTTAAAATTAGAAGTAAATCCATTATTATGGGCTTGATAAAAATAACAGTTCATAAAATGGAGGTAGTCAAATGTTGAATGAGTCAGTAATTAAAAATATTAAGGTACAAAAAATTTTATTGCGGGAGTGAGATATGGATTTAAGAGTATTGCGTTATTTTTTGACGGTGGCAAAAGAACAGAGTTTTACAAAAGCGGCACATCAGTTAAATATCACACAGCCGACACTTTCAAGACAGCTTGCGGCACTTGAGGATGAACTTGGTGCGACACTTTTTGAACGGGGCGGTCACAGTATTACCCTGACGAGTGAGGGACAGTTACTAAAACGGCGTGCTTTGGAAATTGTAGACCTTGAAGACAAGATTGTCAGTGAATTTAAGGGTGATAATGAGTCAATAGAGGGAAAGATAACTATCTGTTGAGGGGGCAGCAAGATATTGGAGCAAGGATGTTGTCGTGCAAAAAAGACTATATCCTGAGATTGAGACAAGCACAGTTATCGCATGGCAGAGAAATATCCCGTATTCACCAGCGACAAGCCGTTTTATAGAGGAAATCAATGCTTATGCCCGCTCGCAGAATTGGCATTAGTGTACTGTGGATAAGAACTTTAATCTTTATTGTACAAGTCAGAGATATAGTGTATTAACTGCTAAAGTATGCCTAAAAAGCATAACAAGATATACGATATAAGTATTAGACATAATAAGATATAAGGCTTTATAATGTATATACAATGATTTTTAAAGAATTAATAGCACTTATGTATCTGTTAGATATTGCAGGATTGTGATAATACATTATATTACTGTGGCAAAAAGGCATTTTGACACTAATTGATGCACAATAGTGTTATATTGTTATGCGATTTTGGAATTATCTGATGCACATATTTTAGGAGGGATTATTATAATGAAAAGATTAGTAGCTTATTTTAGTGCAAGTAAAACGACGGAAAAAGTCGCAAATATGATAGCAGAAGAAGGCGGTTATGATATTTGTGAGATTACTCCAAAAGAGGCATACACAAAGGCAGACCTCAACTGGATGGATAAAAAGTCAAGAAGCAGCGTCGAGATGAAAGATAAGAAGATAAGACCTGAAATCAAGAACAATGATATTGATATGAGTCAGTATGATGAGATTATTTTAGGTTTTCCTATCTGGTGGTATGTTGCACCAACTATTGTAAATACATTTTTGGAAAAATATGATTTCTCAGGCAAAAAGATTATTCTGTTTGCAACATCAGGAGGAAGTGGATTTGGCAATACGGTTAAGGAATTACAGCCATCAGCACCAAACTCTGAAATCGTGGAAGGAAAACTTTTAAACAGAGCGACAAAGCAGGAAATAGCCGATTGGATTAAGGAAATTTAGGGATATAGGGAGGCTTTTATGGCTAAGATAGTACAGACAGCAGGAAGAAATGCACTCGGAGAGTTTGCTCCTGAGTTTGCACATTTTAATGATGATGTTCTTTTCGGTGAGAACTGGAACAATCAGGATATAGATGTAAAAACAAGAAGTATTATAACAGTAGTAGCACTTATGGCTTCAGGAATTACTGACTCTTTATTAAAATTCCATTTGCAGAATGCAAAGGACCACGGTGTGACACAGAAAGAAATCGCAGCAATCATAACTCATGTTGCTTTTTATGCAGGCTGGCCAAAAGGCTGGGCAGTATTTAATCTTGCAAAGGAAGTTTGGAGCAATGGCGAGGGAGATTTGCCATACGAGGATGAAGCAATGAGAGCTCATGCAAAGCAAATGGTATTTCCAATCGGTGAACCAAATGACGCATTTGCAAAATATTTTATCGGACAAAGTTACCTTGCACCTGTATCGCCAAGTCAGGTAGGAATTTTCAATGTAACATTCGAGCCGGGATGCAGAAATAACTGGCATATCCATCATGCTAAGAGTGGCGGCGGTCAGATACTTGTGTGCGTGGCAGGTCGCGGATATTATCAGGAAGAGGGCAAAGAAGCAATCGAGCTTAATCCTGGTGACTGTATTAACATTCCGGCAGAAGTAAAACACTGGCATGGAGCAGCACCGGATAGCTGGTTTAGTCATCTTGCGGTAGAAGTACCGGGCGAGGAAACATCAAATGAATGGTGTGAAGCCGTGACAGATGCAGAGTATGGAAAACTTAAAGATCAGAAGTGGATATACAAGGCAATCAAGAAATAATTTGAAAAAAATTAGTCTGACATAAGGATTATGCTGATTATATTAAAGTAAAAAATGGCAAAGTTGTCAAGGCAGCAATAAATCTTCAGCTTGCAGATTAGTTCTTCAAGTCAGCGTATCAAAATTATAATCATACAAAAGTTCATTTGTATCTGTAAGAGATGCGTTGTGCTGCAATGCAAATATGATTATGCTGTCACGCTGGAAACGGGCGTACAAAATAGGGTATCCGGTGGCTTTTAAAAGCTGCTGGGTATCTTCAAATGACATATTAAGTGCAAAACATATGGCGATAACTTTATCTCTGGACGGATTTTTTCTGCCAGACATTATCTGGTATGTATATGTACGGTCAAGTCCTGTGAGTTTTACGAGGTCACTTGTTTTTAGGTTTCTGTCAGAAAGTATTTTATTCAAATATTCCGAAAGAGTCATGTTTACAAGATTGTCGTTCTCATTTTCTATATAATCGTCTACGGTAGGCGATTTTTTTAATATATCCAATAATTTATCGGTTTTTTTATAATTGTTCATATATGTTATCTCCCAAAATGAAATGTTTGCTTTTAACACTTACATCATATAATAATTTAATTGGAGTTGCTTGTAAACTTATTTTTATAATGTTGCATCTGAATTTATTAAATGATACCATATTTAACATAAGTACCACGAATATCCATGGCTATAAATATTTGTAACATAAAATAAGGAGAATTATGGAAAATATAAATCTGAAAACAGCACTTTTAAATGAGCAATATGAGAAAATTGCACTGTTTGGTGAAAATAATGATAGAAAAACATGGCTTGTCAGGCAGAAAAATTCTAATAAAATATTTGTTTTAAAAGAGATAGAAATTGAGAATATTTCAATATATGAGAGTCTCCAATATATAAAAAACAGGCATCTGGCAGCAGTAAAAAATATTATTGAGATTGAAAATAAAGCTGTTGTTATCGAGGAATATATAAGCGGAGATATTCTTGCGGACAAGATTGAAAATAAAAATATAACAAAAGAAGATGCCTTAGACTATACTTGTCAGCTTTTTGAAGTTTTATCTGAACTTGAGAAAGTAAATATTGTTCACAGGGATATAACACCTAAAAATATACTGATTTCAAGTGACAATGTAGTTAAATTGATAGATTTTGGGATTTCAAGGAAAACGAAAGAGGGCAGAACAAAAGATACAACGATTTTGGGAACGGCGGGATATGCGGCACCGGAGCAGTTTGGATTTATGCAGACTGATATACGGAGTGACATATATTCTATTGGTGTCGTTTTTCATGAAATGCTTACGGGAAAAATGCCTGAGGGAAATAAATGTATATGTTATGATTATAAGGAATTTATACAAAAATGTATAAATATATCACCCGAAAACAGGTTTCAGACGGCTTGTCAGGCATATGAAGAACTTATGAAAAATTACATACATTATGATGCGAAATCAAATGAAAATACGGTCAAATTTACAAACAGTGCTTATAAAACCACGGGTAAACAGGATACAGCATCCGTAAAACAGGATTATGATTATTCAAAAATGCCGGGATTTAGAAGTGGAGCTTTGTGGAAAAAGATACTGGGAGTTTGCGTTTATGTATTTCTGGTAACAGTGATGGCTGTAGGATTTGAGAAATGCAAGGGAAATACGCAGGCTGTTATGTATGAATGTGCTGCGGCGTTTATGTATGTATTTTCAACTGTAGTAATAGCAGGAAATTATAAAAACTGGTATAACAGGATGCCAATTTATAAAGATATGGATAGTGTTGTAAAGATGTTTTCAAGAGTTATCTTAAGTATTATGATTTTCTATGCAGGAATACAGATTGAAGAATATATGAAGACAATCGTTAAATGATGCTGGTGTTTATTGGTAGTTAATGTTGTCAAAATGTGTTTGGTTATAACAGATGCCTGTTTATTGCATAGTTATTTAATATTGCCTATTCATTGTATAAAAATTAAAAATGCCTGAAAATGTATGCTGCCGGCACACCAAAATAGAAATTTCTTTATGTAAAATAAAATAGCTTGATAAATAAAAGTTATTAATCATAAGTGGTTGCAGAACTAATTATATGTTGTGTTAATTGTGAGAATATAACAAATAATTTACAGATAAAGACAGTTTCGCAAACGCCTAAATGATAATTACATGAAAAGGAGAAGATTTCTATGAGAACGACAGGGAAAAAAGGAAAAGGCAAGTGGATAGTTATTGTAGTTATAGCGGTGTTTATAATTGTGGCGGCATCAAATTCCGGGAATGATGATACGAAAAATGAGTCAAAAAAAGTAGGAAGTGTAACTGAAAGTTCAGGAAGTACATCTAAAGATAAAAAGAGGAACAAAAGCAGTTCAAAAGACAAAAAAAGCAATAAGAAAAACAGTAATAAGAAAAAAGTAATAAAAGCAGTAAAAACAATGGCAAAACGGATGATAACAGGTTTCATCCCGGTGATGTGGTAGAGTTTGGGGATTTTGAGATTGCATATATGGGTGCGGAGAAATACAAATCAAACAATCAGTTTATACAGCCAAAAGATGGTTATAAATATGTTAAATTTTATTTTACATTTAAAAATACAGGAAACTCAGACAGTTATCCGGGGTCATTTGGCTGTTATGTGAATAACAAAAAATATGATCAGGAATATCTTGACGATTCAGATGAAAGCTTTTTGTTGCAGGAAGTTTCAGGGGGACGAGAGATAAGCGGCAGTATTACATATGAAGTCCCAAAAGAAGCTAAAATGAAAGATATAGAACTTGAGTATGAAAATAATTCTATATGGTCTAATAAGAAAATAATTTTCTTGGGAAAATAATATTGAAAATATACAGAATTGAAAAAAATTTTAATTCTGTATATTTTTTTGCATTTTTTTGAAGACTTTTGTAAATTTCATTCGTTTAAGTATAATGAAAAGAGAAAAATGGGAGGTGATGAGACTTGGCGGACAGTACCAGACATATGGTACAGCTTGAAAAAGCTATGGAGCAATATGAAAAACTTATATTTTCAATCTGTTACCGTATGTTGGGAGATTATTTTGATTCACAGGATATGACACAGGAAACATTTCTTACATATTATAAAGTGCTTGACCGGTTTGACGGTCAGAATGAAAAGGCTTTTTTGACGAAAATAGCCACAAACAAATGCCTTGATTTTCTCAAATCAAAAAGACGAAAAGAGATGCCGACTGAAGATGACATATTAGAAAGTAATGTCGGTACGGTTTCATCTCTTGAGGAGTCTTTTTTGGAAAAGGAGATAAACGAGGAGCTCAGCAATGCCTGCCGTACTCTGAAACCTCCCTATGATGAGGTTGCCTATGAATTTTATTGCTGCGACAAAACGGCAAAAGAGATTTCAAAAAATCGTGGTGTCAAGCTTAAAACAATACAGACACAGATTTTAAGGGCGAAAAAGATGCTTCAGAAAAAATTGGGAAAAAGGCATGAATAATAGTGATGAGCCGTGCAGTTGGAAAGGAGGTTTATTATGGCACATATAACCGATGAGCAGATTAAAAAATATTATGTGCATGATATGGAGCAGTACGAAGAAATAAATATGCTCACCCATATTGCAAAATGTGAATATTGTGCAGGCAGGTTTGCAGCAGGAATACCGGAGACAGAGATGATAAAGCTGCCGCGTGGGATTACGGCTGAGATTTTGGAGAAAGCAGAGAAAATACCGACATGGCATGACAGACGAAAAGAATATTACGGGTATTGCACAAGAGTCGCACTTGGAATGTGCATGGCACTCGGTCTTTTAGTTACCGTTAATTTTTCAAATGGTTCATATTTAAGAAATCCGGCAGAGACGGGGCAGATAATTGAAGAAGTCGGGCAAAATGTAAATGCAGGGTTTGGAATAGGTGATACTAAAAAGAGTGTCATGGAAGAGAAGTCGAGATATGATAAAAAACAGTCAGAAATGAAAAAAAAGCAGGAGGAAGACAGGAAAAAATTTATAGAAAAAAATAGGGAAAACAGTGGGAGAGAAAGTTTTAGGATAAATAGGGTTTTTAACAGTCTGCGGAGTTTTTGCGGATTAAAAAATAACATTAGTTAGGGTCAAAATACCTTTTGCCCCCAACATCATAGTTAATTGTAAACTATAACAAATAATAACGCTGGCACACTTGACACAAACTTGATATGCAAAAAAAGTGTGCAGAAATGAGGGAAAATATGACACATAAAAGAAATAAGTTTTTAACATTCTGCTTTTCGTGTATGCCGGGAGCGGGACAGATGTTTTTGGGATTTTTTAAACAGGGCGTCAGCCTTATGACAGTATTTTTGGGGATTTTCATTGTTTCGCACTGGCTGTATCTTAGCGTACTTTCACTTGGTGCAATAATTGTATGGTTCTATGCATTTTTTGATGCTATGAACAAAAACTCAATGCCTGATGAAGAATTTGCAATGCTTGAAGATGCTTATATCTGGGGAGATAACTTGGATTGTCTGCCAAAGCTGCCAAAGGGTAAAGGAAGAAAGATTTTAGCAATAGTTTTAATATGTTTTGGCATATATATGTTGTGCAACAGTGTTGTTTCGGTACTTGCAGGAATGGGAATATATATATCATATGAAGTAAACCAATTTTTACTTCATTATATACCACAGTTTATTGTTGCGTTTGTTATAATTGCTGTCGGACTCAGAATGATAGCCGGAAAAAAGCAGGAAATAGAATTTGATGAAAATGAAAAGTATTTTGAGGGGAGAGATGACAAATGAGACAGCGCAGAATAGGTACGATTACATTAGGAATTTCGCTTGTGGTATTTGGAATATTGTTTCTGATACATATATTTGGTGGTGTGCTAAACTATATGCTTATATTTCATCTCTGGCCTTTGATACTTATTGTTCTCGGCGGTGAGATATTATATTACAGTTTTTTTGCCCCTGAAAAATCAGGAACATATGATTTTGCGGCGGTTGTCATATTGATAATGATAGTTTTCTTTGCGATGTGCATGGCTGGAGCTGATATGGTGTTTTCACATATGCCTGAAAATGTATTTGATAAATTGTGGTAGCAGCTAAAAGTATTATGAGCAAGTGGCAGAGAGGATTGCGAATATCCACTTGGTAATTGTTTGTAGCTATAATCTTCTTAATCTGTTATTTTTATTAAGATTAAGAAGATTATAGCAATATTTTTTTGCACGCAAAGTGTTGCAATACCTCCAAAATTAAGAGACAGTAGAGCTGAAGCCGGGGTACTCACTTTGTCCTTGTTTTTGGTTGAAAACAATGCTATAATTCGCTTAAAGTATATAAAAAACAGTGATTAAGCAAATTATAATATTATATAAATATGCGCTGTTATACCGAAATAAATAAGTAGACAATAGTGATGATTCATTGGAGGTGACACATGCTATGCTTATAGGAAGAAAAAAGGAAATAAATTTATTACATGAAATACAAAATGATGACAGTTCTCATTTTTTAGCAATTTATGGACGCAGGCGTGTCGGAAAGACTTTTTTGATACGCGAAGCTTTTGATTATAGGTTTGCATTTCAGCACGCAGGTTTGTCAGAGGGTGGAATGAAAGGACAGATATTTGCATTTGTTTCATCTTTAAAGGATGCAGGTTATGAAGTGAAAAAACAGCCGAAAAACTGGCTTGAAGCTTTTGAATATTTAAAGGATTTGATTAGAAAGTCAAGTGAAAAGAAAAAGATAATTTTTATTGATGAGTTATCGTGGATGGATACTCCAAAATGTGATCTGATGGTTGCACTTGAAAACTTTTGGAATGGATTTGCGTCAGCTAGAAAGGATATAGTGCTTATTGTATGTGCGTCTGCAACATCATGGATGCTTTCAAAAGTTGTTCATAATAAAGGCGGATTATACAACAGGCTTACGGAACAGATACATTTGCGGACTTTTTGTCTTGGAGAATGTGAGGAGTATGTAAAAAATTCCGGTTTGGCTTTCAATAGAAATCAGATATTACAATATTATATGATATTTGGTGGAGTGCCGTATTATTGGGGATTTTTAAAAAAGGGGCTAAGTCTGTCGCAAAATATTGACCGGATATTGTTTGAGAAGGATGCACCTCTTAGAGACGAGTTTAAGTATCTGTATGCTTCTGTGTTTAAAAAACCGGAAAATTATGTAAAGATAATAGAGGCTCTGGGAACAAAAAAAGTGGGAATGACAAGAGAAGAGATTATAAATGCTGCTAAAATTTCTAATTCAGGGGATTTGACTACAAAACTTGAAGAACTTGAAAGCTGCGGTTTTATCCGAAAATATTACGCATTTGGAATGAAAAAGAAAAATGCCATATATCAATTAATGGATTGCTTCACATTGTTTTATTTCAAGTTTCTGAAATCTCAACCTACGGATGAACATTTTTGGACAAATCAGATTAATACTCCGCTGGTGAACACATGGATGGGATTGGCATTTGAGCGGGTATGCATGGAGCATATTGAACAGATAAAAGTTAAATTAGGAATTTCAGGGGTGCTTACTGAGGTTAATTCATGGTATTGTAAGGCTGATTTGGATAATGGAGTGTTTGGCTCTCAGATAGATATGCTGATAGTGAGAAAAGATCAGGTTATAAATTTGTGCGAAATGAAATATTCACAATCCGAATACACGATAACTGAAAAAGTTGATAGAAATATCAGAAATAAAATAAGTGATCTGATTACTATTTCTGGGACAAAATATGCCATATATCCAACTATTATCACAACATATGGGCTTGTTGAAAATTCATATTCACAGGAAGTACAGTCGGTGGTAACAATGGATGATTTGTTTTAATGATAATTTTTAAATTAAAGTTGTTAGGGAGATTGAGTTTTGTTAGGAATTGATGAAAAATGATTAAAGACGAGGAATATAAATGAAACGAATAAAATTAACAGTTGCTTATGACGGCACAAATTATCATGGATGGCAGGTTCAGCCAAATGCTGATACGATAGAGGGCGAATTAAATAAGGCAATATCTGAACTTACAGGAGAACAGATAGAGGTTATAGGAGCGAGCAGGACGGATGCGGGAGTTCATGCACTAGGCAATGTGGCTGTATTTGATACAGAGAGCCGTATCCCCGGAGAAAAAATTTCCTATGCTTTAAACCAGCGGCTTCCTGATGACATAATAATACAGAAATCAGAGGAAGTAGATAGAGATTTTCATCCCCGTTATCAGGAGTGCAGAAAAACATATGAATATACTATATTAAATAGAAGATTTCCATTGCCCGAATACAGAAACACGGCACATTTTGACTATGGAAACCTCGATATTGAAGCCATGAAAAAAGCGTGCAAAGCGTTTATAGGAGAACATGACTTTGCAGGATTTTGTTCGGCGGGAGCACAGGTAAAAACAACGGTAAGGACAATATACAGTTTGGAAGTTGAGTGCATGGAACTTGGTGGAATGCAAAGAGAAAATCATGCAGAAAAGAAAACGGAATGTGAAAAAATATCGGATGATGTAAATATTAAGACTGGTGAAGAACAGGAAAATAACGGACTGGTAAATATTAAAGTTGATGGAGGACAGGAAAATAACAGACTGATAAAAATAAGGGTGAATGGAAATGGTTTCCTTTACAATATGGTACGGATAATCGCCGGAACACTTCTTGAAGTGGGAAAAGGAAATGTAGCACCGGAGCAGATGGAAGATATAATAAAATCCGCTGACAGAAAAGAAGCAGGACCGACAGCACCGGCTAAGGGACTAAAACTTGTGGAAATCAGGTATGTGTGAAAACTTCATCCACACTTGCAATGCACCTTAGATTGTGCTATTATCTCATTTGCGAGCGGTATTCGGATATAGAATGAAAAGAAACTGCATCAGGGATAATGTGACCTCTGCAAAATACAGATTACTGTCATTTGCAAATTAGCATCGGCTGTAAGAGCTGATATGCCATAATTGTGAATGGTGATAAATGTGGAGGTGGTAATATAAATATAGGTTTTATAGGAGCAGGAGCTGTCGGTTGCAGCATGGGAAAGTATCTGTGTGAAAACAGCAGCATTGCAAAGATTAAAGGTTATTATAGCAGAACAAGCAAAAGCGTTGACATTGCAGCGACTTTTACAAATTCAAAAGCATATGCTTCACCGGAAGAACTGGTGAATGAATGTGATGTTATATGTATAACAACACCTGACGATATTATTTTAAAAGTATGGGAGCAGATTAAAAATTATAATCTGCAACAAAAAATCATATGTCATTTTAGCGGTTCATTATCATCTGATATATTTTCAGGAATAGAGGAAACAAAGGCAGAAAAGATTTCTATTCATCCTATGTATGCGTTCAGCGACAAATTTACATCATATAGACAATTAAATACGGCAAGGCTCACAATGGAGGGAAGCAGTAAAGCAATAAAGGTGATGCAGGAGCTTTTTGGAGATGAATTACATCATAAGATTTTTATGTTAAAAGCTTCTGATAAAGTGAAATATCATGCGGCGGCAGCATTTGCAAGCAATTATGTTGTCGGAATTTTTGATGTTGCACTTGAACTTTTAAAAGACTGTGGATTTACCGACGAAGATGCGTTTTCTCTTTTAGGTCCATTGACAATGGGAAATGTTAAATCCTTGATTGAAAATGGAACTTTAGATGCTCTCACAGGTCCCGTTATAAGAAATGATACGGGAACTGTTAAAAAACACATTGAAGCACTTGAGGGCACGGACGCACTTAAGATATATAAAAGTGTAGGAGAGCGACTTATTAAAATGTCTGAGAAGAAAAATCCCGACAGGGATTACAGTGAGTTAAGAAAGATTATGTAATTTGTCAATGCAAAGAAACATGACCCACAAAGGGCAGGTATTCGGAAAGGAATTAAATTATGAAAAACACAGTAAGAACATTTCAGATGGCAAAGGAAAAAGGTGAAAAGCTTACAATGCTTACCGCCTATGATTATTCAACAGCAAGACTTATGGAAGAAGCAGGTATAAATGCTATTCTTGTCGGAGATTCTCTCGGGAATACAATGCTTGGTTATGAAGATACGATTTCCGTTACTGTTGAGGACATGATACATCATGGGGCAGCAGTTGCCAGAGGAACAAGTGATACTATGGTTGTTATAGATATGCCGTTTATGTCTTATCAGACGGGAACAAGGGATGCACTTATCAATGCAGGCCGTCTTATGAAAGAGGGACGCGCAGGAGCAGTTAAACTTGAAGGTGGAGCAAGTGTGTGCCCGCAGATAAAGGCAATAACTGAAGCAGGAATTCCTGTTATGGCTCATCTCGGACTTACACCACAGTCTGTAAATGCATTTGGCGGCAACAGAGTTCAGGGAAAAACAGAGGAAGCAGCAAAGAAACTTATCGAGGATGCACTTGCAGTACAGGAGGCTGGAGCTTTTGCAGTTGTACTTGAATGTATTCCTGAAAAACTTGCAAAGATTGTTACTGAAAAACTTGATATTCCAACTATCGGAATAGGTGCAGGAGCAGGCTGTGACGGTCAGATACTTGTATATCAGGATATGCTTGGAATGTTTTCAGATTATGTACCTAAGTTTGTCAAGAAATTTGCAAATGTCGGTGATGTGATGAAACAGGCATTTAAGGATTATATCAGTGAGGTTTCAGCAGGTACATACCCGGCACAGGAACACACATTTAAGATTGATGAGGATGTTTTGGAAAAATTATATTAATGTGTGCAGTGCGAAATTTGTGAAAATGATACCGCTGGCAATGTCGCTCGTAGCAGTACATAAGCCTGCATAGAACGCAGGCAAAGTGCTAACGGCGACAAAAATGCCAGCTGACATTATTTATTATAGCAATACAATTTGTACGAAATCTGACATTTTCACAAATTTCGAGATGTGGCATGAGTTTTTAATAAAAAATAAAAAGAAAGCAATTTTTAAATAAATTTAATATATGTAAGTTATGTAAGTTATAAATATAGATTGGAGCAAAAGCAATGGAAATTACAGGTAGTATTAAGAGAGTCAGGGAACAGGTTAGAGAGTGGAGAAAGGCTGGTCTTACGGTTGGTCTTGTACCTACTATGGGTTATCTTCATGAGGGACATAAGAGTCTTATAGATAAAGCAGTTGAGCAGAATGACAAAGTTGTTGTCAGCGTTTTTGTTAATCCTATGCAGTTTGGACCTACAGAGGATTTAGAGAGTTATCCGAGAGATATGGACAGGGATGCGGCTCTTTGTGAGAAAGCGGGTGCGTCTCTTATATTCCATCCTGAACCGGAGGAAATGTATGATGATAATTTCTCATCATTTGTTGATATGAATACGCTTACGGGTGGTCTTTGTGGAAAGACAAGACCTATTCATTTCCGTGGAGTTTGTACTGTTGTTGCAAAATTATTTAATATTGTAACTCCTGACAGAGCTTATTTCGGTCAGAAGGATGCACAGCAGCTTGCAGTCATAAGACACATGGTAAATGACCTTAGTTTTGGTATCGAGATTGTAGGATGTCCTATTATCCGTGAGGAGGACGGTCTTGCAAAGAGTTCAAGAAATACTTATCTTAGTGAGGACGAGCGTAAGGCTGCACTTGTACTCAGCCGTTCATTAAAAGAGGGCAGAAAACTTGTTGATGCCGGCGAGAAGGATGCGGCAAAGGTAAAGAAAACAATTACTGATATAATAGAGAAAGAAGCACTTGCGAAGATTGATTATGTTGAGGTTGTCGATTGGAATACACTTGAGCCTGTAGAAAAGATTGACGGACCTATACTTACAGCTATAGCTGTTTATATTGGAAAGACAAGACTTATTGACAATTTCATCGTTGAGTAAAAAATAATTATGTATGATAGGCACATCTTGTTTTTATACATCCTTTGTGAAGTAGTGAGTTGTGTCTGTTTGGAAATGGAGTAAAATATGACAGTTACAATGCTTAAAGGTAAAATTCACAGAGCAGTAGTTAAACAGGCTGAGTTAAATTATGTGGGAAGTATCACTGTTGACCCTGAACTTATGGAGGCGGCAGGGATATATGAATACGAACTTGTGCAGATAGTCGATGTTGAGAACGGAAACAGATTTGAAACATATACGATAGCAGGTGAGCCGGGAAGTGGAATGATATGCCTAAACGGTGCAGCAGCAAGACAGGTTCAGGTAGGCGACCATGTTATTATTATGTGCTACTGTCAGATGTCACCGGAGGAAGTTAAGGAACATAAACCAAAAGTAGTATTTGTTGATGACGAAAACAAGATTGCAAAGGTGTCATCTTATGAAAAATATGGTACACTTACACAGGAAGCAGTAAAATAGTTATCTGGTTAATATCAATGATACAATATACAAGGCTGTAACTTAAATAATAATAGTTGTTAGTTTAATAGTGTGTAAATTGTTGCCGGACGCATCTAATATGTGAACGGCAGCCGGAAATGAGGATAAAATTATGTTAAAGGGAAAGACGGTTGTTTTAGGCGTAACAGGAAGTATTGCGGCTTATAAGATTGCAAATCTTGCAAGTATGCTGTCAAAACTTCACGCAGACATTCATGTATTGATGACACAAAATGCAACTAATTTTATAAATCCGATTACATTTGAAACGCTTACGGGAAATAAATGTCTTATAGACACATTTGACAGAAATTTCCAGTTTAATGTTGAGCATGTTTCCCTTGCAAAAAAAGCGGATGTTGTGCTTATAGCTCCAGCTTCGGCAAATGTTATTGGAAAACTTGCAAATGGAATAGCGGATGATATGCTGACAACGACTGTTATGGCTTGCAAGTGCAAAAAGATAATCTCACCTGCCATGAATACAAATATGTATGAAAATCCGATAGTCCAGGATAACATTGCCAAGTTAAAACGATTTGGTATGCAGGTCATAGAGCCTGATGTGGGGCTTCTTGCCTGCAAGGATGTTGGTGCGGGAAAAATGCCGTCAGAGGACACGCTTCTTGACTTTATTCTTCAGGAAATATTATTTGAAAAAGATTTAACAGGAAAAAATGTACTTGTGACAGCAGGACCTACAATGGAAGCAATAGACCCGGTGAGATTTATTTCAAATCATTCAACCGGAAAAATGGGTTATGCGGTGGCAAAAACAGCTGCAAGACGAGGTGCGAAAGTAACGCTTGTAAGCGGACCTGTAAATCTTTTACCGCCACGATTTGTAGAAACAGTGCAGATAGAAAGTGCCGCCCAAATGTATGAGGAAGTCATAAAAAGAGCTGACGAACAGGATATAATCATAAAAGCGGCGGCGGTAGCCGATTACACACCTGAAAACACAGCCGATGAAAAGATAAAGAAAAAAGACGGCGGTGAAATGTCAATACCGCTCAAGCGGACAAAAGACATATTAAAAACACTTGGAGAAAACAAAAAAGAAAATCAGTTTATCTGTGGATTTTCGATGGAAACACAAAATATGTTGGAAAACTCCAAAAAGAAACTTGAAAAGAAAAATGTGGATATGATAGTAGCAAACAATCTAAAAGTAGAAGGGGCAGGCTTTGGAACAGACACAAATATAGTCACGCTCATAACAAAAGATGAGGTCAGAAAGCTGCCGCAGATGAGCAAAGAAGATGTGGCAGCAGCCATACTTGATGAGATTGTTGAAAAGATATATTAATTTTGCCTGCGTCGGTAAATCAATAATCCACCTCAACTAAACAAAGTCCCTGTGGCGGAGCCGTAAATCCGGCTGCATCACGGGATTTTTTTTCTATTATATCCGGAATATCATCACATGAAAGTTCATGAGTGCCCACCATAAGCAAAGTTCCTGTAAGGATACGCACCATATGATATAGAAAACCGTTTCCGTAAAAATCAATTGTTATTATCCCGTCAGAATTGTTAATCTGTATGTCAGAAATCCTGCGTATTGTGGATTTCTTCATGCGTTTATTGTCACAGAAACTTTTAAAATCATGTTCACCGATAAGATATACGGCAGCTTTTTTCATAGCCTCTATATCATAGTTTTCTGTAAGTCTTGTCATATACTTTCGCTCAAAAACATTTGCCACCTCACCATTGTCAATAGTATATCTGTAATGCTTTCCTTTGGCATTAAGTCTTGCATGAAAGCGGTTATCAGCTTTTTCAACACTCAAAATGCGTATATCGAGCGGCAGATATTGGTTTATATAATCCCTTATATCAGTTTCGGACAATGTGGCATTTGTTTTAAAATTTGCTATCTGCTTTATTGCATGAACTCCTGCATCTGTTCTGCCTGAACCGTGAATTTCTATTTCTTCACCGGTCATTTTACTTAAGATATTTTCTATTTTTCCCTGAATGGTGTTGTCGGTGTTGCCCTGTTTCTGCCAGCCGCTAAAGCGCGTCCCATCATATTGTATCGTAAGTTTAAAATTTGTCATAGTTCCTCCGTATTTGGTTTGATAAATTGGAAGTTAGCGATTTCTTTTTCCGGTATTCTCTGTCCCACGGATTTCCTCATGA
>OGJK01001850.1_pt1 | contig 18020 bp, 9 predicted proteins | sample 1571961 | NCBI WGS metagenome assembly OGJK01 (sample SAMEA2582120, study PRJEB24529) | metagenome | biome: Human gut stool | place: China | collected 2011 | reverse complement strand
TATTGGACGAACGTCGCCGGGAATTTGCCTTCACGGGTTTCCACCGCCTGATAGACCTGAAACGTCTCAATTATGAAGACAAATTCCAAAAAAACATCACCCATACGGCAGACGGTGAGACCTTTACCCTTGCACCGAACGACAATCGGTACATCTTCCCGATTAATCAAATGATTTTGAATTACAATCCGGGAATGCCGCAGTACGAGAGATAAAAAGTTTTAAAGGTTACAACGGTTAAAAGGAACGACTAAACCGTTGTAACCCCTTTAACTGCGATAATTTTTGTAACTCTGAAGTAAAATGAAAAAATTAATTTTCCTGTTCAGTCTCTTTATCGCCTTCCAGGCAGTTGCCCAAGAAGGTATCCGATTCCGGCATTGCAGCTGGGAAGAAGCCAAGGCTATGGCGAAAAAAGAGAAAAAACCGATTTTTATCGATTTCTATACCCAATGGTGCGGCCCCTGCCTGAATATGGCTGAAAACATCTTCACCTTAGGAAGTGTAGGTAATTTTTACAACGATCATTTTGTATGCCTGAAGATTGATGCAGAAACAGGCGAAGGAGTCGAATTAGCCAAAAAATACGAAGTAGCTTCCTTCCCCACCTTTGTTTTTGTAAATCCCAAAACCGAAAAAGCAATCCATATCTCCGGTAGTAATCAAGACCGGGAAACTTTCCTTTTCACCGGAGCTTCGGCCCTGGATCCCCAAAAGACCTCTGTCTATCTGATGGAACAACAGAAAGCAGGCAATACCAAACCGGAATTCCTACTTGATTACGCTTATTATGCAGCCTCCCGCTATAACCGGACAGAAAGCGAAAAATGTGCCGAACAACTGATCACGATGCCGGGTTATTCACTGGAAAATCCGAAAGTATGGGCCTTATTTGTGAAATCCATCCACGGACGGGACAACAAACTGTTTAAAATGCTTTGTTCCGATATCGACAAATACCGCAAAATTCACGGAACCCAGGCAGTAGACAGTAAATTATTCAAAGAATGTAACTACTGCCCGGATGCCGCCGAATTGGCAGCCATACCTGATTTCGAAGGAAAAACATTCCTTACCCGGAAAAACGAGGCCGACCGACTGATTAGTGCCGAAAAATACGAAGAAGCTGCCCGGCTCATCGACCAAATGGTAGCTGATCCCGGTGCTTTCCGTGAAGAACTTTGTATATATTTTCGCTTTATGACCCGTTCAGCCACTTACAAAGATTATCCGGAATTCTGGAAAGAAAAATGCCTGGAATATTCGCGGTATATGGCTTACAATATGTCTAACCGGGATGACGCAACTACCCATTTCGATTATGCCAACCAACTGGAACACTTCATCCGGACCAACCCGGAAATTCAGAAACATCTGCCCGAGTTCCTCCAAAATCAGCCCAAATACGGCGTCAAAGAATATTCAATGCGTCCCGAAAAACTGAAAGCGAAACCGAAAAGGCATTAAATAAAAAATTATCCCAAAATCGATATATCAAAAATCGATTTTGGGACAATTCTTATCATTTACTTTCCTATTTTAATCGATCAACCTATTTTTAGTTTTCACCGCCTCGTCGACCAAACGGGAATTTTCGTTTGCAGCAATCAGTTTTTCACAAGCCGCAATAATTTCCGGCCGTTTCACCGAATGATTATACCAGCTCAGGGCTTCGACAGTCCTGATCCGTAAATCCATATCCTGCGAAGCGTCCAGCATAAAGGTAATCAGGGGTTCTACCGACCGGGCATAGTTTTGATTGCGGTGTCTACCGATTTCAAACCGTTTATCTTTGGCTTTGGAAGTCTTATTCAATACGACCGCGATATTGTTTTCCCAGGAAGCAGCTCCCCGTTGAATCAAAGTCGTCAATGCTTTCAGTAAATCGGTTTCATCTACCCAATACGCCCCCTCCGTGGTTTGTTTCTGTATCTCCGCCAGCATTTTATCCGGATTCAGAAGTCCCGCAGCTTCCCGGGCCTGATAGTTCACCCGGGCGGACAAGCGGTCATTCAGTAACGAACGGACTACTGCCGGAATAGCTTCGTCAGCTCCTGTCTTACCGGCATAAATAACGGCAAACCGCCGGACCAGTTCGTAACTGTCATCCACAGCCAAGGGTAATATTTCAAAAAGTACCGGGCTGTTCATTTCATACAATAATTTCAAACATTCCATCCGGACCACACCATACGGCGAAGACCGATAAACAGACTGCAACAAAAGATCCAGCCCCTTGTCCTGATTTTCAAAGAGTTTCCGCAAGGCCATTGCCTGCACATCGGGAAGCGGATGTTTCAGCATGCGATGCCACAACGCCACGTTTTTCTTTTCTTTGACGAGAATCTTATTCAAGTCCAACCGGGAATCCCCGGTATTTGCAAAACGATAAGTAGGGTCACCGATAATATGTGTTTCCAGAAAATGCACATGTCGCGCCCATTGACCGATTCTCACGCCACAGGCCAGTACCCCCAAATATTCGTCGGGCCATTTGTCCTGAATGGTATTCACCGTATTCCCTTGAGTAACCACTGTATTTCCCTCACCGAAAATATAAGCATCGGCAATGCAATCCTCCAAATGAAAAGAACCGTTGAAACAGGCATCGAACATCACGAAACGGGCATTGGGCCGAAGGGCATGAATATCGCTCAAATGAATATCCATCCGGGCATTGAAAAGGGAATCCTGTGCCATAACCTCCGGATCGAGCGCATCCTCCATCCAGGCAACAGGAACCCCCAGGGATCGACTATAATCCTGCTTCGTCTTTTCGACATCTTTTTTACGCTCATAAGCCGTCACGATCTTACTCCGCAGATAGCGTTTCACATTATCAATAGAAAGATTCACCCCACTACCTTCCGGATAGCCGTTCAGATATTGGGTATCGTCGGCTCCATGGTGATGAAATAAAATGACATCGGCCGTTTCCCGCTGGGTAGCGGAGAGATAAGGAAATTTGGCGGGGTATTGCATGCCGTAATCATAAAACCGGACATAACTCCCCGGCCGGAATAAATCCGGCAACTGTTCACGCAACGCCAATTGCTCACCCGACCAGGCTTCCCGGGCTTCGGAATTATACCCATGCCCACGGGCCACGGTGAGATCGTTCAAAGGATTCTTTTCTGCCTTCAAACGTACCACTTTCCATAGGTAACGTTCCAAAATCGCATATTTATCTTTTCCTTCCCGGGCCATCGGCTTGATCCGTCCAGAATAGATATCCGACCGGATTTGCATCGCCGAATTCGGATTCAAGCTATAATAAAAATACAACGGCTGAATGGAATCCTGTTTCAGGAAATCGAACTGCAAACCGAAATCGTCATAATAACGGTCGGAAGGAATACTCGACTGATCCCAGGGACGTTTCTGGTCCATTTTGAAGGCAGAAGACAAAAACTGGGCATCCCGGATCATCGGAACCGGTATATCCCCGACAAAAACCGTCCCTTCTAAAGGCATCCGGCGATCCTCATACAATTCTTTCAGCAAGGCCCGGATTTCTGCGGGGCTTTCCCAATCATCGATCAGGATCCAGGTCGCCAGTCCATCCTTTTCGATCGCATCCCGATAGGCCTCTACAGCTGTTCTCACTTTGTCGTAACTTTGACGGTCGACGACAATAGCAAAAGCGGTGGAAGTTTTCACTTTCGGCCGGATCATCTCCGGTTTTGCCCAACTCCACAAAGGGAGTAACCATAAAAGTAACAGTAAAGCTTTCATCATTTATTTCAATCGGTTAATCGTTTGACATACTTCTCTTTGTACAGTTTCGGGCAATCCCCCTTTTTCAAGCATCTTTTCCATAGCTGTACGAATTTCATCCCTTCGGTAGGAATAGTTAAACCATCCCAACGCTTCCGCCATGTGGATCCGGACTTCCTTATCGTATGCTTCATTACCGAGAAGCTTCAAATAAGCTTCTACATTAAAGTGAAACGGATTATTACGGATATACCGGATCATTGAAATCTGTTTTTTCAAGGACAGAGTAGCCTTTGGAATTTCTGCATAATCCAACCAGCGATTTTGCTTTTTATCTGTGAGCTTTCCGATCATCTCCCCGATTTGCCGTTGTCTCAACGCAAAAGGAGTCACCGTTGTTGCAGACTTCTGCAAAGTCTTTAATTCCTCCGTTACCTTTTCCACCGGGAAGAGATACAAGGCCGACTGCAGCACATCATTTACCCGTTCTGATTCGGGAGTATTCAACCATACACGAACGACATCTCCGATCAGGCGGGGATCGCCACATTTTCCGGCATAAGCAGCTGCATTCCGGCGAATCAACTCATAAGCATCGTACAATCCCAGGCGTATAGCTTCTACAAAATCGTCGTTTGCATAACGACTCAATAACTTCAAGGCTTCCATCCTCACACTATTGCAGGGTGATTCCCGGAATAATTTCAACAAACGGGGAGATAGTTCGTGTCGTTCATCCTGATCGGCCAACATCCGCCATGCCAGGGATTGTACATCCGGTATTGCAGACCGGCTGTATTTTTCCCATAATTGCCGGTCTGCCGGATTTTTCACAATATCCAGGGCCAGAGTATGAGGTACAGCCACTGAAAAACGGAAAGTCGGATCACCGATGATATGTCCCTCGAGCGTTGCAATCAACCGATTCCATTGCCCCACCCGTATACCTTGAGACAAAAGACCGATCATCTCGATGGTCCATCTGTCTTGTAGTACATTCCGGCTATTTCCCTGGGCGACAATCGTTTTCCCGTCGTTAAAAATATAATATCCGGCCACATAGCCCGGTAAATGGAACGAACCGTTATAACAAGCATCGAACATCACAAAACGGGGATAAGTGTTCATTTGCTTCAGATCTTCCAATACGATCCCGGTATTGGCATTTGCGATGGAGTCTGCTTTCAACAACTCAGGATGATAGAGATCGTCGAAGAAATGTTTTTCTAAATCGTATTCCTGAATAAAGTAATCCTGAATTTCTTCCGGCGTGCCTTTTCCTTTCCTGACTTCTTTCCTCACCTCGTTATAAATAGCCGCTTTAATCCCCTTCACATAACCGTTCATTCCCACCGGGGCAGGCCCTTCACAAATATACTGCTGATCCGGAGCCCCATGTTCATGAAACAACATCACATCCAATTCATCCCGCTGCAATTCATCGAATAAATGAAACTTCATATAATCGGCCATCCGGAAATTCAGGAACTTGGCAGTCCGGCTATTTTTCCATGCTAAAGGAAAATTTTCTTCCAATGCCAGCCGCTCATCCATCCATGCCAACAAACATTCGGAATTGTAAGCATTTCCCGTAAAAGAAGTAAAACAGTCCAATTCGTTCGTTTCCTGTTTTTCACGTACAACCTTATAGAGGTACTCAGCTATCGCTTTATATTTATCTTCCCCCTTCGCCTCCGGATATTTGATCCGCCCGGAATAGAGAGCCGGCTGTAATTGCTGGGGACTGTCTTCCCGTAATTTGTAATAGAAATAATCCGGGTGTACCGAATCCCTGCGAATAAAATCAAAAGTCAGATGCAGGTCGTCATAAAACCGGTCGGAAGGGACCGACGATTCGATAAAAGGGAAGGCTTCTTCATCCATTTTAAAGGCTGTCGTCAGATGTTGTGCATTCCGGATCATCGCCACCGGAATATCCCCGACCAGAACGATCCCTTCCAAAACGGGTTTACGCCGCGACAGGGCGACAATCTCCTTTCTTACCTGATCCGGAGATTCCCAGTTTCCGCTGACAATATAAGCCGACAAACCGTCTTTTTCGATCGCATCCCGATAAGCTTCTATCGCCCCCGGAATTTTCTCATAAGTCACCTCATCTACCAGGATGGCAAAAGCAGTCGGGTGTTTCATTTTCGGTTTCTGCACCTTCACTTTACCATATCCCGGTAGAGTGATCATCGATATCATGAAGATAAAAATCCAATTTTTCATAGGTCGTATTTTTTTATTTCCCGTTTTTCAGATCACCTTTCAGACGATGGTAAGTCCTCAACACTTCTTGCCGGAAATCAGGTGTATTTGTCTGATCTTGCAAGAGTCCTTCGCAAGTGGTGATGATATCTTTCTTATATTCGGACAAGTTGAACCAAGCCAAAGATTCTATCAACGACTTCCGAAGCGCGGGAGAGGCCGATGTATCTTTCACCAGCTCGAGATAAACAGGCACTCCGGGATGATAGTTCAGATTTTTCAGATAACGGATATAAAAGATTTTATCTTTTTCAGGTTTTTCCGGATCGGGCATATCGTCAGTTACTTTCCACATCCGCTCATTACTCAATCTGCTTTGTAATTTTGTCCGAAAGTCGTCTTTATTCCGTAAAGTCGATTGCGCCAGTTCTTTTTCAAGTACAGCATCGACTTCCTGCCACCGATAAGCTTCCAAAGCAGTCAGGACATTGAAATTCACCCGTTCCGACAAATAATCGTTCAGATAAGTATCGATAATAAAAGGCAAGAACTCCGGAGCACCGATCCGTCCCATCCGGTGGATCGCTATCCGGCGGATAAATTCATACGGGTCAGTCACGGCCAGTTTCAACACTTCCCGGAAATTCTGATCATTCAATTCTTCCAACAGCGACATACAGGTATAGCGGACAACTGCATAGGGCGAAGTTTCAAAACGCATACGCAGCGTGTCCGATATCCCGGGATATTCTTGCTGAAATAATTTCAACAAAGCCATATTTTGCAAATCGGCATAAGGAGAATCTCTCAGCATTTCCAACCAGAAGGCAGGCGATTCGGAAGTCGTCAGCCAGGTATTACAATCCATCCCTTCCCGTCCGGAAGAGAAACAAAAAGTCGGATCTCCGATAATATGCGATTCGAGAATATTGGTATAACGGGCCCACAATCCGATCCGGGTTCCGAAACCCAACCAGCCGAACAAATCATTCGCCGACTTATCCTGCAGGACATTGACCGAATTAGCAAATGCCACGACACATTTCCCTTTCGAAAAGATATAACGTCCGGCAATATAATCCTTCTCACGGAAATCCCCGTTATAACAGGCATCGAAAATAACGAAACGGGCATTGGGAGCAATCGACGGTATATCTTCCAATACAATACCCAACTGCGCATCCGCTATAGAATCTTTACGAATCCATTCGGGGTCGAAAGCACCGCTAAACCAGGAAGTATCCAGGTGATATTCTCCGCACCACTTCTTCATCTGACCGGCGACATCTCCCTGCCTATCCGCAACAGTTCGTAATTTCGAACGGAATTCCCGTTTCAGAAATTCGGTATATTCTTCCGGATCATGAGTCCTGGGAGTAGCCGAAATATATTGACGGTAGGGCATTCCATGCTCATGAAAAATCAGCATATCCAAGTCCTCCCGTTGTAAGGCAGCGATGACTTCTTCTTTTGGGTAGTCCCACATGCTATACCGCATAAAACGGGCATTATTTTCCCGGTCGAAGACTCCTGGCAGTTGTTCCCGCAAGATCATCTGTTCCATCCGCCAGGCTGTCAGGGAATTGGAATAAGAACCCTCTCCGGTATAAGAAACAAATTGATCCAGGATATTATTTTCCTGATGAGCAGCCACTGCTTTGTTCAGGTAATCCCTGATCTGCTGGTAGCGGTCAGTCCCATCTTCCAGCGGTTTGATCCTTCCGGTATATATGTCACAGCACAAAGCCTAAGGCAGGAGATACGGCAATCGTTCATGTACAGGGACATTATGTTTGTATTTCTGATTATAATAAAAAAACAAAGCAGAAGTCGTATCCTGACCTAAATAATCGAACTTCAAGTCAAAATCATCATAAAACCGGTCGGAAGGTACGGAAGAATCCAGCCTCGGCGACTTCTCCTCATCCATCTTAAAAGCAGAAGTCATATGCTGTGCCTTCCGGATCATCGGAATCGGTATATCACCGATAAATACAGCACCTTCCAAACGGCTCTCCCGGTAGAGACGCATCAACAACTCCTTTATTTGTTCCGGATTTTTCCATTGACCGGCCAGTATATAAGCAGGCAATTGTTCCTGTTCAAGCACCGCCCGGTAATTTTCGATCTCAGGCCTGCACTTTTCCCAGGTCACCTGATCGGTTACGATAGCAAAAGAAGTCTTTTCCGGCCGTTGCTGAGGAGCAACGATCGTTTGCCCCCAGGCAAAAGAAACAGCCAGCAAAGCTATCCCTGCAAACATACACTTCATTAAATTCATACTTCACCTTTTATCGACCTTCCAGCAGGAAGTATAAAACCATACTATCCCGGCTTTTCAGGTCTCGATTAATAATTGCAAAACCTTAACGTAATTCCTGAAGGTCAACGACCTTCACTTCACCCAATCCACTTTTTCGAATCCGGTCTAACTGGGATGCCGCATCTCCCACGACAACAAAAAACATCCGGTCATAATCCAACCAGTTACGGATACACGCTTTCGCCTCCGGGAGCGTCATCCGTTTCAGAAGCTGTTCCTGCCGTTTCAAATCATCCACAGGCAAACCATCGACCGTCATTTCCGACAACAGGTCCAACCGGGCATCGGGCATTTCGAAAGCGGCAGCATTTTCCTTGAACATCGCATCTTTGGTTTTGACCAGACTTTGTTCTGTAAACTGCTCTCCATAGGTCGAAATACAACTTTTAAACAGTTGCATTGCTTCGAGCGTATAAGCCGCCTGTACACTCGAAGTAGCCCGGAACTCATTCGCATATTTCCCGCAATCGAAAAATGAATACGCCCCGTAAGTATAACCGTGTTGCAAACGCAACACATCGAACAATAAAGCATTGGAAGAAGCCCCCAACAGCTGATTCACCATTTTTGCCGGATAATAATCATTCGAGGCTTTAGGCATAGCCGGACATCCGAGAAGAATATACGACTGCTTAGCTCCCGGATAATCTACAAAATATACTTTTGCCTGAGGAGCCATAAAATTCAGGTTCAATCTCTCCTGCGAAGCACCTCCGGTAGTCCAGGTCCGAGCTAAAGGCTGTAAAAATTTCATCACCTCTTTTTTCTCATACCCCCCGACAAAATCAAACGTCGCCTGTCCGGGAACGATATGGGTTTTATAAAAAGTTTTAATATCCTCCATGGTAATGGCGGCAACCTCTTTCTCGGAAGCTAAAGCCGAATTCGACAAAACGTTCTCCGGCCCGTACATCATTTGCCGGAAGACATGCCGGGCCAAAACCTTGGGTTCGGTAGAACTTTGCCGGATATTCCCGATCATGCGCTTACGGGCTAATTCCAAAGCCGTTTCATCCCAACGAGGCTCCAACAACATCTCTTCTACCAAACGGAGGACCTGAGGAAAATTCTTTTTCAAACAACTACCGGACAGTTGCATTCGTTCTGTCGAAACACCGAAGGATACCCTTGCACCCAATAATCCCAAAGCAACCTCGAGCTCTTCCGGTGTTTTGGTCCGGGTCCCACAATTCAATACCGCCGCCGTCAAACGTGCCAGGCCTGATTTCCCTTTCGGCTCGCAAAGCATGCCCGAATTCAGGTAGACAGCAAACTGTACAACAGGTAATTCGGTATAGGCCATTCCTTTTACCTTCATACCATTACTCATTTCACCGGTCCATACGGGTGGCATCGCCGATTCCGGCGTATTTGCCAACAAAGGAGGTTCCACCGAACGGTCGAAAACGGACGGCGTATACTCATAGGGATCGTCATCCGTAACCGCCCCTTCATCTGCCACTAATTTCTGTCCGACCGGACTATCTTCATCGGGTCGGACAACAACAGAACCAGTCAGAGCTAAGCTCGTTTGCCCCTGAGGGACAGTACTCAAAGCCACAAAATGTTTTCCCCTTACATATTTCCGATACACCCTCATCACCTCTTCCTTCGTCACAGCCTGATAATGTGCCAAATCGATCACCATCTGATCGGGACGCCCCGCAAAAACGTTGTTCCGGGCTAAGGCCTGTGTTTTGCTTTCAAGAGACATCATCACATTATACAGCATCGTTTCCTGCATAATCTTCATACGTTCCAGATCGTTATCCCGGATCCCCTCTTGCTCAAATCTTTCGAAAGCCTCCTGAATCCCCCGATATACCGTGTTCAGATCGGTTTCTTTATATGCTTTTACAGAAACCGATACCTGTCCGCTCAATTCCAGGGAACTACTCGCCACATTCACATAAGATGCCAACTTATTATCTTCCACCAACACTTTATAAAAAGGGGCATTCTTACCGTAAGAAAGCAATAAAGCCAGTATGCGCAGAGGATAAGCATCCGGATGGAATTGTTCTGCTCCGGAAAAATTCATTTCCAGTCCGGGTGCATTGGCAAAACGATCTTCCAGGACATACTTCGACGTTTTTTCCAATTGTACAGGTATCGGCCGGACAGGTTCTACTTCCTCCCGGGCGGGAATTTCTCCGAAATATTTCCGGATCATCGCCTCCACCTCCCTCCGGTCAAAATCCCCTGCCACCACTAAGGTCGCATTGTTAGGAGCATAATATTTCCGATAGAACTGTTTTATATCGTCTACCGTAGCTCCGTGCAGATCGGCGATAGAACCGATCACCGGCCAACGGTAAGGATGTCCTTCGGGATAAAATTGCTTTAACATCATCCCGTTACTCTGCCCAAAGGGGCGGTTTTCATTTTGCCGTTTTTCGTTCGAAACGACATCGATCTCCCTCTCTAAACCTTTCCGGGTCACCGTATTAATGAAAAATCCCATCCGGTCGGACTCCATCCACAGCACTTTCTCCAGCGCATCACGAGGTACAGTCTCATAATAAACCGTCCCGTCGGGTCCGGTCGCCCCATTAAAACTTCCCCCCAGTTCGCCGATTTTTTTAAAGAATTCGTTTCGGCCCAAATGTTCGGAGCGCTGAAACAACATGTGCTCAAAAAGATGAGCGAATCCGGTTTTTCCAGGCTTCTCCCGCGCCGATCCCACATGATACTGAATCGCCACGGACACGATAGGATCGGATTTATCCTCATGCAATACGACCTGTAGTCCGTTATCCAAAACAAATTTCTCATAAGGAAGAGAAAAATCTTTCTCTCCCTGACAAGCAACGATCAGTAACATACCTATCCAAACCAGACTGAATGAGCTTAAATAATTCATACCGCTCTATTTAAAAATGACACCCCACGCTCACACTCATCACCATCCGATGATCGAAGTCATAACTATGAGTCTTCAAATACTGCCAATCTACTTTAGCAAACAAATTAGCTGTCGTCCGGGTATTCACCAGCTGAGAATAAACAGCCGAAAGATGAAGATCCCCATAATCAGCCCCCAAATAGCGGGTATCTCCACCCATCAAATCGGTCACCACCCGATAGTCCGGATAGTTTCCCCCATATACATAGTCTGCTTTGTTATTCTTATTGTATCCCAAATTCACACCGACCAATAATCGTCTTAAATTATTGTCTGAAAGAAAGAAATTCTTTTTCACATTCACTTCGAACCTGGTATTCTCTATATCCCGGGTCGAAACAGGGATCAGATAGCGTTCCTCCTGTTTCCAGTATTTCACACCGGCACCTAATTTCCAGGAATATTCCATTCCACGGTTGATCACATAGCGATAGTCCAAACTCATCGTTTGAGTTTTGTAGGTAGAGCGGATACTTTTGTAATACACTTTATATTCTCCTTCTTCTCCATCCGTTTCCCATTTTTGCAAATATTCGATCCCATCGATTTTCCGCTCCTGCCAGTTCATCTCCACAAAATGGGTGTTCTTCTTCGCATCGGGAATATAAGCCATCAACTTACCGCTCCATAATCCATCTTTCGTCGTCCCGAGATAACGCGGAGAAGTCGGAGTGGTAATCGCATCCTCTACTTTCTTGGAATAACCCAGATCCAGTAAAATATTCATCCGTCCGGCATAATTGTATTGCAAACCTCCGCCTACCTGATTCCCGTTGTAGGTCAAAAAGCGTTGTATACCCGAAGTTTCCGTAGCCATTCCCAAACCGGAAAGCAGGTAATAAGTCTGCTCGACATAACTATTGACGGCTTTCATCTCCAAATCTTCCCGTACACTGGCGTACTCAAAATCCAAACCGAAACGATGATTTTTCCCGGCAGACAAAACGACTCCCGGCCGGACAATAATCGTATAGAAAACCGATTTAGTACGCATATCGCGTTGTTTCGCCCCGACGGAATTCTGATAGTATCCATCCAGACCGAAAGAAAGGAAGTTCCAGAATTGAGGAGTAGCTACCCGCATTTTCAATCTATAATGCTGGTTATTCCAGTTACTGACGTTGGTATCGGCCGTATAATAAGGCATTCCCCGATACGGATCGATGATCGAAGAATTAAAATTCGCCTCTTTCACCTTGTCCCGCGAATAATTGAAACTTCCCCAGGCAAAGAAATCCTTTACCTTTCCTCCTCCTTCGGTGTCGAAAACCACATTATTCCCACTTTCTCCCTGCTGAGGACGACGAAAATTTCCGTCATAAAACCGATATTCCAGGTCTGCGCTGGCATAACGGAATGAATAATCCAATAAAGCTCCGGCCGCATTCTTACTCTGAGACCACAATCCCCGCATTTTCATATTTTCCAATGCAGCGGGTGTATTCAAGCGATCAGCGATTTTTTCCTGAGCGACCCCGACCGTCACCGCCATACTCATCATCAAAGAACAGCAGGTATATTTTATCGTGCAGTATATATTCTTTACCATAATATTCTAATTTTAAACATTAACGATCTATTCTCCGGTCACTAACAGATGATTCCAGGCAGGCATCTTTACCCCATAACGCCTCAGCTGGGGAGTATCCTGAATTTCGAAATCCTGTGTACTGTTATTCGTATCCTGGAATATAGGCGAACCGTCGGGTCGGGTGCCGATCATCTTACGAGCCACGCTCTTCCCGACATAAGAACCTCCGACCCAGGTCATCCCGGCATCCAGAAATCCCGGGACACGTTTCCCGGACAGATCACTTTGTTTTGTACCGCACTCTACCACATCGAGAATATAATCAACAGGTACTCTGGCATATAACGTATTGCTCGAGCTGGATAAATCCACGGTCTGCCATTTATTCCCTATCCAAGGGCGATAATCGACATCTTCCGGCACCTGAAAAAGTACATAAGCGCCCCCAAACACAGAAGTCAGATAAAAAGGAATAGACAACTCATTTGTCCCGTCATTGTAAACAATATTCATATTGACGGCAGACTGATCGGGAGTCAGGGCAAAGCCATTGTAAAACTCGAACTCCGCACTGGAACAATCTACAGGGCTATTGGGATTGAACAACTCCTGCTGATGGTTCAGGGCAGCCTGGGCCAATATACAGGATTCGCCCGGTTTTAAAGGATAATCCGTTCCATTCCCCGGAAATTGCCAAAGGGTTTGGGCATAGACATAGTCATCTCCGTCTTCCTCGGGCCAAACCGGTAATTTGGTGGTCGCTGTCGTCGGATGTAAGTGTCCCATATATAACTTATCCAGATAAATCACATTCTCCGTATTGTTGTAAATCTCATAAAACTGATCCCTGAAGTAAACCCCTCCTGTCGCAGGGCGTGAACCGGAATAGTAGATTTCCTTAAAAATCAACTTTCCAGCCACGAGAGCACGCACTGAAATATCCAGCGGTTTATCGCTGCTAACGATCGGATAATTCACGGCATTCCCGTTCAGATAATAGTCCGAACCATCCTCCGAAGAAGTTTTTCCATCGATACTGATGCTATATAACCCGGGGATAACGCCGGAAATTTCAGCTTTTCCACTGGCATCCATTTCAGCATCCAACGTCAGATTTTCCGAATAATTATTCAATTGTACCTTTAAATATTCGGGAGCAGGCAAACCGGACACATTCACGTCGGCCTGCACAATGATCGTCATTTTTTCTATCTTATCGGCCTGATCGGCATTGTCGAATTGATCGGTACACGATCCCGTAACCGCTGCCATCCATAAGAAAAAAGCTATTGTATATGTATTTTTGTATTTCATATGCTTACTGATATAACATGATTCATTCTAACAAACTAATTGATAATGGCCGACAGTTCCAACCCGAAGAATAACGGAATATTTCTTCTTTCATAGGAACCGATAGTCCGTTTTTGTTTGTATAGCGGACGACTGCTGAACATGTTGTTCGCAAAAAACGATACCCTTAGGTAGTCTTTAATTTCCTTCGTCAGATACAAATTCATACAGAGTGTCGGAGGCATGGATTCCCGGATTCGGTCTTTCTGGTTGACTGTCCGCATGATAGCGGTAAACTCAGCATCCTCTTTTTTAGCCGGATCGAAAGGATATACCTGCCCGTCTTCTTTCGAGATATAACTAACTGGGATCGAATCATTTCCGAAACGGCTCCAGTTGGCCTCTTTCCACAACACCTGAGCAGACAATGTCACCACAAACCCGATATCGGGAATATTGTGGGTCACCCGGAAAGTCGTCGCCATTCTTTCTGAATAATTTTTCCGCATAGCGGCTTCATAAATCCCCACATGAGGAGCTTTGGCCGGATCTTCGGAGCCTTTTTCATAATAGGTATAACCGTTATTGAACCGTTCTGTCCGTAACCAGGCGCCATTGACCGAAAAAGCGGTACGAATCGCATCGAACCGTCCGAGATTCAGATCGAATTCCAGTCCCCGCGTATTGATTGTAATGTTATTCTGAGGAGTCATATATTTCATCAATACCCGGTAAGTCCCCTTTTCGGTCAGCGCAGGAGCAGTCACTCCATCGGCAGGTAATTCCCCGCTTTTGTATTGTTTGTTTTCGACGGATTTAAAAGTAGTCGGCAAGTAAGCCATCGAATAACCGTTATTCATGCGTTCCTGAAAAGCGGTGACTGCCAGCCTCACTCCTTTGATATTCAAATCGAACCCGACTTCTGCTTTCCGGTTTTTAGCAATTTCCAGGTCTTTGTTTTCCGTATCGAAAACCCGGGTCGTCGTCATCATCAACCGTTGAGCTTCGGGAATCTTATCATCTGTCAGACTCACAAAGTTGACCATCTCGAAATAAGCCTTCTCCGGATGCAAATAAAGGACTGTGGGCATTTTAGCCGTTTCCCCGTATCCCCCTCTCAACGTAAATGTTTTTGGCAATACATCTAAAGAAGCATTCAAACGGGGCGTCCAGATATCCTGGTGTCCGAACAATTTATCATACCGTATACCGAGCTGTAAATTCAGGTTCCGTCTGGCAAAATTCAGGCTGAAATTTTCCTCCGCATATACTCCCAGTTGGTTTACAAACGGAATATCACTGTATTTCCGCGGGCGGAAAGAAGAATACAGACTGGTATTTACCCGGTATGGAGGCGTCGCCGGATCGAAAGTCTTTCCATCTCCATTGTTTCCATCGCTTTTAAAATCCGCCCCGACTAAAATCCGGTTATTGATCCGGTTGCCTTGCTTGACAAAATTAGCCATCACTTTAGCAAACACATTCAGCTCTTTTCCTTCGATATCATAACGGGTAAGATAATCGTTGGGTAACATATTGGCATAAAGTGTCTCTTCGCCGGCAGGAATATTGGTCAGCTTATTTCCCTGATCGTCATACAAATCGACACCGGGCCGATTACTCAGAATTGCACCGTCGGTCGTCGTCATCGAATATTGATATGTTGCATTTGTCAATAATCTTTGTTCATAACTCTTCTTATTCATATAATTTACTGCCAACGTATAACGGAGATTTTTCAGCCAGCCGTAATCCAGGTCAAAAATTCCGTTCGTATTAAACGCAATACCGAGATCCCGTCCGTTGCTCTTCAGTTGGAGCCGTTCATCATCCGGATTTTGTTTCCGTTTATTATCCCCATATATCACCTCTACCGAAGTATTGGAACGGAGAACATCATGTAAGAATATATTCGAATACATCACTTTTGCAGCAGCCCGTTGATAGTATACATAAGATTGCATAGGATCCGTCACATTATAAGCGTAATCCCCACTGATATTCAGGCTTCCTTTCTTCCCTCCCAGATTAAATCCTTTACCAGCCGATACCTGATAAATGTTTTCGTTGGTTTTAAAACGTAAGCGGAACGGTTCCCGGCCTGCTTTCGAATTGATAATGACAGCCCCTGAAGTCAAATCTCCGTATTCGACAGAAGGTATTCCCCGAATCACTTCGATGGACTCGATATTGTCTGTCGAGATAGCCCGGACATCGACACCTCCGGCCGGTGAAGATGTTCCGCCCAAAGCAGTCCCGGCACCTGTGATAGCAGGACTTACAGTCTGCAGATTGGCATTATTGGAAACGGGAGCCCCATCCCGGATAATCAGAGTCCCTAAACTATTCATATTGGCAGCTTCCTCTTCTCCATCCGTCACCCCCGGTATGCCGGAAGCATTCTCGGAAATCATACGGAGATTCAATTGGGAGGCGTATCCCAGATTCGGATTGGTTGCTAACCCACCCGGCAATAACTGCATCACATCTCCCAGGCTGGTTGCCTGCATATGATCCATGGCCAAACGGGAAATCTTGGAGGAAGTAGCTTGTCCGGCTTTGCTGTTCTCGGCCGTAATATGTACTTCATTCAACCTGAAATTTTCTTCCTGCAAATAAAAACGGAGATTCGTCACATTCGCATTCACCTGAATAACCGTATCCAGACTGATCCGTCCCATAAAACGAACTTCAAGTTTCAATTTTCCGGGACGTACATGATTAAGTGTGAATGCCCCGTCTTCCCGGGCAGAAGTACCGATCAGTAAATCCGGTATAAAAACAGTGGCATAGGGTATCGGTTTCCGGGTTTCAGCCTCGAGTACAAACCCTGAAACGGTAAATTCCCTGGATTGAGGTTGTGTTTGAGATAAAACGACTACTCCGTCCTGCCGCAAAGTATAAGTCAGTGATGTTCCTGCCACCAATTTATCCATCGCTTCCCGGATAGTCGCTTCAGAAACCTCGAAAACCTCTTTCCGGACTCCCTTCAGGTCATCGACCTGAAATAAGAAACGATAATCTGTCGTTTTCCGGATTTGCCCGATAATGTCAGCCACAGAGATATTCTTCATAGAAAGCGTAATCAACCGATTCGCCTGATAATCCTCAGCAATAACAGCCCGGGAATATTCCGGGTAACATACAGCCAACAATGCAAACAACATCCCTCTGAATAACATCCGGGATATTGTTCCTTGTTTGAAATAACACATTACTTTCATGTTTACTGTTTTAATTAATAATTACCTATTTTCAATCACCACCTGTCCATTGTTTTCGCGGAAATCCGCAAAATGAATCGACCATTTTAGCAGGTCCAAAGATAATGGGAGCTCTATTTAAGAGAAATCCCCATTTTTAGGTATATTCTATCATCTATTTCTATGAATTAATGTCTTTCTACGATCAGCCGATTGGCCCGAACTTTTAACTTAACTTTCTGTGTATCTTCGAACATACGAATCACAGATTCAAAAGAATCATATTTACTAAGGTCACCCGTAAAACACAATTGTTTCGTCTCAGCATCCCGATATTCTACTTCGATATTATACCATCGTCGTATTGTCTCCATGATTTCTTCCAAAGGAGTATTATCAAAAACGAACCAGCCATTTTTCCAGGCGATGACCTCCCTGACATTTACTTTTTTCAAGCTTCCCTGATTGGTTTCCTGATCAAAACTAAATTGTTCATTCGGTCGCAGATAGGTTTGATATTTTCCAAGCCGGACTTCCACCCCTCCTTCTACTAAAGTGGTTTTCCATGTTCTACGATCGGCATATGCCTCTACATTGAAATGCGTACCGGTAACTTTCACTTCCAAACCGGCAGGCGTTTTCACCGTAAAAGGTTTCAGCGTATCCGAAACGACTTCGAAATAGGCTTCACCTTCCAGATAAACGTTTCTCTCTTTGTCGGAGAATTCGCGTGGGTATTTGAGGACAGCCGACTGGTTTAACCATACTTTAGTGCCGTCCGGCAATACGATTTCTTCTACATTGCCTTCTGAGGCAACAGCGATCATCTTGTTGTTT
>OGJK01001849.1_pt1 | contig 18052 bp, 17 predicted proteins | sample 1571961 | NCBI WGS metagenome assembly OGJK01 (sample SAMEA2582120, study PRJEB24529) | metagenome | biome: Human gut stool | place: China | collected 2011 | reverse complement strand
CGAGAAAAAGGCTCCGAGAAACATAATTTCTCGGAGCACTTTGTCTACAGTCTGAACATCTGCCAACAGGCAGATGTTTCAGACTATAGACATTAAAAGGCTGTATTAGATTATTATACAAATCATTCCACCATTTGAGTCATTAACGATTTTCTGCATTGTCTCCTGCAGCTTCATCTGACATTCATCATCCATCTGGAGGATTTTATTGCGTATTCCGTCCTCCATCAGGTCTCCGATTGATTTTCCGAATATGTTTGTGCCCCATACTCCTTCGCCACTCTTTTCTCCATCCTTTATGTAGTTTATAAGGTCTTCTGCCTGCTCCCGGCTTCCGACTATCGGTGCAATTTCTGTCTCAATATTAGCCCTGATCATATGGATTGATGGGGAAATTGCCTTCATTTTCACTCCATATTTACTGCCGTGTGCTATGAGCACAGGGTCCTCCATTGTGATATCAGAAAGCTCCGGCATTACCACTCCGTAGCCTTTTTGCTGGACACTGGTGAAGGCATCTTTAATTTTTTCATATGCACTCCGCTCGCGTGTCAGCTCAATAATCATGGAAATCAGCTCCTTTTCGTCCTTTATCTCTACATTGCAAAGAGCTGAAATGTTTTCATAATAGTATTTTTCATCAATCTCCAGCTTTAGCTTTACGGTTCCGTCGTCAAGCCTGAGCTTCACCAGTGTAACATTTTTGAGAATGTCATCCTCCGGCTTTGGCATTATGTTGTTCATATCTGCAACGTCTTTAATTTTGGTTACGCGAAGCAGAAAATTCTTTGCATATGTAATAACAGATTGCTTAACACTGTTGTCGGATGACAGCATTTGAACCCATTTTGGAATCTCATAGTCCACTCTTGTCACGGCAAATTCATACAGGAGCTTTTCCATAATTGCGGATATCTGTTCATTTTGAAGCTGTTCACAGTTTATTGCGAGAACCGATGTGTTATATTCCCTGCTTAGTTTTGCCTGAAGAATTTTTGTTTCTTTGCTATATGGCTTTGTTGTATTTATTATAATGACAAAAGGCTTTCCTGATGCTGTGAGGTATGAAACAGTATCTCTTTCAGCATTTTCATAGCTTTCTCTTTTTATATCACCAATACTGCCGTCCGTTGTCACAAGTACTGCCACCGTCGAATGCTCCTCAATTACTTTTTTGGTTCCTACAACGGCAGCCTCCTCAAAAGGTATATCCTCGTCAAACCATGGTGTTTTTACCATCCTGTCGTTTTCTCCCTCGTAGTAGCCAACCGCGTCACCAACTGTAAAGCCTACGCAGTCCACCAGACGCACCTTTACCTTTGAACCGTCGTCAAGAGATATCGTAACTGCATCCTGAGGTATAAACTTAGGTTCGGTTGTCATAATTGTTTTTCCCTGTCCTGATTGCGGCAGTTCATCAACCGCACGTTTTTTTGAGTATTCATTGTCCATGTTTGGAATGACACAAAGCTCCATAAAGTGCTTTATGAACGTGGATTTTCCTGTTCTGACCGGTCCGACCACACCTATGTATATTTCACCGTTTGTACGGCACTTTATATCTTTATATAAATCAAAATCCATGCTGCCCATAAATTGACCCCTTTCTGTACTATGCTATAGTATATTGTTTTGTCAGGGGATTTATGCAAAAAAAGAACGCCGGTTGACGTTCTTTTTAATTAATTGTTATTAATTATTTTTATTTGGCGCTTGTTTTTTTAGCGCATGTCTTTTTTGAAGCTGTCTTCTTGTCTTCTGTTTCAGCATCGCTTTCCTCAGCTTCCGGCTCCTCACGCAGACGAGCATACATTTCCATACATCTGTGAAGCTTCTTTGCCAGCTTGTTGTCTATCTGCTCAGGTGTTGCTCTCCACTGCCAGTTTCCACCTGTAGTAGAAGGAATATTGATACGAGCCTTTGAATCAAGTCCTAGAAGATCCTGCATAGGGACAATTGCCATATCCGCTACTGATGACCATGCTGCACGCATCATACCCCAATTGTAGCCCTCCTCCTTTGTGAGGTTCAGATAATTCTTTGCAAATTTGACACTCTCCTTTGGAGCTGTCTTCATCCAACCCATAACTGTGTCATTGTCATGGGTTCCGGTATATACAACACAGTGAGTTGGATAATTGTGAGGCAGATAATCGCTGTCCTCGCGTGAGTCAAAAGCAAACTGGATAACCTTCATTCCCGGGAAGCCTGAATCCTTCAGAAGCTTCTTAACTGAAGGTGTGAGGAAACCAAGATCCTCTACAATGATAGGAAGCTTTCCGAGCTTCTTCTCAAGCTCATTGAAAAGATCCATGCCAGGACCCTCTTTCCAGACACCATTCTTTGCAGTGTCATCCTTTGCAGGGATAGCATAAAATGAATCAAAGCCTCTGAAATGATCAATTCGTACAATATCATAGAGCTTTGCCATGGCACTGATACGCTTTGTCCACCAGCTATATTTATCCTTTTTCATGACATCCCATCTGAAAAGAGGATTGCCCCAGAGCTGTCCGTCAGCAGAGAAAGCATCCGGAGGACATCCAGCAACCTCGATTGGATTGAGCTCCTCGTCAAGATAGAACTGTGTTGGATTTGCCCATACATCGGCTGAATCCATTGCAACATAGATAGGAACATCTCCTATAATTCTGATTCCCTTGCCATTTGCATATGCCTTGAGTGCTGTCCACTGCTTGAAAAACAGATACTGAAGCATCTTGTAGAAATTGATATCGTCATTATATTTTTCCCTTGCAGCCTCGATAGCCTCAGGTTTTCTGAACTTGAGGTCTTCATCCCACTCAGACCATGCTACTCCACCGTTAGCATCCTTCAATGCCATAAAAAGTGTATACTCATCAAGCCATTCAGCTTCGTTTTTGCAGAAATCATCATAATCAGCTGGAACATTCTTTTTAAAACGATCGTATGCCTTTTTGAGCAAATCGTATCTGTTCACGTACATGATACCGTAATCGATATACTGTGGTTTTTTACCCCACTTGTAAGACTCACACTCTATTTTGGTAAGAAGCTTGTCTTTGCAAAGTAACTCTAAATCGATAAAATACGGGTTTCCTGCAAAGCTTGAAAATGACTGATATGGTGAATCACCATAGCTGGTTGGACAGATTGGAAGTATCTGCCAGTACGTCTGACCGCCTTTCTCAAGAAAATCGACAAATCTCCTTGCTTCTTTACCCATTGTTCCAATACCGTATGGCGATGGAAGTGATGATATAGGCATTAATATACCACTTGTTCTCATGATAATAATCCTCCCTTTGTTAGATATGTAACTATGTGGACTTTGATTAGTTACATTATTAAATTATAATTATATATTTATTTATATTAATCATATGCAATCACATATGATATTTACATATTTACAGGTTAATGTATAAAGAACATCAACCACTGCTTTTTATTATTATACCATCATAAATAACAACTTGTAAATTTATTTACATAATGTTACTATCATTTTAACAAAAGAAAAATGTTAAAAGAGGTGTAATAATGAATCAAATAACCAAAGAATTAATAAAGCACAAGGCTGAACATAATTTCAACCGTTTAATTGTATCAATCAAATGGGTTATTTTCTCTATTGTTGTTGGCATAGTTGCCGGTTTATGCGGTACAGCCTTTTATTTTTGTTTATCTGTTGCTACAGATTTCAGAATGAAATATCCATGGCTTTTATATTTTTTGCCGTTAGGCGGCATGGCTATCGTTTTCCTTTACCATATTTTTAAGGATGATAACGATACCGGAACAAACCTTGTAATATCAGCTATTCACTCAGATGATAAGCTACCGTTTCAAATGGCACCACTCATATTTATATCTACACTCATCACTCATCTGTTTGGCGGCTCCGCCGGTCGAGAAGGTGCAGCTCTTCAAATGGGAGGCAGCATCGGAAACTCAATTGGCCGTGTATTCCGTTTTGATGAAAAGGACAAGCACGTAATGATTATGTGTGGTATGTCTGCCGCATTCAGTGCACTTTTCGGTACGCCTATGGCTGCCGCTATATTCTCAATGGAAATGATTAGTGTAGGTGTAATGTATTATATTGCTCTTGTTCCATGTGTCATCAGCTCACTGATTGCACACGGAATAGCCGCATATTTTAATGCAACAAACAAATTTTTCACAATTGATGACATACCGGATTTTACGATTTTCAATTCGATAAAAATATCAATACTCGCTATTTTCTGTGCCTTGGTGAGTATACTTTTATGTGTTGCCCTGCATTCATCAGAGTGGGCATACAAAAAGTATTTAAAAAACAGATATATACGAGCCTTTGTCGGCGGCTGTCTTGTCATTGTGGCAACACTTTTGGTAGGCAACCAGACATATAACGGAACCGGAATCAATATTATTCAAAGTTCTATTGACGGCTCTGTCAGACCTGAGGCTTTTATACTGAAAATTATATTTACAGCACTGACACTCGGTGCCGGCTACAAGGGTGGTGAAATTGTTCCATCGTTCTTTGTAGGAGCAACCTTTGGCTGCCTGTTCGGAAACATAATAGGTTTTTCACCATCTCTTTGTGCAGCAGTGGGAATGACTTCACTCTTCTGCGGTGTCACAAACTGCCCAATCACCTCGCTGCTTATCAGCTTCGAGCTGTTTGGCTACGATGGAATGCCTTACTTTTTACTGGCAATTCCTTTCAGCTACATGCTTTCAGGATACTTTGGTCTCTATCGCAGCCAGAGAATTGTATATTCAAAATACAAGACAAATTATATCAACAAGTCAACTCACTGATAATTTAACAACTGTTAAATATCAGTTATTTACTTACCGCAATCAGGCATGATACCTCAGGTATTGATGCCTGATTTTTTATTGTATAAAGAACTGTGCTGCCAGCATGTTTGTCATCTGCAAGCACGTTCCAGCCATTTTCCGACGCATTATCAGGTAATTTAATGCTGATTTTATTTTCACATGAATTGTATGCTACAAACACATTTTCGTCAGGAGTCTCAATGGTATACGCCACCACTCCCTCCGGCACATCATCTATAAAATGTACCGATTTATGAATCTGCTCAATTGTATCAAGCCTGAAAGCCTTGTGATGCTTTCTGAGTGATATAAGACCCTTGTAATAATCTCTCAAATCACTGTATTTTTCAGCTCTGTCATAAGATATGACATTTATTGAAAGAGGACTGCAATAGCTGTTTTCAACAGGTGCTTCCCCCTCTTTAGCTGTCTTGGTTCTGGCAAACTCTTCTCCGTTTAAGAAAAACGGTATTCCCTGTGCAGTAAATAATATTCCTGCAGCCAGCCTGTTCATGCGAAGCCTCTGCGCTGTGGTTTCATTCGAATTTGATACAATAAATCTGTCCCACAGAGTGTAATTATCATGACATGACAGATAGTTGATTACCTGATTCGGTGTATTTGCCCATGCAGGACATATTATAGCTTTTTTGAGCTCTTCTTCTTTTCCCTTACCACCATTTACAAAGCCAAGCTTATCCATATAAAACACATGACCCTTGACAACGTCCCTTATATCATCGGAAAACATTCCGATTCCGGGCAGCTTTTTGTCGTTTAATTTTAAAGCACGGGACGACTCCGGTATCGCTCCCGGTCCGCCTGTCCAGCCCTCACCATACATAATTATATCAGGATTTATTTTCAACAATGCTTCCCTTGCCAAATTCATTGTCTCAATATCAATGACTCCCATCAGATCAAATCTGAATCCGTCGATATGATACTCACTTGCCCAATAGCAAAGCGAATCTATGATATATTTTCTGACCATAGTTTTTTCTGTGGCTATCTCATTACCACATGCGGATGCATCAGAATACTTTGTCTCATCATCAGGATCCATGCGATAAAAGTAATTACCTGATGTCTTATAGAAACAACTGTCAAACACGTTGTAGGTGTGATTGTAAACCACATCCATAATCACGCCAATTCCGGCCTCATGGATTGCCTGAACCATCTCTTTATACTCTTTTATTCTGACAGCTCCATTAAACGGATCCGTGGAATAAGAGCCCTCAGGAATATTATAGTTATAAGGGTCATAGCCCCAGTTGTACTGTTCAAGGTCAGGTCTGCTTTCATCTATACTTCCAAAATCATATGACGGCAGAATCTGCAGATGTGTGACTCCAAGCTCCTTGAAATAACCAAGTATCTGCGGCTCTGTAAAGGCTTTATATTTACCGGGATATTTTGAATGTGCCGACGCATCTGACGACACATCAGCTATAGACACCTCTGTGATAACCATGTTCATCGGATCATCACATTTTGGAATCTTCTCTTCTGTAAACCCTTCGGGATTGGTGGTTGACAAATCAACAACCATAGACCTATGACCGTTTACCCCGCATGCCTTCGCGTATGGGTCATGAGATTCAAAAACTCCGTCTGCGGTTTTAACTTCATATGTATAGTATTTTCCATTCAAATCACCATCAATTACAACAGTAAAAATGTCAGGATGACTGGTGTTTGAATTATCATTGTCAACTTTAGACATTGGCACCTTTTTAATTGCGTCTCCCTCTATGCCGTTGTCATACAATATTACTGATATTTCTTCAGCAATAGGTGAAAAAACACTAAATACAGTTTTTTCTTTTGAATATATTGCTCCAAGCTCCATATTTGCACGTTCCTTTTCGATTATTTTCGTGAATATTATATTTCAAATTTTCAGAACTGTAAATATGTTAATTCCACCAATTTTAAAATTTATTTTAGTCATTATGCCCGAGAAAGAAATTTTTTCTTCTGCTGATGTGAAACCAATGAAATATATAAGCTTTGAGGAATGAACCTTCCGCAGACTGTTACAACTTTCATCTGCAGTGTCGGAATTATTACCGTCTTTTTCTTCTTCATCATGTCTATGGCATAGTTTGCGCAGTATTCAGCCGAAATTCCCTTAAGTGCAAATTTGACATTGGCAACATCATTAAACTCTGTATCCACCGGTCCCGGACACAGACACCCCACATAAACACCGCTATTGTGCTGTTGAAGCTCTTTTGCCACTGCACGTGAAAGACTAGCCACATATGCTTTTGTGGCATAATACGTAGCCATGTAAGGACCGGCCGGAATCAGCCCTGCAGAGCTTGCAACATTAAGGATATAGCCGCTGTCCTTTTGTCGCATCTGAATAAGCGTCTTTTTGGTCAGGAAATGCATGGCACGGACATTTAAATCAATCATATCCAGCTCTTTTGCAATATCTGTATCTTCAAATTTACCGCAATCACCAAAACCGGCATTATTGATAAACACTTCTACATCCATTTTTTCAATGTAATCCGTAAGTCTCTGACATTCATCGAGCTTCAACAGGTCGGCTGTAAAAATCACACAATTAATATTTTTATACCTGGCTGTTATTTTTTTCTCAAGCTGCTTTAACCTGTCTTCTCTTCTGGCAACAAGAATCAGATCATATCCATCTCTTGCCAGCCGTTTTGCAAACTGCGCACCGATTCCGGAGCTTGCACCTGTTATTACTGCATACATACTCATTCCTCCTTGATTTTTATGGTTCAATGTAATTCTTATTCATTTTCATTTCATCTTCTTAATTAAAGTTTAATTAAAGTTCAAATATCTTTTGATAAAAGTTTAAATATTTTTTTACAAACCCAATTCAAAAGTTAAATACATTAAATGAAGATTAATTATATTTAATGGTAATTGTAATTGTTTGAAACTTACTATAAATTAATCTTAGATTTAATTTCTATTCAATTTAGTCTTAATCTCATTCATTTTCTGCTCGTTCAGCTTATAAAACTTCTTAAATATGATGATTCCGATTATCAGCAGAATCACAGATGGAATCGTCATCCACATACGAAGACCGTTAAGCGTGCTCTGTGACTGTACAATTGCATTTTTGTCCAGCTTTATAACATCAACGATTATTCCTGCCAGAAATATTGCAAGTCCTGATGCAAGCTTAACCGTAAATGTCTGCATAGAGAATATTACCGATTCCTCTCTTGTACCATTTTTCACTTCACCGTAATCTACTGAATCTGAAAGAAAAATTGTCATAATAACATTCAAAATTCCATATCCAATATATACCATACATCCCGGCAGACAGAAAACATACCAATTGTCTGGTGTATAGATTCCACTGACAGCCAGTAAAAGCATCATAGCAAAGCCTGCTATCTGAATAATAAATCCAAATATAAAAAGCTCAAATTTGGTGAATTTCCGGCGTAAAGCAGGTACTATCATCATCACAAGCACCTGTGCCGCAAATACTATCGCTGCAAATACCGAATAGGCGCCCTCGTTTCCCACATCAAACTTAAAAAAGTACAATATAAGGTTGCCACAAATATTTATTGATGTATAAACCAGTATAACTGATGCGACAACTGTCATAGCCTGATCATTGTGTATCAAAGCCTTAAACATATCCAAAATCCCGGTTGACCCGCCGTCTGTCTTTACAGGTCTTTCAGGCACGCACAACACACAAACAGTTTCAGATATGACAAATACTACAGCGATTATCAAGGCCCACCATTTAAAGCCTGCTCTGTAGCCTGAGCCGGTACCTAATGCACCAAGAATCGGTACAACCGTCATTGTAAGCACTGTAGGAATTGCATCTCCTATGCCTGCACATGTTCTCGCAATGGATGTGAGCTGCTCACGGTCTTTTCCCGGCTCAGTTATAGCCGGAATCATTGACCAGAACGGTATATCCATGAGAGTATATGTAATGCCCCAGGCAAAATAAAATACACTCAGCCATACTCTTTGAGCAGAATCTCCCATAGATTCAGGTGTGGCATATAAAGCATATATTGTTACCGCATTTAAAACAGTTCCGGCAAATATCCACGGTCTGAATCTTCCCCACCGGGTTTTGGTTTTTGCTACTATAATTCCCATAATTGGATCATTAAATGCGTCAAATATTCTGGCTGCCATCATTATTGTTCCGATAAATACACTGCTCATACCAAGTACTACATTGTAATAGTAAAGTAAATATGATGAAATCAGCATATATACAATGTCTTTTCCAAAAGCTCCAAAGCTGAACGCTGCTATTTGTCTTTTTTTAAGCTGCATCTTTTTAACCTCCGTTATCCGGTGCATCATTTCTAAAATAACTGTACCTTTACTTATTTATTTTGCGATACCGTTAATCATAATATCCACTACAGAATCAAGCGCTTCATTGTAAGAAATATTGTTTTTTACGAGAACGTCCCTTTTGAAAAATTGCTCAAGCGTAACCTCAAACATAGTTTTAAATATCTGAAGATTAACCGGTTTCACAACGCCCTCGTTTATCCCCTGCTTCAAAAGAGCTATAGTGTTTTCCCAGCCGCTTTCAAGTCTATTTTCAACCCTTTCATATATCAAAGGGTAATCTTTTTTCAAAACATACAGTTTATCAAAATCTATTGATCTGTAACTGTCAGGCAGAGAACTGAGTATCGCAGTGATTTTATCAAGCGTTGACAACTTATCATCAATAAGCACCTTGTTTTTTTCGTTATCGATTTTATCAAAGCAGTAATCGACCATGCACAGAAACATTGTCTCTTTTTTATCAAAAACCTTGTATATTGTTTTTTTGCTGATAGAAAGCTCCTTTGCAATATCATCCATCGTAAATCTGAGTCCTTTAAGTTTAAATACATTGATGGTTGCCTCAAGAATTTCTTCTTTTTTTTCTGATATCATATAATTTGTCCTTTCAAAAAAGCGGAAACTAATTTCGTGCATATAGTTTCTATAGGTATATATTACCATAAATATAAAATATTTCAAGAAACTATATACACAAATTGAGTTTCCGCTTTTTGTGCAAATTACCACTCACACCTCTGTGTGACAGGCAGCCTGTCAATTCTTATATAGATTATATGTTTGTTATTCCTCGATAGTCAGTTCTCTTGGGCTTATATCAAGTAATACACTTGTCTTATCCTTCTTATACATATCAAGAAGTAATACCCAGAGTGTATGAATCTCATATGTCAATACATTGGAAGCCTTGACTGAATACGGTAACAATACATCAATGTCAAAATACCTTATTCCGAGAGGTGGTAAAAACACAAGGTTTGTGGTCTGTCTTTTGGTTCCCGTGCTGTGAATCATCTCGTAGGTAATCATCACAAAATCCTTATCCTTGTATTGGCATTCATATGATACAAAGCACTCATCTACCGTCCATTCCACACCTTCCTCTGTGACCTTAGGTTTTCGTGATTCATCATTGTATTCGGTAGTCTGCGCTGTTACCTTCCATTTCAAAGCTCCCTTTTGTGTATCCTTAATCATTTCAGTGAGATCTCTCAGCAATTCATCTTCTTTTTTCATTTTGTATGCTCCATTTGTTAATTATACTTTTAATTTTGCGTTTTGTATAAGACTTGCGCTCTTTAATGTTCATCTACACGTACTCCATGAACAACAAACCTGTATGTTTCTCCACTTGTAGAACATGTAGACAGAGTAACTATCTTATCATCCTTAGTCGGTTTGATACCGGTATCTTTTTGTGATGAATTGGTCATCCTGTCCACAAATTTGCCAAATGTCTCGTCCGGCTCAAAACCAACCGTATATTCTTCACTTGAGTCATCTACGGTCTCATATGAAAAAATCTGATAACGGTATTTCTTTCCGTCTACAAGAATCTGAAAATACTGATGCTCATCATAGTAGCTTTCATCTCTGTTGTAGTATTTGAGCTTTCCAAACATTGACAGATTTTTCATATTGTGACCATAAATTATGGTGTGACAATCATTAAAATCTGTATTATTATTGCCCTCCAAAAAGATGGAGCCGGCAGTGGCATGCTGCCTGTCAAAGGTTTTTCTCAGGTAATAATCATCATCTCCCGAGTACATCACCGGATAGCTGATATCTTCATTTTCAAAATATATCCAGCCTACCACATCCGGATTTTGCTGCTTTAAGCTTGCAAAATCAACTGAAATATCATCATACCACTGTTTTTCCTGTGTATTGTTTTCTGTGTTCTCGCTTTCTGCAATATACTCATGCTCAAGCTTATCATATAAATCATCGGAGCTTTTATAATCTGAAAATATTTTATACAAATTAATTCCTGAGTAGACAACAAGTACCAGACCAACTATCAGTAAAATCCATCTTACAACTTTTTTAACCATATGTTTACCTCTCGTTTATATATAAGGGTTGTCCACAAAAATTAATTTATGATTTACTTTTTATATCACAGATTAGCATAAGAGCTGTAACTATGATAATAATCATAATATAAATCACCTTGCCCCCGGTCGAGTTAAGAAGCCCTGCCAGATAGCCGACCATGGGAATATCAAATACCGGTTTTCCAAGAATATCGGATTTCTTCACGCTTTGAGGGTCTGTAACCTGCACAGCATCTCCCTTTGTGGTATATGTGTGATCTGTTTTGTTTATTTCTGCCACACGGTGGGTAACCAGCTCACCATTTCTGTAGAAGGTAATCGCATCACCAACCTCAATATCAGCTGTGTCCTCTTTTACGTATAAGAGACTGCCTATCTTGTATGTCGGCTCCATGCTGCCGCTGACAACAACCATTGGCTGTATTCCAAACAGCTTAGGTACAAACAATATTCCGATTATTAAAATTAGAATTAACAAAATTATCGATGTAATTATACTAAATACTTTTCTCACAATTATACACCTCTGTTATTGTCAACTATGCTCTTGTCGTTAACCATGCTGTTCTCTGCCGAAACCGGTTCGATGTCGTATTTGATATTAATTTCCTCTGATACACTAAATATCTTTTTGAACTTTCTGACTATTCTGTCAGCCACCAGAGGCGCAACGTCATAATCACACTTGGACAACAGCACAATATACTGCGTATCACTGTATTTCGCCGCCACGTCACCAACTCTGAGACACATTTTCAGCACGTGCTCGAGAGATTTCATTGCATTTGGTATACGAAGTTTAAATACGTTATGATTTTGCTGCTTTTCAGAGAAAAATGTAAAGAGGACAAGGTTCTGAGGAACAGGTGTTCTCTCGCTTTTGCGAACCTCCAGATGATATATCTCCTTAAATACAGGATATCCGCAGAAAAACACACCATTCATGTTTTCTTCGTTCATATCCTCCTTAACCTGGTCTATATCATAGCTGTCCTTTCCCTTTGTGACAGCAAGCAACTCATCATATACTTTATTCAGCATCGTGGTTTTTCTGACGCCAAGCTCTTTATCCATTATGGTTTTTGCTTTCTCGTATGATTCGAACGCAAGCTGGACCTTCTTCATGCGCATGCGTGCCTCTATCAGATAGCAGTAAATCTGCTCATCTCCATACTCAAAGGTTAGTGCCTTGTTACATAATTTTTCCAGCTCATTATAGCGTTCCTCCTCAGCATAGATATTTGCCAGTGACTTGACTATTGTGATGAACTGTGAATGATAATATGTATTAAGTGTTGCAATCCAGTGTATATCTGTCCATTGCAACAAGAAATCTCCGTTATATAAATCAACAGCCTGTTCATATTGCTTTATAGTCTGCTCTGTATGTGTACATTTATCGGCACTTGCTGATTTCAGATATTTTTCAAAATCCTCCACATCCATTTTAACTGCCACATCAGTATTCCATTTATATGACCCTCTGCCGCTTAAAATGTATTCCCTTTCACCAAAAGCGTCCTTCAGGCCTTTTCTAAGTCTGTATACAAGATTTTTCAATGCTCCACCGGGATTATCTGTCATATCATCATCCTGCCACAAATGTTCTGTAAGCTCATCCACCCCGATAGAACGCTCCCTGTTCATGACAAGATATACAAAAAGCTGGCCAACCTTTGCAGATCTCCACAGTTTTTCGTCCATCACGGTATTTTTTTCAGAGGCCTGAAAACGTCCAAACGTAGTCAGTGTTATCATAATAAATTCCCTTCCATTTTTTAATTAAAACTTTCTAAGATCATCACTGCCATCATCGACAGTATTTTCTATTTTCATAATTTTCACAAAATAAGAATAGCTATCATTCACCTTTACTTCACAGCGGTCTCCTACCTTGTGCCCAAAAATTGCGGCTCCAAGAGGAGACTCCTTACTTATAAGATTTTTTAATGAATTTCCCCTCACTGTAGTGACAATCTTATATGTCTCTGTCTCATCATCATCCTCGAAATAAACATCTACAGTATTAAACATGCCAACTTCGTCATCATTAGATTCATCTGAGATTACAACAGCAGTCTTTATCATTTTCTCAAGATACCTTATACGGCTTTCATTTTGATTTTTGAACTGTTTTGCAGCCTTATATTCAAAATTCTCACTCAAATCGCCCTGAGCTCTTGCAACCTTTACATCATCCAGAGCTTTTTTTCTGACAACAAGCTTGCGATACTCTATCTCGTCTTCCATTTTTTTAATATCATTTGCTGTCAATTCATCATGCATATCTTATCACCCTTTCAAATTTGCACGAGAAATCTTAATTTATACGTTATTTGCGGCTATTCAAAACCTTTATTTACTATAAAAGTCCGGCAACTCCGCATAGAAGAACAACCACTCCAAGAACTATTCGATACCAGCCAAATACTATAAAATTGTGTTTTTTTATGTATCCCATCAAAAATTTAATAACAAACATTGAAACAACAAATGCTACAATCATTCCGATTATGAGTATTGCTGCCTCCTCTCCTGTAAAATGGAAACCGAATTTGACCAGTTTAAGAAGACTTGCACCAAACATAACAGGTATTGCAAGGAAAAACGTATACTCTGCAGCAATAGTTCTTGAAACTCCTATAAGCAGTGCGCCGACAATTGTTGCGCCTGAACGTGAGGTTCCGGGGAACACTGCAGCTATAAGCTGAAACAATCCAATCAAAAGTGCTGTTGTATAGCTTATGTCAACGAGAGAATTGATTCTTGCAGACCTTCCGCTGTGTTTTGTTTCAACAACAATAAATGCAATACCAAAAATAATAAGCATGATAGCTACTGTCTGAAAATTATAAAATAACTCTTCAAATAAATCATCAAATAATATTCCGACAATTGCAGCAGGCACTGTGGATACTAATATATGAAACCATAATGCAAAAATGTCTGTCTTAATCCATGCGCCGACACCTGTTTTAGCCAAAGGTGCTTTGTTGTTTTTCTTTCCGAATGGCCATATCTGGCTCCAGAACAATACTACAACAGCCATGATAGCTCCAAGCTGGATTACTACCTCAAACATGCTGTAAAAATCATCCGGATTCTTTCCGATTCTAAGAGGTAATACCTCATTCAGCAGTATCATATGTCCTGTACTGCTGATAGGAAGCCACTCTGTGATTCCTTCCACAATTCCAAATATAATAGACTTAATAATGTCAAAAATTTCCATAATAATTCCTTCCTTTATTTTATTTAACCCATATATTATATTATTTTTTGCCAAACAAGTCTACGCAATTTACGAAAATTTTGAATTAAATATTTTCATAACACCAAAAACAGTGTAAAATGTAATTATATTTCATTATACGAAAGGAAACTATTAATTATGAAGAGAAAAATCAGTATAATGCTGTGTATTATTCTTTTTATACTGACCGGATGCCGCGCCTCCGTAAAAACAATAAGATTTGGCGCAGCTGATATCGGTGGAATGTACTATTCATTTGCGAACACATTTACAGAGCTTGCCAATGAGGAAGGGCTTGACTACACATTTAAGGTACGTACAACAGCCGGTTCTTCAGCTAACCTGAGGCTTTTAGCCGATAACTATATAGAGATTGGTATTGTCCAGGCAGATCTTATAAGTGATGCCTACAAAAGCAACAATAATCTAAGAGCCATTGCCGGTTTGTATACTGAGGTTTGTCAGCTCGTTGTCAGGGCAGATTCAGACATACAATCACTCAATGATCTTGCCGGTCATACAGTAAGCATAGGAGCCGAAGAATCCGGTACAGAGCTTAATGCTAAAAAAATTCTCGAATTTGCGGGGATGCCGTCATCCATCGTGCAAACTAAAAATCTTGATTATATTGATGCCACAAGCGAACTCAAATCAGGAGATATTGACGCATTTTTTTGTACAGCCGGGCTTACAACCACTGTAATAGACGAGCTTTCAAAGGAATGTGATATCAGGCTGATTCCTATTGGTGAAGACGTAATCCAAAAAATGCTGGCAAGCTCTGATGCGTACACAAGCACTTATATTCCTGCCGGAACTTATCGTGGACAGGATACTGACATAAGCACCATAGGTACAAAATCAGTGCTTTTAACCACATCATCCGTGCCAGAAGATGTTATCGAACATCTCACCACTCTATTATTTGACAAAGAAAAAGAACTTCAATATTCCACATCCTTAAAGCTTGAGCTCAATGAAGATTTTGCCACAAGCGATGTACCTATTCCGTTTCATTCCGGTGCACTGAAATACTATGAGGCTCAGGGCTATAATTTAAACTAACTTATAAAATTCATCTTTAAAAATGAAAGGTATCTTATGAAAATACAACTTGACATGTACCAGACACTTGCTATCGCTGTTTTGGTACTTTTACTTGGAAGATATTTGAAGAAAAAAATTTATGTTTTAGAAAAATTCTGCATACCTGCACCTGTTATAGGTGGTCTGCTTTTTGCTATTATGACATGTATATGCTACGTCACAAGCCTGGCAGAATTCTCATTTGATGATACTCTGCGTGAGGTTTGTATGGTTTTTTTCTTTACCTCAGTGGGATTTCAGGCAAACCTAAAGGTATTAAAGACCGGTGGAAAATCGCTTATTATATTTCTCGGGCTTGTAATTTCACTCATACTGCTACAAAACTTTACTGCTGTAGGTCTGGCCAAATTATTAGGGCTAAATCCACTGATTGGCATGTGTACCGGCTCAATACCAATGGTTGGAGGTCATGGTACGGCCGGCGCATTCGGACCGGTACTTGAGGACTTAAATATTTCAGGTGCCACAACCATATGTACTGCGGCTGCTACATTCGGTCTGATTTTCGGAAGTCTCATAGGTGGACCTCTCGGAAAACGGCTTATTGAAAAACATAATCTGATGAAAACGGTTTCAAATGAAGATGACAGCCTGTTGGTTGAGGACGAAAAGAAACACGAGCGACATACCAATATGTATGCTGCAGCCGTGTTCCAGCTTATACTTGCAATTGGTCTCGGAACCATTTTTTCAATGCTGCTCACCAAAACAGGTATGACTTTTCCGATTTATATCGGTGCCATGCTTGCAGCGGCACTTATGCGTAACATATGTGAATACACGAAAATCACAACCATTCATATGGGTGAAATAAACGACCTGGGTGGAATATGCCTGTCCCTTTTCCTTGGTATGGCTATGATTACATTAAAGCTTTGGGAGCTTGCATCGCTTGCTATGCCACTTGTCATATTGTTGACCGCACAGGTAATACTGATAATTATTTTCACATACATTATAGAATACAACATCATGGGACATGACTACGATGCCGCAATACTTGTTGCCGGAACCTGCGGCTTTGGAATGGGAGCAACTCCAAATGCCATGGCAAATATGCAGGCTGTATGTGACAGATATGCACCTTCCGTAAAGGCTTATCTGCTTATTCCACTTGTAGGAAGTCTGTTCGCAGACTTTTTAAACAGCCTTGTAATTACATTTTTCATCAACTTACTTTAAGAACCAGGAGTACCCTTATGTTTAAAAAAATCAAACAATATTTCAAATCAAAAAAAGAATCAGGCTCACATGATTACGAACTGACATATGACAACGTGGCAATTCCGGAGATTCATACACACAAAACCACTATTAAAGAGGATGCAGGTGATGAATCTCAGAGCATAAGCTACGACAATGTGGCAATTCCGGAAGTGCATATCAGAAAGAGGGAGAAATAACAGGCCTATATTCTATAAAACTTCCACAAGTTCAATTCTGAAATTCAGTTCTTTACCTGCCATTTCGTGATTAGCGTCAAATGTAATATCTGTATCAGTTAATGCAGCAACCCTTGCCGGGAATGACTGTCCATACATATTCTGAAGATATATCTTATCATCAACCTTAAGCTCCTCTGCCCCAGGGAGTTCACTTATAGGCAGTGTTATGAAAGCGTTTGGATCAGATTCGCCATATGCCTCCTGAGGCATAAGATGGACGTCAATAACATCTCCTACATTCATTGTGGCAACAGCCTTGTCAAAGCCCTGAATCATCATTCCGGCTCCACATGTGAATTCAAGCGGTTCCCCTCTGTCGTAGGAAGAATCAAACTGTGTTCCATCATCAAATGTTCCTTTATAATGAACCTTTACTTTCTTTCCTACATTTGGTCCTTCAAATGATGGTGTAAATGTGCCACAGCCTCCACCACAACCGCCACAGCCACTTCCGCAGTTTAATTCGTCTTCATGCTCATGGCTTCCACAATGTCCACAGCCATGACCTTCTTCGTGCTCGTGATGGTGGTCACAGTTTACTCCGGCTGACTTTAAATCTCCGTTAAGATATGCTTCAACCGCCGCATCTGCCTCTCCATCGGCTCCTGAATATACTTCAATTCCGGCTTCTGAAAGTGCCGCAACCGCACCATTACCGATTCCACCACATATAAGTACATTGATGCCGTTATCATTAAGAAGAGCTGCCAATGCGCTGTGACCGGCTCCATCAGTTCCGATTACCTTAGCACTGACAATATTCTTTCCTTCTGTCTCATATATTTTAAAATTCTCAGAATGACCGAAATGCTGAAAAATCTGACCATTCTCATATGTTACTGCTATTTTCATTAATAATCCTCCTGTTTTTCAAAAATAAAATACAAGGGAAAGTATTAAATACTTTCCCTTGCAAAATTTATATATAGACTTTTAAATTAAAACCTTTGTCTATTTTGCCTGCTCAGCGATAGCAGCCTGTGCTGCAGCAAGACGAGCGATTGGTACACGGAATGGTGAAC
>OGJK01001848.1_pt1 | contig 18057 bp, 19 predicted proteins | sample 1571961 | NCBI WGS metagenome assembly OGJK01 (sample SAMEA2582120, study PRJEB24529) | metagenome | biome: Human gut stool | place: China | collected 2011 | reverse complement strand
AGCCATTCGTATGAATTGATTAAAATTATTCTTGTAACACTAATTTTTCAAATACCAGTTCACATTAACAGTAGTAATGATATTTCCTATGAATACCAGCCGCTAAATACAATATCTCTTACAAATCTCCTAAAAATAAAAATCTCTTACACGCACACCCGTCTCCATAAGGATTCACCGCTTTGCTCATCTTGTCGTAATATTCCCGATCATCCAACAACGCAGAAACCTCCCTCACAATCTTCTCGAAATTCGTCCCCACCAGTTTCACAGTCCCAGCCTCTAACGCTTCCGGCCGTTCCGTTGTATCTCGCATCACGAGTACCGGTTTTCCCAATCCCGGAGCCTCCTCTTGAATTCCCCCACTATCCGTTAATACAATTGTTGACTTCTCCATCAAGTATACGAAACTCAAATATTCCAACGGTTCGATAAAAAACATATTCCCTAATCCTGACAAATCTTCACCAAACACTTCATGTATCGGTTTTCTCACATTAGGATTCAAATGCATCGGGTAAACAAAATCCACATCCGGATATTTTTCTGATAATGTCTTTATCGCTTGACACATACTAATAAATCCATCCCCAAAATTCTCCCTTCTATGCCCGGTAATCAAAACTAATTTCTTACCATCATTCAAACGATCCACATCGTATCCAGCTTTTATTAAGGAACAATTTAATCCGAAATCAAGCGTTTTATCATTTTTAATTCGATCTACAACCATGTATAAAGCATCAATCACTGTATTTCCAGTCACGGTTATAGCCTCCTCTTTAATTCCTTCATCCAACAAATTCTGACGACTTAATGGAGTTGGGGCAAAATGATACGTTGCAATTCGTCCTGTGATTTGTCGATTCATCTCCTCCGGCCACGGGCTATAAACATTGTGTGTTCGTAAACCAGCTTCTACATGCCCTACCGGAATTTGCTGGTAAAACGCAGCCAAGGCTGCTGCTGTTGAAGTGGTTGTGTCTCCATGTACCAAAACGACATCGGGTCTTGCTTCTTTCAACACGTCACGCATCCCAGTCAAAACTCGTGCAGTCACGTCGTACAGATCCTGACCTTGCTTCATTATATTCAAGTCATAATCAGGCTCGATTTCGAATATATGAAGTACTTGATCCAACATTTCCCGATGCTGACCTGTCACACAAACAATAGTCTGGAATTGTTCCGGATATTTCTGAAACTCTTTTACCAAGGGAGCCATTTTTATAGCTTCAGGACGGGTCCCGAAAACCAACATTACTTTTTTCACGCTTATTTTTTATAGATTCCACAAAAATCAAGAATTACTTTCTCGTCTGTCCAAGGTAATTCTCGGAACACATCGTGAGCCACCAACATTACCACGATATCTGCCTTCTCGTAAGCTTCTTTATAATTGGTCAATTTAAATACCTTATGCTCGTTCACATTCGGCTCAACCACGAGTATATCCGCATTACTACATCCCTGCATCACCTTCGTAGTGATATATTTAGCCGGAGATTCACGTAAATCATCAATATTAGGTTTAAAAGCTAACCCCATCATGGCGATAACAGGCGTACGATGATGTTTTAATTGAAATTTAAGCATCTCGTTCTGTACTTTTTCTGCACACCAAAAAGCTTTGTAATTATTAATTTCTCGGGCATCAGCAATAATTTTAGACTCTCTCGGGAAATCTGCCGTGATAAAATAAGGATCAACAGCGATACAATGTCCTCCAACACCACATCCCGGTTGCAGAATATTCACGCGGGGATGCTTGTTAGCCAAATTAATCAATTCCCACACGTTAATTCCCGCTTTATCACAAATTAAAGAAAGTTCGTTAGCAAAAGCGATCTGCACATCACGAGAAGAGTTTTCAGTCAATTTACACATCTCTGCCGTACGAGCATTGGTACGATGCAAAGTACCCTGAACAAATTGCGAATAAAAAGCAATTGCTTTTGTTGTCGATTCCTCGTTAATTCCTCCGATAACCCGATCATTATGCACTAACTCATAAATCACATTCCCAGGCAATACCCGTTCCGGGCAATAAGCAATATATATTTTATCCCGTAATTCCGGACGTTCCGTGTAAATCAAATTCATCATCTTTTCTGTTGTTCCCACCGGAGACGTTGACTCGATTACATACAAATCATTCTCTTTTAGCAAAGGCAACACGGCTCGTGTAGCCGCTTCCACGTAAGAAATATCCGGTTCATGATTTCCCTTGAAAGGTGTCGGAACAACCATAAAATAAGCCTCACTAACTTCTGGTTTCAAAGAAGCTTTTAATGATCCTTTTTCCACCACTTCCTGAAGATATTCCTCCATTCCGGGTTCTATGATATGCAATTTTCCTTGATTAGTTAGAGCAACAACTTCCGGATTTATATCCACTCCAACAACTTCAATCCCGTGTTTTGCGGCAATAATCGCCGTGGGCAAGCCAATATAGCCTAACCCCATAAAACAAGCTTTCATAAATTATTTTTAGATTAATGAATATTCCTTTAACGCTAAATTGTCAAAGCATAATGTTGAAACCGTCAAATCTTTACTATCAATATCTTTCCCAAACTGCTTCCAAAACTCTTCTTCAAGCATCAACATATTTTTTACCTTTTCATGTTTTTCTTCCCCAATGATATTCTCGTAAAATTCTTCTGCCCGATACCAATTCCATCTATTTTCCAATGGTTCTTCAACAGATTTATTGAAAATTTCCGTACCCCTCTCCTTGATAATCTCCCCCGCCAACTCCGCACACCTCTCTTCTCCCGTAAAATAGTAATAACTACACAACAACCTACACATCTCCGGTGTTCGACAAGGTAATACAATCTCATCTCTACCCTCCGGGGATATAATCCCGTAAGCCGCATCCAACGCTATATCTAAAAAATCCATATCGGAATAAGTCAAATAAGCCTCCATCAAGTCGGCAATATGTCCAACTCGATCTTCCAATGTCACAGACGGATCTTGTATCAAATCCGCTAATTCTCCCGCTATTTCTCGAATCCGTTCATGGATGTCCCATTGGCTACCATACACGTCTTCCAACCACGGGCTTACTCGCACAATGGAATAAACCGAGATATACCCATGCAATAAGCCGGACAACGCAGATGGAGGAAAATCCCCGATCGGGATGGCCGATACTTTCTTGTACAAATCATTAAGATTCATCGCCACTATCTCTATTTTATTTTTTCTAGGAATGAACCCGGAATGTAAGAGGTTGCCACAGAAACAACCCCTTCCAGGCGTACTATTACGCGTTTATGCCCCTTTATGCGGAGCAATTCTCCTTCAAGTCCAATTAGCGGACCTTTGATTACCCTTACCCGATCGCCTCGCTTCAACTCTTCATTGATCACCTCCACGGTGGAATCTGAAAAGTCAAGCAAGAACATAAAATCACGCATTTGCTTATCGGGAACTATCAGCAAATGACGAGTTTCTAAGTCTTTCAGGTAAACGACGTTTAAACCATGTTCATTAAGTAACGAGAAAGCTGTTGTTTGATCCGTCCGAATAAAAATCAAATGAGGGATCAAGATTACCCGCACGTTTTTCTTCCCGAAAGAAGTCTCACGCACCTCATCACGCATGGCTAGATAGTTTTCTATCGCCAAGTGATCTAATCGCTTTTTAATCGTTAATTCCTGATTGATTTTAGTGTACGCCGCATACCAATGCATTTTTCTCGTACCCTCTGACATATTTTATAGCTTGTGAAATCTGGAAATTCTCGTGATTGGTTAATAAAAATTCAATATATCACGATTAATATAGATACGCTTCGCGCACTAACCTGTAGAATCAGGCTTAACGTTTTATGCCCATGTGCCTCACGCACCATCCTTAAACAGGTACAGCACGTAAAAACTGTCTTTGGGAAGAATTACATTCATCCCCATGCAAATAATCTGATTATACTGATTCTAGATATTGATCTAAAAAAACGATCGATTATTGCGTTGCAAATATACTAATTTTTCATGCTTACAAATGGAATGCAGATATTTTTTTTCTTTTTAACCATCAAGCGGTTGACATATTTGCCCGAAATGAAAAATTATTAAATGTGTTAATATCATCAATCGATCGTTTATTAACACAATAAACATTTTAAAATCAATCCTTTTTATTCTAATTTTTCCCTAGACAAATCTTTCGTTTCCCTATTGATACACAAATTTTAACTCACAAAAAAAACGGATGAGAAACATTACAATTATTCCCTCATCCGTGGTCATTTCTTAATTAAATATCCAGCCTCACGTTAATTTAAAATACCCCGAATCCGAAAAATGAGTACAATCCACCGAGCCAAAGAAATAAAAGAGATGGGCAGGATTTTGTTCCTGCAAAGGAAGCTCTACTATAGCACCTCCATCTCCCCGGCAATCGGGCAATCGGTCGAATAAAGAGAAACGAAACGTCTCGTCATCATACATCAGGAATAGATACAAATGATCGGTTCCCTCTCCCTGCAGTTCATCCATTTCCGTTTTCCACGTGATAACAATCCCTCTCCTATCTTCCACTTTCACACACACGCCCAACGGTAAACGCAAATCCCCATAACTCATTTTTAAACGAGAAAAATCAAGGATACCCCCTTTCAGATTAAAAGCCGAATAATTCATCCGAATAAAGTTATGATACCCGGTCATGCCATCCGGACGGGGAGAAACCCGCCAAATTTCCCGCATAAATGTACCTTTAATAGCTCGATACAACATCACGACACACCGGAAACGAGCTCGCCCCAATTGTTGGCGGGGACTCACCACTTTTTTCTTTTTCGTATCATGTTTGATCCGCCGCACGTAACGACGATGATTCCGACAATAAAATAACAAATCGTCGATTCGCCCCAGAAAATTTTCCAAAGAAATAATATTCTTCTTATTCATACCATTATCAACTAAATAATTAAACTTACATCTATTCGTTATCTCCTCGTCATACTATCGCCAAAGCTGCCTTCCATAGAAACGAATAGATAACGACACCTTAACGAAAAGGATAACGAACAGATGTAAAAGGAAAACAAACCCAAGAACGTTCCTACCCAAGTATTACACAAAGGCAAGAATCTCCAAACACGAGGTCATTCTTTCAATAAATCATGAAACCGTTCCCACGGAAAAGCCGGACCCGGATCAAGTTTACGAGAGGTAATATCGGAATGGCCCACGATATACCGGATCGGGTAATTCCGTTTCAATACCCGACACACTTCCACCAATGCCTCGATCTGCACCGACGGGTAGGAATGCCAATAGGATGCACGTCCCTTTTCAACAGTCGTGAAGACTTCATCAGGCATGATCTGTTTGTTGAACCAAGTAAACCACCCCTGTCCCCGACGATGCAAAGGTCCGGCATTATCCAATTCGATCCCGATCGAGAAATTGTTCACGTTCTGCCGTCCCTCCAAAGAACTATACCCGGCGTGCCACGCTTTCACGTTGAAAGGTAATAATTGTAGGATCTGTCCCGAACGGGCAATCACGAGATGAGCCGATACGGAAGTATCTGCCCTCGCCAGTAATTGAGCCGACGACATGGCATTCCCGCCTCCGGTGTAGTGGATAACAATGGTGTCCGTGACGGGTAGCAAACTTGATTTTTTGTTACAATGCATCTATTTCACGTTAGGTGCTACTAATTTATGATTCTCGACTTCCATACTCACTTCTTTAAGAGGTTCTTGATTCTTTTACCTAATCCTTGAGATACCGATTCGAAGCTCCGACCGACAACATAACCACCTAACCCGATCTCCAACAGATCCCAGAAACGGGAACCATTATCAGGCAAAGGAAGCGGGGTGAATATCCCCAGTAACACGACAGAGGAAAACACGAGCATCACGATCGGACGCCACGAACGTTGCAGCCAGTTCCCCTGTGATTCGGAACGGATCACGGAAGATTGTTCCCGCTGCAAATCCGCCTCAAAACGGGAAAGCACTTCCGTCAAATTGGCTCGTAATTGTATTTTCTCTTTTGAAGAAAGGGTAAGCGAGTCAATCACGTCACCGATCTCGCTTACCAAATTCGATAACATTTTCATCTTTTCATTTTTAAAAGTTCTACATTCGAGTAATAATTTCATTCCCAAAAATAGAACCCGTGAAAAGGGAAAATTGTATCATTTTATATTAAACACGCAACACCATGAATATAATCACATTACATGCAAAAAGTGATACATTCACACTCCACGCTAACTAATTGCCTTTCTGCACTTCTTCCTTATATTTCCTGCAGAAACGGTCCAAATTCAGAAAACGATTTTTACAATTAAAAACACGTTCTACCAGCAAATCTGGACGATCAGGTACTTTTATATTGAGTAAACGGCAAGTATCTTTCACTAATTGAGGCAAATTTATCTTACCGGAAATCCCTTCCAATTTTCGACACGCACACAACGCCACGCAAAAATGTGTTACCTCGGAAGTTTTACCGACAAAACGGTACGGGTAATCCGGAAAACGATCGTCTTCCCCGATAAATGTCCGGATACGGTTAAGCGATTCCCACTGAACCTACAGGAAAGGAAGGACCCGCTTTTGTAGTGCATCGGAAGGAATTACCCAAATGCCATTATTTTTCCTGCAAATCAAATCCGGACGAGTTATTCGTCCATTCTTTTTCTGTTGAAATTGATTCCTAATCGTCAAAAGATGAGGTACTAGCATCTGCCGGTACTCCTTACCGATCACGCCACAAGGAAAAAACTCCACCAATTCGTTCATCAATTTCAACTCCAAGATCATCAAATGAGTCCTGTAGGCAGCCACATCCCGATGATGGTTAAACACATAGGTACACGTCGCATCCTTCGTCATCAAAACATTAACAACGAGTAATTCCCGCTCATAGTCCTCGAAAAAATTTGTATTCATATCTACTGTTTTTTCACGAGAACGCCGGATTCCACAAGCCATATATCATTCCGCATCCCCCATTGACACGATGGATATACCTTCAATAACAAATTCTAATTTATCACCACAATTTTAAAGAAAAAATAGACTATACCATATCTATACAGACAGATTTTCGAATAAAACAAAGATATGATAATTCGATAGTGATTCCAAAAAAGAAAAGTAAACAAAATCTAATCTTGCTCGATTAACTCTTCCAATCTTTTAATCAATTCCCTAGTTGGCTGCATAAACGAATTTACATCTTCTTCTGTAAAATCAAAAAAATCATTATAATCACCAGATATTCTACTTTGAAGTAAACGAGAATACAAACGTCCATATTCTTTTGACAATCTTCCCGTAGTCACGAAATGTAGTCCAATTTGTCCTACAACACCATTATGAGATTGAGCTGGTATTTTATTTTTAAGTAACAGCGCAGAAGCCATATAATAAACAGCATAATACAAACGTTGAATCGTCAAATTCCAATGCGCATCCTTCATTGCATCATTAGCTTCCTGTAATGTTGCGTATGACTTTTGTCTACGATAAAAAATAATAGCATCTATCTCTTCCGAAGTCAACGTCATAATTCAATTCCCTCTTTTTTAACATTATGAAAAAATGGGGTAAAACTATACTTTAACCAATCTTTCAATGTATACATCACAGGACTAATACATTCATTTATCGTCCATCCAAACTCAACCAAAGGATAAGCAATATCATCATAATCAGAAGGTTCTAGACGAGATTTATCCACTAGAATTAATATATCCCAATCCGAATCTTTATGAGCATCTCCACGAGCTTGCGAACCGTACAAAATAGCCTTTGTTTCCGGTGCAACCGTTCGAAGGATCTCTTTAATCCGCCCAAGTATATATTCCCGTGTCTTTACCATTTTCAGTTTTCCATTTCTGCAAATATACGAAATTTTTACTTATTTCTTACTGCTGCTACTATTTTACCCCTCGTCTTCATTAATAAATAACAATAATTAGAATTATACAGGAACCTGACAATGAGTTTATCATTTTCAGGTTCCTGTATTCATGATACTAATCTCAATAATTCTCTACCAGTAATTCAAAAAATCCTTGCGGATGGAGGCAAGCAGGACAAACTTTAGGAGCTGCAGGACCTTCGTGAACATACCCGCATTTGCGACAATACCATTTTACCGTTTTCGGACGTTCAAAAAGGATACCGTCCTGCAAGTTTGACAAGAGTTTCCGATACCTCGTTTCATGATTTCTTTCCGCCTCGATAATCATACGGTACATCACGGAAATATCCTTAAATCCCTCCTCCTCGGCCACTCTGGCGAATTCCGGGTACAAGTGATGCCACTCGTCATATTCACCTTCCGCAGCCTCAACCAGATTACTGGCCGTGTCCAGAATAACCCCGGCAGGATACGCCGCAGTGATCTCCAACATTCCACCTTCCAAACGACTGAAGAAACGCTTCGCGTGCATCTCTTCTTGCAAAGCGGTCTCGTAGAATATGCCCGCTATCTGTTCGTACCCTTCTTTTTTCGCTACTTCAGAGAAAAAAGTATACCGATTTTTTGCCTGTGATTCCCCGGCAAATGATTTTAAAAGATTGGCCTCTGTTAAAGTACCCTTTACACTTTTGTTCATGGTTTTTCCTTTTCTTTACGAAAAGAAAAAGTTACAAGTTACAGGTTTGCTGGCTACAAGTTAAAATCTAGTTTGAGTCTAAATAACCTGCAACTTGTAACACTACCACGGGACTTGTTCCCGTGGTAGTATAAATACCCCACATTTTAAGCATTTCTCTCCTTTAGTTGCAAAATATTAAGATATACTTTTGTATGCAAAAGAATTATGACGAGTAATTTTTCCATATAGAGTTAATTATGTCAGAGATTTTAAAGAAGTTACAAAAAGATATTCATTTCATCGAAGGGCTAAATAGCTGTATGAATTGTGGGGTGTGTACGGCAATTTGTCCGGCAGCCGAATTCTATAACTATGACCCGCGGGTGATCGTGGAAACCGTGCAACGGGGGAATGAAGAAGAGATCGAAGAATTATTGAAAAGCGACACGATCTGGTATTGCGGGGAATGTATGTCTTGTAAAACCCGTTGCCCGCGCTGCAACACGCCGGGCCTCGTGATCATGGCATTAAGAAAAGCATCCCAGGAATTGGGATATTTTGTCTATTCGGAAAAAGGACGTCAGCAATATGCGCTAAAACACGTGATCGGAGAATCCATCCTCAAAAGAGGATATTGCGTTACTCCCGACCTCGTGAAACCGGAAATGCACCCGGAGCAAGGTCCCGTGTGGGAATGGATATACGAGCATCTGGATGACGTGTACGAACGTATGCACTCGAATTACCGCCAACCGGGAGCCGGAACGTTACGGGAAGTGGATTCGGAAAGCATGGATGAGTTACGAAAAATCTTCGACGTGACCGGGGGAACCGAATTCTTGGAAAAAATTGACAGTTGCTCTCAACACGTGGCCGACGAAGAGAAAGTTGATCTGGAAGAGGCTTATTTCCTGAAAACATACATGGAAAACAGCGGGAAACACCAGTAGAAAGATAAAAGTTTAAAACGAATTCAAGCAATTAACAGGAACTAAAATAGCGAGATGAATTTAGAGGGTAAACAACAGATATGGAAGGATTATCAGAAAGAGATAGCCGATGATCACTATTTTTACGCGAGAAGTTGTATCCGCCAGACTTTCTTCCCGGGTTCGGAATGGGCTTACCTGGATATTATGAAGAATAAACTGGCGAAAGATGTTATTGATGATCCGCGACACACGACTTGCACCGGGATCGGTTATCATTCGGACATCGTTCCGGCAGAAACAATCATGACGGTAGTCGCCCGTCATTTTGCCCTCATGACCGAGGCCGGGTACGAAAATATGACTCCCTCCTGCATCACTTCTTTCGGTATTTATACCGAAATTCTGGAGACATGGCACCACCACCCGGAAGTAGAAGAAAAAATCAGGGAATTCCTTTGGAAAGCCACCAAACGGGAATTTAAAAAACCTAGAAATCTTGCTCACACATCAGACATAATCTATAAGTTCAGAAACGAGATCGCTGCCCAGGCAAAATACAAGCTGGTAGACGTTCACACCGGAAGGCCTCTTCGAGGGGTGGATCACATCGGGTGTCATTACTCGAAAATGTTCCCCACGAAAGGAATCGGTGGAGCCGAATTTCCGGCCGTATTATCCGGTATGATTTATGCCTGGGGCGGCGATGTAATCGATTATCCGGAAAGAAGACATTGTTGCGGCTTCGGTTTTCGTCAGTATCTCGTGATGGCCAACCGGGGATATTCCGTGGCCAATTCTAAAAAGAAATTTGAATCCATGCAACCTTACGAACCCGACTTTATCGTGGCAAACTGCCCGGGGTGCGCCATGTTCATGGATAAATGGCAATACACGATCAGCGAGATGGAAGGCACCACCTACGGACAGGACGGATACGGTATTCCCGTGCTGACTTACGAGGAACTCACGGCACTTGTCCTGGGGTATGACCCATGGGAAATCGGGTTGCAGATGCACCAAGTTTCCGTGGAACCCCTGCTGGATAAAATGGGAATCCCGTACGATCCGGAAGCCAAATTCAAAAACATCCGGGGAGAGGACATCGGGGCTCCGAAATGTCCCACGTACTTGAGAGTCTCAAAATTATAATGTTAAACCACAAAATTGGAAAAAGAATCATGAAGTCATTCATTTTCAACTTTCAATTTTCAATTTTCAATTAATATATGGCAAAAGTCATCATCATCGGAGGAGGCCCGGCAGGCTGCGAAGCCGCACATCAACTGGCAAGTCAAGGAATCGACGTGGAATTAGTCGAGAAAAATAACGAGACTGGCGGTAACCTGAATAATTGGTATCAATTATTTCCTGACCGAAAATTCGCCAAGGACCTCAACGACATATTAAAGCAAAATTTGAATCATCCGAAAATTCAGTTGCATTTAGGCATGGAACCCCGGAAGATCGAGAAGAACAAGGAGGGGAAATTCCTCGTACCTCTCAGTGATGGCAGCTTACTTGAAGGTGACTCCCTGCTAGTTTCCACGGGATTCAAAATTTTCGACGCCCGCCGCAAGGAAGAATACGGATACGGAATATATGAAAACGTGATTACTTCCGTGGAACTGGAAAACATGTTCTACAACCATTCGATCAAGATGGCAAACGGGAATACCCCCAAACGTATCGGCATCATCCATTGCGTAGGCTCCCGTGATGAGAAGGTATGCAACTACCATTGCTCCAAACTCTGTTGTATCACCGGGGTAAAGCAAGCCATTGAACTTCGGGAATTATTACCCGACACGGAAATCTTTTGCTTCTACATGGATATGCGTATGTTCGGACCGGGCTACGAGGAAATGTACCGGGAGGCTCAGGAAAAATACAATATCAAATTCGTGCGAGGCAGATTGTCTGAGGCCGCTGAGAATCTCAACAAGCAATTACAGATCAAGGTCGAAGACACGCTTGTCGGGAAACCCTTGCGCATGACGCTTGACATGATGGTCCTGTTGGTCGGTATGGAATCCTCGGAAGGCAGTCGCCAGATGGCAGACACGCTAGGCTTGAACTTGGCTCCCAATGGCTTCATCAAATCCCAAGACCCGCACTATCGCAACAACAACACGAACGTCGAAGGCGTTTTCGTGGCCGGATGCGGAAGTGCCCCGATGAACCTGACCGACACGCTGGCTGATGCCCGCTCGGCAGCCATGAACATTATAGAATACATAAAAAGAATTTAGAATTTAAAATTTAGAGTTTAGAATGAATGGAATCACTAAATCTCTCGATTTAAAATCTAAAATTTAAAATCTAAAATTAAGAGATGATCAATTTTTGGGGTTATAGCATATCGGAAACACGGAGTATCAATTATGATACGAACGACAAATCCATGACGGAACATATTGCACGTGTCGTTCCCAGCAGCAAATTATGTATTGGCTGTGGCGGATGCACGGCAGGATGCACGGCAGGAAATCTCACGGACTTTAATATCCGGAAGATACAAATGCTCATGAAACGAGGCGAAAATAAAGAGGCGAAAGAGCAATTACAGAAATGTATGTTGTGCGGGAAATGTATGTTGGTCTGTCCGAGAGGTGTGGAAACCCGGAAAATGATTTTAGAAATGCTCAACTATATAAAAACAAAATTGAAAAGCTGAAACCAATTACTATGCAGCAATACGAATACACGAACAAAATATATTACGATCACTTTGTCCTGCCGTTCACAATCGGGCTGGTCGTGCTACTGGGATACTTGTGTGTAAGATACTACAAGTGGATCAAGAGCTTTCCGAAAGAAGAACGTAAAAAAATTCGCAAAGGCTTGTTCAGCTTTAAAACCATTCGTTCCGGCTGGGAAATTTTCCGGGAAAGTTTGTTGCATCACAATATATTCAAAACGAACCCGATGCTGGGATACATGCACATGACCTTTGCTTTCGGATGGTTCTTGTTGATTGTTGTCGGGAAAATCGAATCTATGGTTTATCATACCAGTGCTTTCAACCCACCTTATTTCGCTATCTTTTTCCGTTATTTCCATCCAGCAAAAGAGACATTCCCGTACAGCGAGTTTTTCGCGTTCTTGATGGACTTGATACTGACGTTCCTGTTAATCGGGATCTTACTGGCTGTCACCAAACGTTTTTGCTCCCGTATTTTCGGCATGAAAAAGACCACGAAACAACGGGCTTACGACCTGCTTATATTAACGGTCCTCTGGCTCATTTTCCCGGTACGTTTTCTAGCAGAAAGCTTTACAAGCGGACTGAATGGAGGTGGTAGCTTCCTCACGTACAACGCAGGTAACTTCTTCAGCGGATTTCTACCCTTGGAAAGTCTATCTTATCCTGCCTGGTGGCTTTACTCCTCCTTGCTTGGCCTATTCTTCCTACTATTACCATTTTCCCGGTACATGCATATCCCGACTGAAATGGTCTATATCTTCCTGAAAAACTGGGGAGTAAAACAAGGCAAGGAATATAACGGATTCAGTGAAATACAGGTTAATTCCTGTTCCCGTTGTGGAATATGTATCAACACCTGCCAACTGAACACGTCATGTAATATAAATGATACCCAACCCGTCTATTTCCTTCGTCGCCTGCGCAATCACGAAGAATATGCCCAACAAGCAGAAAACTGCCTGATGTGCGGACGCTGCGAGGATTCATGTCCCGTGGGTATCAACTTGAATGCCATCCGCCAAAGCAAAAGACCGGATATATTAAGAGTTACAAAAGACACGTATGCTTATGTGCCCCAACCGGAAGTGAAACCTGCTAAAGTCGCTTATTTTGCCGGATGTATGAGTCACCTTACCCCAGGCATTATAAAATCCATGCAACAGATTTTCGAGAAAGCAAAAGCGGACTACACGTTTATCGATGAACAAGCCGGAGTATGTTGCGGGCGTCCATTAGCTCTTTCCGGGAACTGGAAAGCAGCACAAGTAATCATGGACAAAAACCTGCAAATGATCGATGCCTCACAAGCAGACATTCTGGTCACCTCCTGCCCGATCTGTTACAAAACATTCAAAGAGGATTACCTGTTGAATATAAAAATCATGCACCACACGGAATATATCGACATGCTGATCCGGGAAGGAATATTAAAGGTTAACACGCTTGATCTGAAAACCGTATTCCACAATCCATGTGAACTGGGAAGAGGTTGTGATGTGGTGGATGCCCCCGAAAGTGTGCTGAAACAAGTAAGCCGGAAAATTTCGACTGCCTATGACGGGAAGAAATCACTCTGTTGCGGGGGTAGCTTGGCAAACACGGCCATTGATGCCACGCAAAAAACGAAAATCAGTAGTGATACCGTGAAAGCATACGCAGCATACCAACCGGACATTATTGTCACGGCTTGTCCCCTATGCAAAAAGACATTAGGTAAAACCTCCCCGGAAATCCCGGTAAAAGATATAGCCGAACTGGTTGCAGAGGCCTAAAAACAAAAACGGGATTCCTTGTTCGAATCCCGTTTTTGATTTTACGAAAAAGAAGTTAATCCTCAAGCTCTTCTTTCACCCCTTCTATCTGTTCCACATTCAAATCACTTTCATTACTATTTGCGGCAATATCATAATGTGGGAGCGGATTTTTCTGCAATTCTATATTTTGTTCCCGATGCACGCAAACATCCATCGCCAAATAAAGAGCATTACGAAGTCCTTGTTCATCACCCAGATTTTGACCTACAATATCATAATGAGGATCGGTTAAAGACATTGAACAGATCACAGGTAACCCGGCAATATAACAAGCGGCACTTTCTTCATCCACTGACTTAAATGCCACAACCCCCTGATCGTAATACATGGCGAGAACAGCGTCAAATTTCTCGTACATTCTCTCCGAGAAGAAACGCTCGGCAGAAAATGGGCCAATGGCCATAATTCCCTCTTCCCGGGCTCGCTCAATCGCCGGAGTAATAATATTCACTTCTTCATCTCCATTCTGACCGCAATTTACCTGCGGGTTTAATCCCAGAACAGCGATTTTTGGTTTCAAAATAGTAAAATCCTGACGCAAAGTATCATCCAGCAAGGTTAACTTCTTGAAAATATTCTTTTGTGTAACCTGATGCGGCACATCCCGCAATTTAACCTGTTCGGTCACGAAACCCATCTTCATCTTTTCGCTCACCAAGATGGACATAATATCCGTGGTATTATAACGCTTACTCAAATATTCCACCAAAGACCCGGCCTCTTCCGTAAAGAATGCATTCGGTCCCTGGGGAGCCAGCGTCAACACATCAATCTCGTCCCGATCCAACTGATCCAAGGCATATTTCAAGGCTATCATGGTAGCCTGATCTGATTCGGGTGTCTCTTTTCCAAGATCAACCTTCACGTTATCATCCACGCAATTGATGATATTGGATCGTTTCCCGTTGGCCTCACCCGGCTCACGAATCGTATTTAAACTGAAGTTTTCAATATTTAATACCTTCCGGTAGTAGGCTGCCACTTTAGGCGACCCGTATAGGATAGGAACACACAACTCACAAATTCGATTCTCTGCCAACAATTTTATGATCAACTCATAAGATATTCCGTTTACATCCCCATGCGTGATTCCTACATTTAATCTGTTTTCCATAGTTCATTTCATTTCATACTATGGACAAAGATAACGAAAAAAATCATGTTATAAACAAAAAAAGAGGGCATTGCCCTCTTTTACTTTATTCTTGATTTTCTTTTCTTTCCGGTCTCGGCCCCCTGTCACGATGAGGACGATCTCCACGATCTTGTCTGGGTCCGCGATCTTGACGTTCGCCTCTATCTTGGCGCTCGCCGCGATTTTGACGATCATTTTGCTCCATACCTTCCGGTTTAGGCAACAACACCTTACGGGAAAGTTTGAATTTTCCGGTTTTCGGATCAATATCGATCAATTTCACACGTACCTTATCACCCTCTTTCAATACATCCTCTACTTTTTCCACGCGCTTGTGATCAATCTCTGACACGTGTAACAAACCGTCTTTACCCGGCAGGAATTCCACGAAAGCACCGAAAGCGGTGATTGTCTTTACAACACCCTCGTAAATTTCCCCGACTTCAGGTTTGCAGGCAATAGCCTTGATGCGGGCAACGGCGATATCAATAGCCTCTTTATTGGTTGCGGCGATATCCACGATTCCCTGATTACCCACTTCCTCGATAACGATAACCGCTCCAGATTTCTCCTGAATATCCTGAATAATCTTTCCACCGGGGCCAATGATCGCACCGATCTGATCCTTATCCACCGTAAGAGTAACCATACGCGGCGCGTGCGGTTTCAAGTCAGGACGAGGTTCAGGTAAGGTTTCCTTAATAATATTCATGATGTGCAAACGACCTCTCCGGGCTTGATCCAAAGCTTTCTCCAGAATCTCGTAAGGAAGACCGTCTACTTTAATATCCATCTGGGTGGCGGTGATACCGTCTACCGTTCCGGTTACCTTGAAGTCCATATCTCCCAAGTGATCCTCGTCACCCAAGATGTCTGACAACACGGCATATTTCTCGTTATCGGTGATCAATCCCATAGCGATACCCGTTACCGGTTTCTTGATCGGAATACCGGCATCCATCAATGCCAAAGTTCCGGCGCATACCGTTGCCATAGAAGATGAACCGTTAGATTCCAAAATATCAGAAACAACACGTACCGTGTAAGGATAGTTGTCCGGCAACATACGTTTTAAAGCACGATGAGCCAAGTTTCCATGACCAATTTCACGACGACCTACACCGCGACTGGCTTTTGCCTCTCCCGTTGAGAACGGCGGAAAGTTATAATGCAACAGGAATTTTTCTTTTCCTTGTTCAGTAGCCTCATCTATAATCTTTTCATCCAGTTTCGTACCTAAAGTTACCGTGGACAATGACTGCGTTTCACCGCGGGTAAAAATAGAAGAACCATGAGGTCCCGGAAGAGGCCCGGCTTCACACCAAATCGGGCGAATCTGTTCGGTCGTTCGTCCGTCCAGACGTAACCCCTCATCCAAAATCATTCTCCGCACGGCCTCTTTCTCCACGTCATGGTAATAACGGGAAACCATATTTTTCTTCTCGTCTCTCTCTTCTTCCGGAAGTGATTCTAAATATCCTTCTTTCACTTCGGTAAACAACTTCTCACGTAAATGCTTATCAGCGTTACATTGACGAGCAACAGCATACGCTTTATCGTAACATTTAGCCCAAACATCCTTACGTAACTCTTCATCATTCACTTCATGACAATAAGCCCGTTTTTCTTTGTTCACGGCCTTTGCCAGTTCCATCTGAACTAAACAATGATCTTTAATAGCTTCATGAGCAAATTTAATAGCATCGAGCATTTCTTTCTCAGAAACCTCATTCATCTCACCCTCAACCATCATGATATTCTCGTAGGTCGCTGCAACCATGATATCCAAGTCAGCAGTTGCCAACTCGCTCTTTGTCGGGTTAATCATCAACTCCCCGTTCACACGAGCTACACGTACCTCAGAAATAGGACCGTGGAAAGGAATATCACTCACAGCGATAGCTGCCGAGGCAGCCAATCCGGCCAAACAATCCGGCATAGACTCTTCATCACCAGAGTACAACGTTACCTGCACAAAAGTTTCAGCATGATAATCATCCGGAAACAAAGGTCTCAAAGCACGGTCGATCAGACGGGATACCAAAATCTCGTAATCGGAAGCTCTTCCCTCTCTACGGGTGAAACCTCCGGGGAAACGTCCCACGGCTGAAAATTTTTCTTTATAATCTACCGACAAAGGCATGAAGTCCAAGATCGGAAGAGCGTCGTGTAGTCCACGTCCGGACCGGCCTCTTGCGCGGAACAAACCGTAGCCAACAACATCGTGTTACCCATTTTCAGCATGACAGCACCGTCTGCTTGTTTGGCTAACTTCCCGGTTTCCAATGTTATTACCCGACCATCTTTCAGGGTAATGCTTTTTTCAATAATGTTCATAGAAATAATAAAACTGTTAAAATACTAAACATTTTAACGGAATTCTTTTTAGATAAAAGGAGGAGGAGGGGAGGATTATAAAGTAAAACGACCCGGACGACCCGGGTCGTTTTTATGTAATTATTTACGTAAATTCAATGCTTTAACGATAGCACGATATCTCTCGATATCTCTCTTCTTCATGTAATCAAGCAACGCTCTACGTTTTCCAACCAATTTAATCAAAGATCTTTGAGTAGCGAAATCTTTGTGGTTTTTCTTCAAGTGCTCAGTTAAATGAGCGATACGGTAGGAAAATAAAGCTACTTGTGACTCAACAGAGCCGGTATCTTTATTAGACTTCCCGTACTGTGAAAAAAGTTCTTCTTTCTTTTCTGATGTCAAATACATGATGTACAGTCTTTTAGATTTAATATTAATTTTAACGCCGCAAAGATACGTTTTATTCCGACATAAACCAATCTTTTCCAACCCTTTTTGTATTTTTGTATTTCGAAGTTACGAAAAGAGTGTAATTTATTGGAAATGAGCGTAGGTTAATTGCTCTTG
>OGJK01001845.1_pt1 | contig 18095 bp, 10 predicted proteins | sample 1571961 | NCBI WGS metagenome assembly OGJK01 (sample SAMEA2582120, study PRJEB24529) | metagenome | biome: Human gut stool | place: China | collected 2011 | reverse complement strand
CGACGGCCAGCAGCGTCGACCACTGCGCCTGGCCGAGGCTGCCCATTCCCCAGAGAGAAAGCTGGCGAAGCTGGGCATCATTGCTGAGCCATGACAGCACGCCAGCGAACCGCCAATCGCCAGCGCCAGCAGCACGCGAGGCAGACGGATCGTCAGCCATATCTGGCGCAGCGCCTCGTCGGTACCGTTCCACAGCAGGCTCACCGGCAGACGCAGTGCGCCAATACCGCTGGCCGTCAGCGTCATGACGACCAGCAGCGCGGCCAGCATCCACAGTGACAATGCGGCTCGCCGGGACATCAGGGCAGCTGCTCCGCGTTGGTTCGCAGCTGCTGGATGGCTTCCGGCGTTCGCACGCTGAAGCCCAGCAGCGCCATATCGTCAATCGCCAGCACCTGCTTATTCCGTCCCGCCGGGGTTTGCGCCAGGCCGGGCAGCGTCCACAGATTCGCTTCACCGCCCAGGGCGTTGAGGCCGTCCTGAGAAATCACCACCAGATCGGGACGGCTGGCGATCGTGCCTTCCTGAGACAGCGGCTGATAGCGGGTGAATCCCTGCATCGCGTTCTGCAGCCCCGCCGCACGAATGGCCGCATCCGCACCGGTCTGTTGTCCGGCCGCCATGGCGGTCATCCCGCCGTGGTTGAGAATAAACAGCACCCGTTTATTGAGCGGTGACGCGGGCAGCCCCGAGAGCGACTGACGCAGCGCGCTGCGCAGCGCTTCCCCCTCGGCCTCGCGGTGCGTCGCTTCAGCGACGATCCGCACCTTTTCGTCAATCACGCTCAGGTCGTTACGGGCAGGCACCGTGATAACCCTGACGTGGCTTTGCTCAACCTGCTTAAGCGCCAGAGAGGGCTGCGCCTGGGCGCTGGCCAGCACCAGCGTTGGGCGCATGGATAAGATCCCTTCCGCGTTGAGCTGGCGCAGGTAGCCCACGTCCGGCAGCGCGGTCGCCGCCTGCGGCCACTGGCTGGTGCTGTCGCGCGCCACCAGCGAAGAGGCCGCGCCGAGCGCATAGACAATCTCGGTGACGTCGCCGCCGAGGGTCACGATTCTCTCCTGCGGCGTAGCAAACGCCAGCAGGGGCAGGGCGCTGAGCAGGGCGAGCCAGCGCGTCATGCGGCCAGCCCTTTCGCGGTTAAGGCGTCAACCTGGCTGCGCCACTGGCTCTGCTCCGGTTCGCCTTCGGTACGCTGGCCGTACAGCTGGGCGATTTGCGTTCCGTCGGCAGCAAACAGCTCCAGGCTGGTCACGTGCCCGTCAGCCGTCGGCTTGCGCGTGACCCAGCTTTCCGCAATGGAACCTTCAAGCAAATGCAGGGTAAAGGTCGGGTTAAAGATGTTCAGCCAGCCTTTCATCGGCGTCAGCGTTTCCACTACGCCGGTGAAGATCTGCACGCAGCCGCGGTTGCCGACAAAGATCATGATTTCGTTTTCGTCCCGATGGGCCGCTTCCAGCAGCTGCGCCAGCGCGGCGTTTTCTACCCGGCAGGCCAGATCGTCACCCACCAGGCGAAACGCCTGCTGACGGCTGAGGTTATGACGCTTCAGCAGGCCGAAGAACTGGTGGACGTCGGTCATGGCGCGCCACTCTGCGTCCACGAGCGCGGCTTGCGCGTTTTCTGCGTGGGCCGGGAGATCGGCTGCCTTCAGCGCCAGCGGTGGATTATCGGCAATGATGAAGCGGGTCAGCACGTCGCCCCAGGCGGAAACGTCGGTGTTGTCCGTGGCGTAGATCTTCAGCAGGGCATCGCCCTGGTGGTCGAAGAACTGAATGCTCTGGCGCTCGCCGCGGGCGGTGGCTTCACTGATGTGAAACGCGCTCGCCCACTGGTTGAGGAACAGGCGCAGATCCAGCGCGCGCGGGTTCAGCACCAGCCCGGCGTGGCCGTTCAGGTGCTGGTTGGTGAAGTGCCCAACCTGCTCGTGCACGGCGTAGTCGTTGCGGCAGATGCATTTGGTTTCGCCCACCGCCTCCAGCGCGCCCAGGATCTCGCGGATCTCACCGCGCAGTCGCCAGGCGTCGTGACCCACGCGGGCAAAGGTCAACTCTGCTTCGCTGATATTCATTAACCCTGCGATGTCGCGCGCGTACTTACCCGGATTGTCTTCTTTCAGCTCAAGCCAGCGCGTGTAGTGATTCATTTTCTTATCCTTCTGAAGAGTTGCCCCGACGGGAATTACCACTGATAGCTTACGAAAATCTTGCCGTTACGGCCGTCCTGCGGAATGCCCTGAGGTGACCAGTATTCTTTGTCAAAGGCGTTGCCGAGCACCAGCGTCGTGGTCACGCCTTTGAGCTGCTCCTGACCCTTATAGCTGACGTAGAAGTCATTGACCGCGTAGCCCGGCTGCTTGCTGTAGCTGCTGCTGATATGCGTTGAGCGATCGACAAAGGTGCCAATCCAGCCGACGGAAAAACCGCTCTGCGCCACCGGAATGTCCAGCTTGCTGGTGACGGTATCCGGGTTGATGCTGGAGATGTACTCGCCCGTATCGGTGTCTTTCCCGCGCGTGCGGTTATAGGCCAGGTCGAGGTTGAAGAGGTCGGCAGAGTATTTTGCCATCATGTCCCAGCCCCAGATTTTGGCGTTCGGAACGTTATAAGACATGGTGGTCGCGGCGGCAAAATTGACGGTGGTGGAGATATAGTCTTTAGCTTTGGTATCGAAATAGCTGGCTTTAAACTCCAGCGCATCGTTGGCAAGCAGCAGATCGTCAAAGCGCAGACCGAACCCAAACTCCTGCGTTTCGTTGGTTTCCGGGCGCAGGTTCGGGTTCGGCACCCAGTAGTTGGTATAGAAGCGGCCAATAGAGAAGTGTTTGGCGTCGTTGTACATCTCGCCCATAGTGGGCGCGCGGAACGCCTGCGCGTATGAGCCAAACAGCATCAGCCAGTCGGTCGGGCTGACGGTCAACCCGGCGCGGGAGGACCATTTATCGGCATCCACATCGTCGTAGCCATTGCTGCTGCCGCGGTAGTTGTCATAGCGCGTACCGCCCAGCAAGGTGACCGGCAGATCGCGCAGGGTGATTTCATCCTGCAGCCAGCCGGAGCTGAAGTCGATTTTCGCCTCCGGGAAGCCGGTGGTCGCGCCGCCCGGATGCTGCTCCTGACGGTAGTATTCCCCACCGTAGGTCAGCAGATGTGCTGCTAAAGTGTCGCTGAACAGGCGGGTGCGGTTTTCCACCTTGCCGCCTTTGGTGGTTTGCTTGCGGAACTCACCGCTGTTGTCGATATTCTGGGCATTAATGCGCGCTTCGGACCAGTAGACCTTCGCGTCGGCGTTCAGCCAGTCGTTACCTTCCGGGGCGATGCGGTAGCCCACCTGCGCGTCACGCTGGATGGTGGAGCGATCGGTCATCGGGTTACTGCTGTCCGCCCCAGTGGTTTGCGGGTTTTTTGGTTCCTGAGCATCGTTGTTGTAGTAGCGCAGGGCGCCGCTCAGGGTCTGGGCCGGGTCGATTTTCCAGCTGCCTTTCGCCAGCATGTTATTGATGGATTCGTCGTTTGGCGCGGTCTTACCGTCACTCTGGCGGATATCACCGCGATCGCGGCTGGACCAGGCCACCAGACCGTCCAGCGTGTCGGTGCGGCCATAGGCGCTGGCCCCCATGCCAAGACTGTGATCGCCTGTCGCCCCCGTACCAAACACACGATAACCGCTGTTTTTACCCGTTTCCAGCAGGTCTTTTGCATCGACGGTGTCATAGGAAATCACGCCGCCCAGCGCGCCGCTGCCGTACAGCAGGGCCGACGGGCCGCGAACCACTTCGATACGCTTAATCAGCGCCGGATCGAGGAACGTGCTGTTCAGGTGACCGGTGTCGGTGCCCTGACGCACGCCGTCAACCAGCACCAGCACGCCGCGACGATCGTAGCCGCGCAGGTTCACGTCCTGCCCGTTGGTGCGCCCGGTGCCGTCCAGCATCAGGCCGGGAACGTTACGCAGCAGGTCGGCCGCCGAGCTGGCGGTTTGTTTCTCCGGGGCGGTGGCATCAATCACGCTCACCATCATGGGGGCTTCAAAGGCGCTGCGGGCGTTGCCCGTGGCGGTGACGGTCATTTCATCTGCGGCAGCAAACGCGACGCCCGGCAGGGTGCTGACAATCGCCAGCGCCAGAAGTGACGGGCGTAAAGACGCGGAAGGCAGGTGTGGCATAGCAACTCTCCATAAAGAATCGAAAGCGCTGGCTGCCTGGGGATCACCTGGGTGGCTGGCGAAGTTTTTGGTTTATTTTGTGAGGATCAGTTTTCCGGCATGGGTCTGGCGCAGCAGATAGCGCTGGCCGTCATGCTCGATAATGACCCGCCCCGCATCGCCGAGCAGGATTTTGCTGTCAATCCGACGCTCGGTAGGGGCTGGTGCTGTGTCTTTTTTTGCTGGCGTTGCCGCGCTGTTATCCGTACGTGACATAATGTTTATAAATAACAATCAATGTAACAATGATAATCATTATCAATAAACTGCAAATTTACGGCAAGCGTTTTTGTGAAAAAAGGGTGAGAGGATCAATATTGTGCAATCAAAAGCCCGGTGGCGGCTTCGCCTTACCGGGCTTACAACGGCAAGAATCGTAGGCCGGGTAAGCGCAGCGCCACCCGGCAGGATGTTAAAAGCGCGTGTCCACGGCTGCAGCCAGCTTCTCCAGCAGCAGCTCGCTGTCTTCCCAGCTCAGGCACGGGTCGGTGATCGACTGGCCGTACACCATCTGCTGGCCAGCAACGATTTTCTGCGCGCCTTCTTTGATAAAGCTCTCCGCCATAATCCCTGCAACGGCGGTTGAACCGCTGCGGATCTGCTGGCAGATCTCATCGCAGACGTCCAGCTGGCGGCGATGCTGCTTCTGGCAGTTGCCGTGGCTGAAGTCCACCACCAGATGTTCCGGCAGGTCGAATTCCGCCAGCGTTTCACAGGCCGCCGCAATATCTTGTGCATGATAATTGGGCTTCTTCCCGCCGCGCATAATGATATGCCCGTACGGGTTACCGCTGGTCTGGTAGATGGTCATATGACCGCTCTTGTCCGGCGACAGGAACATGTGGCTGGCACGGGCCGCGCGGATGGCATCAACCGCAATACGGGTATTGCCGTCGGTCCCGTTTTTAAAGCCGACCGGACAGGAGAGGGCGGAGGCCATCTCGCGGTGGATTTGGCTCTCGGTGGTGCGTGCGCCAATCGCGCCCCAGCTGATCAGATCGGCGATAAACTGCCCGGTCACCATATCGAGAAACTCGGTGGCGGTCGGCACGCCCAGCTCGTTGACCTGCAAAAGCAGCTTCCGCGCCAGCTCGATGCCGTGGTTCACGCGATAGCTGCCGTTGAGGTCAGGGTCGGAAATCAGTCCTTTCCAGCCCACCACGGTACGCGGTTTTTCAAAGTAGGTGCGCATCACAATCTCAAGGCGATGCTGGTACTTATCCCGCAGGCCCTGAAGCCGTTTGGCATAATCCATCGCGGCATCCAGATCGTGGATGGAGCAGGGACCAATCACCACCAGAAGACGCTTGTCTTCACCATTAAGTATTTTTTCAATGCGGCGGCGGGAGGCCGTCACGTGTTCCGCAACGGCCGCGGAAACAGGATGCCGCTGGGCCAGTTCAGCCGGCGTGACCAGGCTGTCAATGCGCGCAGTGCGGAGTTCATCGGTTTTATTCATGGAATGTCTCAGAAAATTTTTGCTTCATCGGCAGACTACCGGGAAGTGATGGGCATCACCTTAAACCAATCCCTGCTGATTTCAAGTTCGGGGCGACATAGCCCCGTGGTTGCCGATGATGATACCTGATTCTGAGCTAATGTACTAGCATATTAGTACATGCGGCGATTAAGCCCCATGATGTCGAGAATTTTGGTTGCAATTTCTTCCACAGAGTAGTTGGTGCTGTTCAGCCACGGGATCTGATTTTTGCGGTACAGGGCTTCCACTTCGGAGACCTCCATCCGGCACTGGCGCATGGAGGCGTAGCGGCTGTTCTCGCGGCGCTCTTCGCGGATGGCGGCAAGGCGCTCCGGATTAATGGTCAGCCCGAACAGCTTGTGCTGCAGCGGCTTCAGGGCGGCGGGCAGCACCAGGTTATCCATATCGTCAGCGATGAACGGGTAGTTGGCGGCGCGAATGCCGAACTGCATCGCCAGGTAGAGGCTGGTCGGCGTTTTGCCGCAGCGCGACACGCCAAGCAGGATCACCTGCGCCTGGTCGAGATTACGCAGCGAGATGCCGTCGTCGTGCGCGAGGGTATAGTCAATGGCGGCGATACGGGCGTCGTACTTGGTCAGGTTGCCGGGGTTCAGCCCGTGGGTACGGTGGGCGATGGGGGTCGGGTCGAGCTTAAGCTCGCTCTGCAGCGGCGCCACCAGCGCCTGCACGATATCCTGACAGAAGCCTTCGCTTTGCAGGATGATGGCGCGAATTTCGGGGATCACGATAGAGTAGAAGACCAGCGGGCGAACGCCGGTCTGCTGGTAGATGGCATCAATCTGGTCCTTCACCGCTCTGGCGCGGCTCTCATTTTCGACAAACGGCAGCGTAATGCTGTTGATCGATACGGGAAACTGCGACATCACCGCGTGGCCCAGCACCTCGGCGGTGATCGCCGTACCATCAGAAATATAAAAAACGTGACGATCGACAGCACTATCCATTTTACCCACCCTGAATATCAGACGTAATTGTCTGAAAGCATAAATTAAAAAAGTAATTTACACAGCAAAGAACTTATCCTAATTATGAATGAAACGCTGTTTTTGATTTTCCTGAAAAGTGGATTTCATTTTTCAAATAGCGACTTTATTTTTGGGGTTTCTGGCTGAATATAGAGGAATCATCGGGTTAATCGTTGATGGGAAAGTATCCGAAAAGTTGAAAATTTAAATTGCTTACACGATTCACCGTTTTTTTAGCGGAAATAATTATGCCAGTATAAATACGTAGTCAGGTGTTTCTTACTCCGATCAAATATCACAAAAGGATTGTTTCGATGTCCAACAATGGCTCGTCACCGCTGGTGCTTTGGTATAACCAACTCGGCATGAATGATGTAGACAGAGTTGGGGGCAAAAATGCCTCCCTGGGTGAAATGATTACAAACCTGTCGGGTATGGGTGTCTCCGTACCGAACGGGTTTGCCACCACCGCCGATGCCTTTAACCTGTTTTTAGACCAGAGCGGTGTTAACCAGCGCATTTACGACCTGCTGGATAAAACGGATATTGATGACGTGACCGAGCTTGCCAAAGCCGGGGCGCAGATCCGCCAGTGGATCATCGACACACCTTTCCAGCCGGAACTGGAAAAAGCCATTCACGACGCGTACAGCCAGCTCTCTGCTGACGATGCGCAGGCCTCCTTTGCCGTGCGCTCCTCTGCCACCGCAGAAGACATGCCGGACGCCTCGTTTGCCGGGCAGCAGGAAACCTTCCTGAACGTCCAGGGTTACGATGCGGTGCTGGTGGCGGTGAAGCACGTGTTTGCTTCCCTGTTCAACGACCGCGCCATCTCCTATCGCGTGCACCAGGGCTACGACCATCGCGGCGTGGCGCTCTCCGCTGGCGTGCAGCGCATGGTGCGCTCCGACGTGGGCTCATCCGGCGTGATGTTCTCCATTGATACCGAATCCGGCTTCGACCAGGTGGTGTTCATCACCTCCGCGTGGGGTCTGGGTGAGATGGTTGTGCAGGGTGCGGTAAACCCTGACGAATTCTACGTTCACAAGCCTACGCTGGCCGCTGGCCGTCCGGCGGTGGTGCGCCGCACCATGGGCTCGAAAAAAATCCGCATGATCTATGCTCCGACCCAGGAGCATGGCAAGCAGGTGAAAATTGAAGATGTACCGCAGGAGCAGCGCGACCGCTTCTCCCTGACCGACGCCGAAGTGCAGGAGCTGGCGAAGCAGGCGGTGCAGATCGAAAAACACTACGGCCGTCCGATGGATATCGAATGGGCGAAAGACGGGAACACCGGCAAGCTGTTTATCGTGCAGGCGCGTCCGGAAACCGTTCGCTCACGCGGCCAGGTGATGGAGCGTTACACGCTGCACGCCCAGGGCAAAATCGTGGCGGAAGGCCGTGCTATCGGTCACCGCATCGGTGCCGGTCCGGTGAAGGTGATCCACGACATCAGCGAGATGAACCGCATTGAGCCCGGCGACGTGCTGGTGACCGACATGACCGACCCGGACTGGGAACCGATCATGAAGAAAGCGGCGGCTATCGTTACCAACCGCGGCGGTCGTACCTGCCACGCGGCGATCATTGCCCGCGAGCTGGGGATTCCTGCGGTTGTCGGCTGCGGTGATGCTACCGAGCGCATGAAGGACGGACAGAATGTGACCGTCTCCTGTGCCGAAGGCGATACCGGCTACGTGTATGCCGATATCCTCGACTTCAGCGTGAAGAGCTCCAGCGTGGATACCATGCCGGACCTGCCGCTGAAGATCATGATGAACGTCGGCAACCCGGACCGCGCGTTCGACTTCGCCTGCCTGCCGAACGAAGGCGTAGGCCTGGCGCGCCTGGAATTTATCATCAACCGTATGATCGGCGTTCACCCGCGTGCGCTGCTGGAGTTTGACGACCAGGAGCCGAAGCTGCAGAACGAAATCCGCGAGATGATGAAAGGCTACGACTCGCCGAAAGAGTTCTACGTCGGCCGTCTGACCGAAGGGATCGCGACGCTGGGTGCCGCTTTCTATCCGAAACGCGTGATTGTGCGCCTGTCTGACTTTAAGTCTAACGAATACGCCAACCTGGTCGGCGGCGAGCGCTACGAGCCGGAAGAAGAGAACCCGATGCTGGGCTTCCGCGGGGCCGGACGCTACGTGTCCGACAGCTTCCGCGACTGCTTCGCGCTGGAGTGTGAGGCGGTGAAGCGCGTGCGCAACGACATGGGGCTGACCAACGTCGAAATCATGATCCCGTTCGTGCGTACCGTGGATCAGGCGAAAGCGGTGGTGGACGAGCTGGCGCGTCAGGGGCTGAAGCGCGGCGAGAACGGGCTGAAGATCATCATGATGTGCGAAATCCCGTCCAACGCCCTGCTGGCCGAGCAGTTCCTGGAGCACTTCGACGGCTTCTCTATCGGCTCAAACGACATGACGCAGCTGACGCTGGGTCTGGATCGCGATTCCGGCGTGGTTTCCGAGCTGTTCGACGAGCGCAACGAGGCGGTAAAAGCGCTGCTCTCGATGTCCATCCGCGCGGCGAAAAAGCAGGGTAAATACGTTGGGATTTGCGGTCAGGGTCCATCCGACCATGAAGACTTTGCCGCCTGGCTGATGGAAGAGGGGATTGATAGCCTCTCCCTGAACCCGGACACCGTGGTGCAAACCTGGCTGAGCCTGGCGGAACTGAACAAGTAACGCCACGCTGACCCGAAAAGGCGGGGATATTATTCCTCGCCTTTTTTATTTCCGCCCGAATATGCTCCCCATCACAAATAAAGTAAAAAACTAAATATCATAATTTGCCTGTCAATTTAGACAATTGTTAGCGCGCAAACCGTTGCTAATACTTGAGCCTTACATGCGCATTTCCTTTCTGATGATGCGCAACTGGTTGAAATACGTTTTAACCTGATAAAAAGGCAAATAACAATGACACTCTCCTCTGTATTGCGTACCAAAGATAAAATAGGTTATGGCTTAGGTGATATGGCCAGCGCGCTGGTCTGGCAAACGGCAACGTTATTTCTCGCCTATTTCTATACGGACGTTTTTGGGCTGCCCGCCGCAATCATGGGCACCATGTTTTTAGTGGTGCGCGTGGTCGATGCGTTTGTCGACCCGTGCATTGGCGCGCTGGTGGATCGCACTCAAACGCGCCACGGCCGTTTCCGTCCCTGGCTGCTGTGGTTCGCCATTCCGTTTGGCGTAAGCTGCCTCATCACCTTCTATGTACCGGACGTGGGGCCGACGGCGAAAATCGTTTATGCCTGCCTGACCTACGCGATCTTAAGCCTGATTTACTCCGCCATTAACGTGCCTTACTGCGCCATGCCCGGCGCGCTGACGCTGGATCCGCGCGAGCGTCACTCCCTGCAGTCGTGGCGCTTTGGCCTGTCGTTTATCGGCGGGTTGATTGTGACGGTGATTGCCCTGCCGCTGGTCTCACTGTTAGGCCAGGGCAACGTGCAGAAAGGCTATTTCTACGCCATGAGCCTGATGGGGCTGCTGGGCATTGTGCTGTTTTTCTGCTGCTTCCTGATGACCCGCGAGCGTTATTCTCCGCGCAACGATTCCTCTGGCTCCATGCTTACCGATTTAAAACTGCTGGGCCGCAACAGCCAGTGGCGCATTGTGTTTCTGTTTAATATTTTGCTGTTAACCGCGGTGGTGACGCGCGGCTCCGCCACGATGTATTACGTGAACTATGTGCTGCTGCGTCCGGATCTGGTTTTTGCCTTTATTGTTTCCGGCATGGTGGCCTCCTTAAGCGGCGCATTATTATCTGAACGGCTGCTGGGGAAATTTGACCGCGTGCGCGCCTACCAGTGGACCATTATTTCCTTCGTCATTTTCGGGGCGCTGATTTTCTTCCTGCCGCCTTCGCAGGTGTGGCTCATCTTTGGCCTCAACATCGTCTTTAGCTTTGTGCAAAACCTCACCACGCCGCTGCAGTGGACCATGTTCTCCGATGTGGTCGACTACGAAGAGCATCGCAGCGGCCGCCGCCTGGACGGGCTGGTTTTCTCTACCGCGCTGTTTGCCATCAAATTTGGGCTGGCGCTGGGTGGGGCGGTCGTCGGCTGGGTGCTTGGCATGGTGGATTACGCCCCGGGACAGGCAGCCCAGGCGCCGCACGTGCTCTCTACGATCAACGCCCTGTTCACCCTTATCCCTTGCGCGCTGTTCCTCTGCATGGTCGCACTGCTTTCAATCTACAAGCTTAACAGTCGGCTGGTGGATTCCATCGCCCGGGAGCTGGCCAGCAAGCGTGAGGTGAGACCCGAAGCAGGGCAGCTCAGCCCGGCAACCCCTTCCGCACTACAGGAGTAAAACATGACAGCTATCTATAAGGACGCGGGACGTCCCGTGCACGAGCGCGTTGCCGATTTACTGGCGCGCATGACCCCGGAAGAGAAGTTCGCCCAGATGCATGCGTACTGGCTGATCCTCGATGAAAACGGCAACCACCGCGAGCGCAGCGATCTCAGCGACGAATTCGCTGGCGTGAGCGAACAGGCGTCGCTGAGCGAAAGGCTGAAGCTGGGCGTCGGGCAAATTACGCGCCCGCTGGGTACCCACATCGTTGACGCGAAAACCGGCGTGCGCGCTGCCAATCGCCTGCAGCGCATGATGCTGGAAGAGACGCGCCTCGGCATCCCGGCGCTGTTCCATGAAGAGTGTCTGGTGGGGCTGCTGTGCAAAGACGCCACGCTGTTCCCGTCGTCGCTGAACTACGGTTCGACCTGGGACCCTGAACTGGTACAGCGCGCGGCAGAGCAGATTGGTAAAGAGGCGCGTTCCGTCGGCTGCCAGCAGGGGCTGGCGCCGGTGCTGGACGTTTCCCGCGACGTGCGCTGGGGGCGAACCGAAGAGACCTTCGGGGAAGATCCCTGGCTGGTGGGGGTGATGGCGACCGCCTACGTGAAAGGCTTACAGGGCGATAAGCGCGACCTGCTGGCGACGCTCAAGCACTACGTGGGCCACTCGTTCAGCGAAGGAGCGCGCAACCATGCGCCGGTACATCTGGGCTTTAGCGAGCTGAACGACACCTTCCTGCTGCCGTTTGAAATGGCGGTGAAGCTGGCAAACGCCGGTTCGGTCATGCCCGCCTACCACGATATCGATAACCAGCCGGGGCACAGCGACAGCTTCCTGCTGACCACCGTCCTGCGCGAACAGTGGGGCTTCGACGGCATTATTGTCGCGGATTACGGCGGCGTCAGCCTGCTGCACCAGCATCACGGCATTTCCCACGATGCGGCCGAATCCGCCGCGCTGGCCTTCAACGCCGGGCTGGACGTTGAGCTGCCGAAAGATGACTGCGCGCGGCATCTGGCAGACGCCGTTGAGCGCGGGCTGATCTCTATGGCGAAAGTGGATGAGATTGTGGGCCGTGTGCTGACCGAAAAATTCCGCCTCGGCCTGTTTGAGAACCCGTATGCCGATGAAAACGGCATCGATCTGCAAAATGAGACGACCCGCCAGGTCGCGCGGGAGGTGGCGACAAAATCGGTCACGCTGCTGGAAAACAACGGCATTCTGCCGCTGAATGGTAAATCCCGCGTGGCGCTGGTGGGGCCGACGGCAGACGATCCGCTGGCGTTACTCAGCGGCTACAGCTTCCCGGTGCATTTGATCATCAGCGATATGGTTGAAGAGACCTCGCAGGTGACGACTCCGCGCGCGGCGCTGGAACACTACCTCGGCGCGTCGCAGATCCGTTACGCTAAAGGGTGTCACATCATCGAGAAACGCATGGCGGGCGCGCCGGTCTTCCCTGGCGACAGCGGCGGCAAACCAATGCAGCAGTCTCCCGTGTCGCAAAGCACCGCCCTTATCCCCGAGGCGGTCAATGCCGCGCAGGAGAGTGACGTGGTGGTGGCCTGCGTGGGCGATCTCGCCGGGCTGTTCCAGAGCGGTACCGTGGGGGAAGGTTCCGACACCGACTCCCTGAACCTGCCGGGCGTGCAGCAACAGCTGCTGGAGGCGCTGGTGGCGACGGGTAAACCGGTGATTGTCGTGATGACCGGCGGGCGTCCTTACACTCTTCAGGGCCTGGAGGACAAGGTGGCCGCGCTGATCGTGGCGTGGGCACCGGGGCAGGAAGGGGGCTGGGCGATCGCGGACGTGCTAACGGGACGGGCAGAGCCGCAGGGGCGTCTGGTGGTGAGCGTGCCGAAAAGCGCCGGGGCCATGCCGTATTACTACAATCACAAGCTCAAAAGCGGCGGCACGCCGTTTGCGTTCCACTTCGGATCGCGTTACCCGTTTGGCTTCGGCCTTGGCTGGACGACGTTTAGCTGGGGTGCTGCCCGCGTCGCCGAAAGCCGCGTGCCGGTCGACGGCGAGGTGACGCTGAGCGTAGATATCACCAACACCGGTGAGCGCAGCGGCAGCGAGGTGGTGCAGGTTTACGTCAGGGATAAGGTCGCCACCCAGGTTCGGCCGCTCCAGGAGCTGAAGGCCTTCCAGCGCGTCACGCTCTCGCCGGGCGAAACCGCCACGCTCAGCTTTACGCTGCCGGTGGAGATGTTCAACTTCACCCGTCGCGACGGTAAACGCATCGTTGAGCCGGGCGAGTTTGAACTGCAGGTTGGCGCATCGTCGGCGGATATCCGCCAGGTGGTGACGGTCAATGTGACCGGGGAAACGCGGGTGCTGCCTGCCGAGTGGCGGATGCTCAGTACCTGTGAGGTTACGCGCGCGTAGTCAGGATAAAAAAAAGCCCATCGTGGGAGATGGGCAAAGACTACACACAGCAATTCGTTGTTTCACTCAGGGGATTTCCATGCTTATAAATCAAGGTGTTGATTTATAACCGTGTGCTAATAGTAGGCATGTCCGCTTTTAGCGTCGATCGGATTCGTCTCAATAGTTAAAGAGATATAAAGATTTCTTGAGGTTATGAGCAGATTGAGTGCAGAAATTGCGGGTCTGACCAGTGTGCAACGAATAAATACTTTAGCAGCGTTAAAGTATTGGGTGGGGGAATGTAGGCCGGGTAAGCGTTAGCGCCACCCGGCAAAAACTTAATGCGTGTTCTTCTCTTCCAGCTCTTCCAGTTCGCTCAAAATCACGTCCGGATCCGTCCCCGGCGGCGGAATTTCATGCACCCAGGCTGAGAACAAACGCCAGGTGACGGCGAGCAGCACGGGGCCGATAAACAGGCCAATCATGCCGAAGGCAATCAAGCCGCCAATCACCCCGGAGAGGATCAGGATCAGCGGCAGGTCTGCGCCCATGCGGATGAGAATCGGGCGAATGACGTTATCCATGGTGCCGACCACGCAGCTCCAGACCAATAGCACCGTTCCCCAGGTGGTATCCCCCGTCCAGTAAAGCCAGATAATGCAGGGAACCAGCACCAGCAGCGGCCCCAGCTGCGCAAGACAGGTCATCAGCATGACAACGGTGAATATCGTGGCATACGGTACGCCGGAAATCGCCAGACCAATACCGCCCAGCACCGCCTGCACCAGCGCGGTGACCACCACGCCCAGCGCCACCGCGCGTACGGCCTGCGCTGCCAGCAGTACCGCCGCGTCACCGCGTTTGCCCGCCAGGCGGGTGGCAAAGTGACGAACGCCCAAAGCCACCTGCTCACCGCGCCAGTAAAGCAGGGCGCTGAAGAGCAGCATCAGGGTACAGTGCATCATAAAGCGGCCAATATGCGCCGCCTGACCCACAAACCAGGTGGTGGTGGTGCCAATATATGGGCGCACTTTTGCCATCAGCGCGCTGCCGCCCATCTCCAGCAGGCTGTGCCAGCCGCTGTAGAGCTTGGCGCCCACGACCGGAATGCTGTTCAGCCAGGCGAGATCCGGCAGCGTGAGATCGCCGCTGGTCACGGCGCGGATCACCGGGCCGCTGGAGTCGACGAGACTGTTTACCAGCAGCGCAATGGGAATAATAAACAGCAGGAACAGCAGCAGCGTCATGACCAGCACCGCTAACCCGCGGCGGCCGAACAGCAGCTTCTGCAAGCGCAGCAGCAGAGGCCACGTGGCAACGACAACGGTCGCGGCCCAGGCGAAGCCAAGAATAAAGGGTTGAACAATCCACAGACACGCAATGATCATGAGGGCCAGGAACAGCACCGACAGCAAAATTTGCGCAACATCCCTGGGCTGGCGAAGATTGACCATAAATGAAACTTTCCTTAAAAGAACGCCAGCGCGGCTGGCGGGAACGGAAAACCGCATCTCTTTAATCATTAATGATCTCAGCGGTTTTTGACAGGCGGATTTTGCCCGTAATTCTACGAAGCACATAAGAAAAAAATGTGATAAAACTTTCCGGACACAACGCAAACGATTTCACATTACTCTAATTAGGGTCGACAGTCATGATCCCACAGATTTCCCAGGCACCCGGCGTCGTTCAGCTGGTGCTTAATTTTTTGCAGGCACTGGAGCAACAGGGTTTTACAGGTGATACCGCCACGAACTATGCCGACAGGCTGACGATGGCAACCGATAACAGTATTTACCAGCTTCTTCCCGATGCCGTCGTTTTCCCTCGTTCTACGGCCGACGTGGCGCTGATTGCCCGGCTCGCCACGCAGGAGCGCTTTGCCTCGCTGGTCTTTACGCCGCGCGGCGGCGGCACCGGGACCAACGGTCAGGCGCTGAACCAGGGCATTATTGTTGATATGTCGCGCTATATGAACCGCATCATTGAGATCAACCCGGAAGAGGGGTGGGTGCGGGTCGAAGCGGGCGTTATCAAAGATCAGCTTAACCAGTACCTCAAGCCTTACGGCTACTTTTTTGCCCCGGAACTTTCCACCAGTAACCGCGCGACCCTCGGCGGGATGATCAACACGGATGCCTCCGGTCAGGGCTCGCTGGTCTACGGCAAAACCTCCGATCATGTGCTGGGCGTGCGGGCCGTTCTGCTGGGCGGCGATATTCTCGATACGCAGCCGATGCCGGTCGAACTGGCGGAAACGCTGGGTAAAGATAACACCGCCAGCGGACGCATCTACCGTACCGTGCTGGAGCGCTGCCGCGACAACCGCCAGCTTATTCTCGACAAATTCCCCAAACTGAACCGCTTCTTAACGGGCTACGACCTGCGCCACGTCTTCAACGACGACCTGACCCAGTTCGATTTAACCCGCGTGCTCACCGGTTCCGAAGGGACGCTGGCGTTTATCACCGAGGCGCGGCTGGATATCACCCGCCTGCCGAAGGTGCGTCGTCTGGTGAACGTCAAATATGATTCTTTCGACTCCGCGTTGCGCAATGCGCCGTTTATGGTGGAGGCGAAAGCGCTGTCGGTTGAGACGGTCGACTCCAAAGTGCTCAACCTGGCCCGGGAAGATATTGTCTGGCACTCCGTCAGCGATCTCATTACCGACGTGCCGGACAAAGAGATGCTCGGTCTTAACATCGTGGAATTTGCTGGCGACGACGTGGAGCTGATTGAGAGCCAGGTCACCACGCTCTGCCAGCGACTGGATGAGCTGATTTCGCAGGGCGAAGGCGGCGTGATCGGCTGGCAGCTCTGTAACGATCTGGCCGGGATTGAGCGTATCTATGCGATGCGTAAAAAAGCCGTGGGTCTGCTCGGCAATGCGAAAGGGGCCGCTAAGCCCATTCCTTTTGCCGAAGATACCTGCGTGCCGCCTGAGCATCTGGCGGATTATATCGTCGAGTTTCGCGCCCTGCTGGACAGCCACGGCCTGAGCTACGGCATGTTTGGCCACGTCGATGCCGGGGTGCTGCACGTGCGTCCGGCGCTGGATATGTGCGACCCGCAGCAGGAGATCCTGATGAAGCAGATCTCCGACGACGTGGTGGCCTTAACCGCTAAATACGGCGGTCTGCTGTGGGGCGAGCACGGGAAAGGGTTCCGCGCAGAATACAGCCCGGCGTTCTTCGGCGAACAGCTCTATGCGGAGCTGCGCAAGGTGAAAGCCGCTTTCGACCCGCATAACCGCCTCAACCCGGGTAAAATCTGCCCGCCAGAAGGCGTGGACGCCCCCATGCTGCAGGTGGATGCCGTCAAGCGCGGCACCTACGACAGACAGATCCCGATTGCGGTGCGCTCCTCCTGGCGCGGCGCGATGGAGTGCAACGGCAACGGCCTGTGCTTTAACTTTGACGTGAAAAGCCCGATGTGCCCGTCGATGAAAATCACCAGCAACCGCATTCATTCGCCGAAAGGGAGGGCGACGCTGGTGCGCGAGTGGCTGCGTCTGCTGGCCGACCGCGGGGTGGATCCGCTCAGGCTGGAACAGCAGCTGCCGGAAAAACGGGCCAGCCTGCGCTCGCTGATTGAGCGCACCCGCAACAGCTGGCACGCCAACAAGGGCGAGTATGATTTCTCCCATGAGGTGAAAGAGGCGATGTCCGGCTGTCTGGCCTGTAAAGCCTGCTCTACCCAGTGCCCGATTAAAATCGACGTCCCTGAATTCCGCTCGCGCTTCCTGCAGCTTTACCACACGCGCTATCTGCGTCCGGTGCGCGACCATCTGGTGGCGACGGTAGAGAGCTATGCGCCGCTGATGGCGCGCGCGCCGAAGACCTTCAACTTCTTTATCAACCAGCCGCTGGTGCGCAAGCTTTCCGAAAAGCATATCGGCATGGTCGATCTGCCGCTGCTGTCGGTGCCGTCTCTGCAGCGCCAGCTCGTCGGGCATCGTTCGGCAAACATGACCCTGGAGCAGCTGGAGGCGCTCACGCCTGAGCAAAAAGCGAAGGTGGTGCTGGTGGTGCAGGATCCGTTTACCAGCTACTACGATGCCCAGGTGGTTGCGGACTTCATCCGCCTCTCGGAAAAGCTGGGCTACCAGCCGGTTGTGCTGCCGTTCTCGCCCAACGGCAAGGCGCAGCACATTAAAGGCTTCCTGACGCGCTTTGCGAAGACCGCGCAGAAAACATCTGACTTCTTAAACCGCGTGGCGCAACTCGGGATACCGATGGTCGGCGTCGACCCGGCGCTGGTGCTGTGCTACCGCGATGAATACAGGCAGACGCTGGGCGATAAGCGCGGTGATTTCCACGTCATGCTGGTGCACGAGTGGCTGCCGACGGCCCTGGAAGACAAAGCGGTTCAGGACGTCAGCGGTGAGCCGTGGTATCTGTTCGGACACTGCACGGAAGTGACCGCGCTGCCTGGCGCCCCCGCGCAGTGGGCGTCCGTCTTTGCCCGCTTCGGCGCGAAGCTGGAGAGCGTTAGCGTGGGCTGCTGCGGCATGGCCGGCACGTACGGACACGAAGTGAAAAACCACGCCAACTCGCTCGGCATTTATGAGCTGTCCTGGCATCAGGCGATGCAGCGCTTGCCGCGAAACCGCTGTCTGGCGACGGGATACTCCTGCCGCAGCCAGGTGAAACGGGTAGAGGGTAACGGCGTACGCCACCCATTGCAGGCTTTACTGGAGATAATTGGATGATCTGGAAACGTGCCGTGACGCTGCAG
>OGJK01001828.1_pt1 | contig 18203 bp, 18 predicted proteins | sample 1571961 | NCBI WGS metagenome assembly OGJK01 (sample SAMEA2582120, study PRJEB24529) | metagenome | biome: Human gut stool | place: China | collected 2011 | reverse complement strand
AGGCGGATACGGATTCTTTGGTTCTGCATGAGACCAGAGCTCCAATTATTTTATAAACGAAAATGATTACTCCTCAGACCCATTACGATTGATGGGAGAGTGTAACCGTTCTTACGTAGCTCCCCGATTGGGAGCATTGTTAGGTAGCCAAATTCGGCTAACTGAGGTTCAGATTGAACCTGCTGTCAACTACGACAAGCCCGCGCATTATACATACTTAACCACCGAACGCAAGCGTATTGCTAGTAAAGTAAACAGCCTTCGGGTTATCTCTCAAGTTCGTTCAGTGCATTTTTGACACGCTCTCTTAAACCGGCTTTCTCGTCGCTTTCTTCCACAGTATTTATATGAACGCATCCCGTTTGCAAGGCATCCATTGTTTTGACATGACGGGTAGGTTGCAGCTTTATATCCGGCTTTATTGCAGCCGTAACGCTGCGAGCCCCTATGTAATTCGCCGACTCACCCCTTATTTTCACGGCGGACTTCAAGCCCAAAATACTGTTCAGGTTTAGTGAGTCACGGTCTTACCTGTCTTTGTCATCACTCTGGCCGCCATAGCAACCTTTCAGCATTCACCCTTTTGTTAAGAGTTCATTGTTTAATGGTATCAGCGATTAATATGGTCTGATACTGACGTGGTTCCTGTCATACTTACGGTCATGGGCGGTTATCGCCCATACTGTTCGTGCCAGCTTGTTTGCCATGGCGACGATTGCCACACTGGCTGGACGACGTTTTTTCAGTTCGGTTATCCACGGGCCAGGCTCTTTAGCTACTAATGCCACCGCTCTTGCACCGTGGATAAATAATGTCCTGAGATAAGTGTCACCACGTTTGCTTATCCCCAGCAGACGTACTTTCCCTCCGGAGCCAGTTTGTTTTGGAACCAGACCAACATATGCGGCGAACTCTCGCCCCGATTTAAACGCTGATGCTTCCCCCATGGTGGCCACCGCTGCCGTCGCAATAAGTGGTCCAACGCCAGGAATATCCAGCAACCGCTTACAGGTTTCATTCTGCCTCGCCACGCTGGTAAGCTGTTTTTCAATATCCTCTATCAGTGAGTCCAGCTCATTCAGTCGGTTGTACTGGTTTTCCAGAACCATAATGAGATACGGTGGCAGTCTCTCTTTCATCCGTTCCAGTGCTTCGGGGAACTCCCGCTCCATCGCTGCCCGGCCTTTGTGGATGGTTTCACCAAACTCCAGTAACGTCCCGTGCAGGGCATTAATTTGTGCGGTCCGGAACTTCACCAGTTGCATGCGGGTACGGTGCAGAACCAGTACCGACTGCTGTTCTTCTGTTTTTACGGCGATTTCTTTACCCGGCTGCTGAACCGCCATCCAGATAGCCCGGGCATCCATCACATCATTCTTATTGCCCATGACGAATGCCTTAACGAAGCGGGCCTGCAACAACCGGACTTTATGACCAAGTTTTGTCAGTTCCCGTGCCCAGTGCTGAGAACCTCCACAGGCCTCCATACTAATCAGGCATGGCTCACGGTTGCCGAAGAACGTCAGAAAATCCTGTCTACGCAACTGTTTATCAACCACTTCACCTGTGTGCTCATTGATGAAGTGAATCTGAATGACATGTTTTGCGATATCAACGCCAACCGGTGTATATTTCATTTGTGGAGTCTCCAGTCTGAGGGAGCTTTATGCATCCCGTATTGGGCACTATGATGCCGGAAATCTGCGAGGCTCCACACCTGCCAGTTTCACCCTTTTAACCATCATACTGCTCCGTGTTTAATTGTGTGGGATGCGTTCATTACATTTTCTTCGTCTTCAGAAGAAGAGGGGGCATTCTCAACCGCGACGCCTGGGTCATCTTCCTCCTCGACGGATTCGACGACGGGGAGTGGCTGTTTTTTGAAGAAATAGTGTTGTGTTGATTGTTTAAAAGCGGGCGTTTCAGCCTCTACAGTGACTTCGGCTTTTACTATCCAAAGCACCCATAGCTGCCTGGCATACCCACCAACCAGCACCATTCCTGCAAACCACAGGCAAATCAGTAATAAACAAATTACATATATTATGGTGCTGTGTTTTTGTCGGGAGAAGATACCAGGGTGACCTGTTTCTTTCTGCTCACGCGCGGCGATATAGAATTCAAACATGTCATTTCCCCTTCACTGTTGTTTCCGGGGAAATATTTGCTTCATCCCGATATAAGTAGGCACTCTCCCCTGCCACCTGCCAGAGATGTACTAACGTTGAAAAGCCAACAACACCGTCAGTTTTCAAGTGGTGGCTTTTTTGAAATTGCTTTATTTTTTCTACCAACAAGGGACGCCACTCCGCCGAAGGTTCTGTCGAAATATGCAATGCGCGGTTTAACATCGTTTCCAGCCAGAGAATCTCTTCCTCGCTGCTATCACGCGTAATGGTACTCTCCCCTTCCGGCGACATTTTCCACAACAGAAGATAATCACCCGTCCATACCGACTCAAACCATTTATGTGTCAGCGTCCACGTTTGCTGACCTACGAGGACATCAACGCTAGCCTCACCGACGCGAACGACCACAACAGGCAATTTTTTGTCCCCGACTTTAAGCGATGCGATCCAGGGCAAATTCTGATCTACCAATGTTTGTAAAGAAGCATTCCCACTTTTACATGCCAGCCCCGCTCTTACTGCCTGATCGCACCAGGCCGAATCAGCTGGGACCTCGTACCCCCATACGCCGTATAACACGCTTAGCGCCTCACTATCGCGCATCACCACATGAGCAATATCCTTAGTCATATCTTGTTTAACTACTGGCGTTACGGGTATCAGCCACGCAGGAACGGGTAACGTAGCTGTAAAAGAGGACAGCAGTAGCCAACCACAGGTAAGAGCGATAATGGTTCCACTCATCACCACGGCAAGCTGCATTTTCCGGGGGCGGTTATCACCCAATATGCGGTAAATCATTCGCCATTGTTTTGCTGTGAAAACGCTGGTCTGCTCGGCTTGCTGTAATAAGCGAATTGTTTCGCCGGCAAGCGCCAGCTTTCTGCGATCGCCCCGACATAATAAAGCTATCCGTTTCAGAACTCTGGCGGTTAAAAGGAGATCGGGTTGGTCAATATTCTGACCTTCAAGGATGCTTGCCTTAAGTTCGTGCTCCGTCAGACGTCCTATCGAGACAAGTTCAATGCCCTGTTTTTTAAAATCACGTTCGACTTTTCGATCGGGTCTGCCGATCAGCAAAAATTGACCGTCAGGAATAAGAGATATTGCGCGTTGGAGATCATCAAGTATGCGGCGGTGATTCAGGTGAGCATTTTCAATAATAATAAGAGGGCAGCGACTATCAGTTCGATGAAGCGCATGCAGTAATTGCCCCGCCATCTCATCTCGCGTCCAGGCGCTGTCACGGCAGCCCTGTTCAGCCGCGTTATCGTCGGTAACGATCCATGCGGCCTTACCTTGCCAGGAAACAACGAGGCTTAAAGTAATCACACGGCGATGTTTATCTTTTTGCAGTTGCTGCGCCAGCCAGGTTTTTCCACTTCCAGCCTCACCCAACAAATAGCATAGACGCCAGGTTTGACGTTTCTCACACAACCAGGAAAGAATAACTTCTCTTCTCGTAGACATAGAACTTCCTGTTTTAATTATTGATTATCCTTAATCATAAAAATAATGTATGTATTTATTAATTAAATACATATTACTAATATAAATAAATTTTGCTTGATTCATGCAAGCGGCATTAATACTATTTATACTAACGTCAATATACAACCCACCCAATCTATTTTATTAGAACATACATCGTGCCCACACTACGTTTCCCCTTCCATCTGGCGAATCATAATAAAGATGCTGCCATCAATATATTGATTATATTTATAAGCATAGGGTCGATTATTTTTAATGTGAATTATTTCCATACAACTATAGTTAAAAATGGACAGATCATTAATCAACCAACAAACGCATTTCAGTCTGATTTCAGCCTTGCCGCTTTATGGCGTAACGAAAATCATGCTGGGGTAAAAGATGCAAATCCCGTGGCAGTTAATCAGGAAACACCTAAGCTCTCTATAGCGCTTAATGGCATTGTACTCACATCGAATGATGAGACTTCTTTTGTCTTAATTAATGAGGGGAGCGAACAAAAGCGATACTCCCTCAACGAAGCCCTTGAGTCAGCGCCGGGAACGTTTATTAGAAAAATAAATAAAACCAGCGTTGTGTTTGAAACTCACGGGCATTACGAAAAAGTAACTCTCCATCCAGGGCTACCTGACATCATCAAGCAGCCTGATTCAGAAAGTCAAAATGTACTCGCTGATTATATTATCGCCACGCCTATACGTGATGGAGAACAGATATACGGGCTTCGATTGAACCCTCGTAAGGGCCTCAATGCATTTACCACCAGCTTGCTACAACCAGGGGATATCGCCCTCAGGATCAATAATCTTTCGCTGACCCACCCTGATGAGGTTTCACAGGCATTAAGTTTACTGCTAACTCAACAAAGTGCTCAGTTTACAATTCGTCGCAACGGCGTACCCCGCTTGATAAATGTTTCCGTCGGGGAACTTACAGGAATGAATGGACTGCGTCATGAAAGGACTCAATAAAATCACCTGCTGCTTGCTGGCAGCACTACTCATGCCTTGTGCAGGACACGCTGAGAACGAACAATACGGCGCGAACTTCAATAACGCCGATATCCGCCAGTTCGTGGAAATAGTGGGTCAGCATCTTGGCAAAACGATCCTGATCGACCCTTCGGTACAGGGAACCATTTCCGTACGCAGTAATGATACGTTTAGCCAACAGGAGTACTACCAGTTCTTTTTAAGTATTCTTGATCTTTACGGTTATTCCGTGATCACGCTGGACAATGGTTTTCTGAAAGTGGTTCGCTCAGCTAATGTAAAAACATCGCCAGGGATGATTGCTGACAGTTCTCGTCCAGGCGTAGGTGATGAGTTGGTCACCCGAATTGTACCGCTTGAGAACGTTCCTGCTCGTGACCTGGCCCCCCTGCTCCGCCAGATGATGGATGCGGGTAGCGTCGGTAATGTTGTGCATTATGAACCCTCCAACGTTCTTATTCTGACCGGTCGTGCCTCCACCATTAATAAACTGATTGAAGTCATAAAGCGCGTTGATGTCATCGGCACAGAGAAGCAGCAAATTATTCATCTGGAATATGCGTCAGCGGAAGATCTCGCCGAGATTCTTAATCAATTAATCAGCGAAAGCCACGGTAAAAGCCAGATGCCAGCCCTCCTCTCCGCGAAGATTGTGGCGGATAAGCGAACCAACTCTCTTATCATCAGTGGACCGGAAAAAGCACGCCAGCGCATCACTTCATTACTGAAAAGCCTTGATGTCGAAGAGAGCGAGGAAGGAAATACCCGGGTTTATTACCTGAAATATGCTAAAGCCACGAATCTGGTGGAAGTGCTAACCGGTGTTTCCGAAAAGCTGAAAGATGAAAAAGGGAATGCGCGTAAGCCCTCCTCTTCTGGCGCGATGGATAACGTCGCCATTACCGCCGATGAACAGACTAACTCTCTGGTCATTACCGCTGACCAGTCCGTCCAGGAAAAACTCGCCACGGTAATTGCGCGTCTGGACATTCGCCGTGCACAGGTGCTGGTTGAGGCAATCATCGTTGAAGTTCAGGATGGAAATGGACTAAACCTCGGCGTGCAATGGGCGAATAAAAACGTTGGCGCACAGCAATTTACCAATACCGGATTACCGATTTTTAACGCTGCGCAAGGTGTGGCTGATTATAAAAAGAATGGTGGGATCACCAGCGCGAATCCTGCCTGGGATATGTTTAGCGCCTACAATGGCATGGCCGCAGGCTTCTTCAATGGCGACTGGGGAGTACTGCTTACCGCGCTGGCCAGTAACAATAAAAATGACATCCTCGCCACCCCAAGCATCGTAACGCTGGATAATAAACTCGCGTCCTTCAACGTGGGGCAGGATGTGCCGGTGCTATCCGGGTCACAGACCACTTCAGGGGATAACGTCTTTAATACCGTCGAACGCAAAACGGTGGGGACAAAACTCAAAGTTACTCCGCAGGTCAATGAAGGCGACGCGGTGTTGCTCGAAATAGAGCAGGAAGTCTCCAGCGTTGACTCTTCCTCTAACTCGACGCTCGGCCCGACGTTTAATACCCGTACTATTCAAAACGCCGTGCTGGTCAAAACCGGTGAAACGGTGGTCCTGGGCGGATTGCTGGATGATTTTTCTAAAGAGCAAGTGTCAAAGGTTCCTCTGCTTGGCGATATTCCTTTAGTGGGGCAACTCTTCCGCTATACCTCCACCGAGCGCGCTAAACGCAACCTGATGGTATTTATCCGTCCGACGATTATCCGTGACGATGATGTTTATCACTCACTGTCAAAAGAGAAATACACCCGTTACCGTCAGGAGCAACAACAGCGGATCGACGGGAAATCAAAAGCGCTGGTTGGCTCGGAAGATTTGCCGGTGCTGGATGAAAACACGTTCAACAGTCACGCCCCTGCGCCATCGTCACGGTGAGGCATTCATATGAGAATTCACTCACCGTACCCCGCCAGTTGGGCGCTGGCACAACGAATTGGTTATCTCTATTCAGAGGGCGAGATTATTTATCTCGCCGATACGCCATTCGAGCGGTTACTCGATATTCAACGTCAGGTTGGCCAGTGCCAGACCATGACCAGCTTGTCACAGGCTGATTTTGAAGCTCGGCTGGAAGCGGTATTCCATCAGAATACCGGTGAGTCGCAACAGATTGCGCAGGATATCGATCAATCCGTCGATCTTCTCTCGCTTTCGGAAGAGATGCCCGCAAATGAAGATCTCCTGAATGAAGATTCAGCGGCACCGGTTATCCGCTTGATCAATGCGATTTTGAGTGAGGCCATCAAAGAAACCGCCTCTGATATCCACATTGAAACCTATGAAAAAACAATGTCGATCCGTTTTCGCATCGACGGCGTTTTGCGGACAATTTTACAGCCAAACAAAAAACTGGCGGCACTGCTTATCTCCCGAATTAAGGTCATGGCTCGTCTTGATATCGCCGAAAAACGTATTCCACAGGATGGAAGAATTAGTTTGCGTATCGGGCGACGTAACATAGATGTCCGCGTATCCACACTGCCGTCCATCTATGGTGAACGCGCCGTACTCCGCCTGCTGGATAAAAACAGCCTCCAGCTTTCATTGAACAACCTGGGGATGACGGCAGCGGATAAGCAGGATTTAGAAAATCTCATTCAGCTTCCGCACGGTATTATCTTGGTGACAGGGCCGACAGGCTCCGGTAAAAGCACCACGCTCTACGCCATCCTTTCGGCGCTGAATACTCCCGGCCGCAATATTCTGACGGTAGAAGATCCCGTGGAATATGAGCTGGAAGGCATTGGGCAAACGCAGGTGAATACCCGTGTGGATATGTCTTTCGCTCGCGGCCTGCGCGCCATACTTCGCCAGGCCCCGGATGTCGTCATGGTGGGGGAAATTCGTGATACAGAAACCGCGCAGATTGCGGTTCAGGCCTCGCTCACCGGCCATCTGGTACTCTCAACACTCCACACTAACAGTGCATCAGGCGCAGTGACCCGGCTCCGCGACATGGGCGTCGAATCATTCCTGCTTTCGTCTTCCCTGGCAGGGATTATCGCGCAACGTCTGGTTCGTCGCCTGTGTCCGCAATGCCGACAATTCACGCCCGTATCACCCCAACAAGCGCAGATGTTTAAATATCATCAGCTCGCGGTGACAACAATTGGCACTCCCGTAGGCTGCCCTCATTGCCATCAATCCGGCTATCAGGGGCGCATGGCGATCCACGAAATGATGGTGGTGACGCCGGAATTACGGGCCGCTATTCATGAAAATGTGGATGAACAAGCACTGGAGCGACTAGTCCGGCAACAACACAATGCCTTAATCAAAAATGGCCTGCAAAAAGTGATAAGCGGTGACACCTCCTGGGATGAGGTTATGCGCGTCGCCAGTGCCACGCTGGAGAGCGAAGCATGAATTATCGCTATCGCGCCATGACCCAGGATGGTCAAAAATTGCAAGGGATCATTGATGCTAACGATGAACGTCAGGCACGACTGCGGCTGCGTGAAGAAGGGCTTTTCCTGCTGGATATTCGCCCCCAAAAAAGTTCGGGAGTAAAAACACGTCGCCCGAGGATCAGCCATAGTGAACTGACGCTTTTCACCCGGCAGTTGGCAACCTTAAGCGCAGCGGCATTACCCCTGGAAGAGAGCCTTGCCGTAATCGGTCAACAAAGCAGTAATAAACGACTGGGTGACGTGTTAAATCAGGTACGCAGCGCCATCCTTGAAGGGCATCCCCTTTCCGATGCATTACAGCATTTTCCCACGCTTTTCGATTCGCTCTATCGTACCCTGGTAAAAGCGGGCGAAAAGAGCGGGCTGCTGGCCCCGGTGTTGGAAAAGCTGGCTGATTACAATGAAAACCGGCAGAAAATCCGCAGCAAGCTCATTCAGTCACTGATCTACCCCTGTATGCTCACTACGGTGGCGATTGGGGGCGTGATTATTCTCCTCACTGCTGTCGTGCCCAAAATTACCGAACAGTTCGTGCATATGAAGCAGCAACTGCCGCTGAGTACACGCATTCTTTTAGGTCTGAGCGACACGTTGCAACGTACCGGCCCGACATTATTAGCGACAGTGTTTATTGTCGCTGTAGGTTTCTGGCTCTGGTTAAAACGCGGCAATAACCGCCACCGTTTTCATGCCATGTTGCTGCGCGTTGCGCTCATCGGCCCGCTGATTTGCGCCATTAACAGCGCACGCTATCTCCGCACTTTAAGTATTTTGCAATCCAGCGGCGTCCCTCTGCTGGATGGGATGAATTTGTCCACCGAAAGCCTCAACAACCTTGAAATTCGCCAGCGTCTGGCAAATGCGGCAGAGAACGTTCGCCAGGGTAACAGCATTCATCTTTCGCTGGAACAAACCGCAATTTTCCCGCCGATGATGCTCTACATGGTGGCCTCTGGCGAAAAAAGCGGGCAGCTCGGCACATTAATGGTCAGAGCCGCAGATAACCAGGAGACACTCCAACAAAATCGGATCGCCTTAACGCTCTCCCTCTTCGAGCCAGCACTCATTATTACGATGGCACTGATCGTCCTGTTTATTGTCGTGTCGGTACTCCAACCTCTTCTTCAACTTAACTCAATGATTAATTAAGGAAAGCATATGCGCGCAACGGATAAGCAACGCGGTTTTACATTACTGGAAATTATGGTGGTGATCGTCATTATCGGCGTACTTGCCAGCCTGGTGGTTCCTAACCTAATGGGCAATAAAGAAAAGGCGGATAAGCAAAAAGTCGTCAGCGATATTGTGGCGCTGGAAAACGCCCTTGATATGTACAAACTCGACAATCATCACTATCCAACCACAAATCAGGGGCTTGAATCCTTAGTAGAAGCGCCGACACTGCCACCGCTGGCCGCAAACTATAACAAGGAAGGTTATATCAAGCGTCTGCCTGCCGATCCCTGGGGCAATGATTATGTCCTCGTTAATCCTGGTGAACATGGTGCATACGATCTGCTTTCAGCAGGGCCCGATGGTGAAATGGGAACCGAGGACGACATCACCAACTGGGGTTTGAGCAAGAAGAAAAAGTAAGTCAGCGATGAATCAGCAACGCGGGTTTACCCTGCTGGAGATGATGCTGGTGCTGGCGCTGGTCGCTATCACGGCAAGCGTGGTGCTCTTCACATATGGCCGGGAGGATGTCGCCAACACTCGTGCGCGCGAAACAGCGGCGCGGTTTACCGCTGCGCTTGAATTAGCCATCGACCGCGCCACGCTCAGTGGTCAGCCTGTCGGTATCCATTTCTCTGATTCAGCATGGCGCATTATGGTACCGGGCAAAACACCATCAGCCTGGCGCTGGGTTCCATTACAAGAAGATGCCGCAGACGAGAGCCAAAATGACTGGGATGAAGAACTCTCAATTCATCTTCAGCCATTTAAACCTGATGACAGCAACCAGCCACAGGTTGTGATTCTGGCCGACGGACAAATCACACCCTTCTCTTTGTTGATGGCTAACGCCGGGACCGGTGAGCCGCTCCTGACGTTAGTCTGTTCAGGCTCATGGCCCCTGGATCAAACGCTCGCCAGAGATACCCGCCCATGAACAAACAATCAGGGATGACACTGCTTGAAGTCTTACTGGCGATGAGTATTTTCACCGCTGTTGCTCTGACTTTAATGAGCAGTATGCAAGGGCAACGAAATGCCATCGAGCGAATGCGTAACGAGACGCTGGCATTGTGGATAGCGGATAACCAGCTTCAGTCACAAGATTCATTCGGCGAGGAAAACACGTCCAGTTCTGGCAAAGAGTTAATAAATGGCGAAGAGTGGAACTGGCGCAGCGATATCCACTCAAGCAAAGACGGCACGCTTCTGGAACGCACCATAACGGTGACATTACCCAGCGGTCAGACAACCTCGCTTACGCGTTATCAAAGCATCGATAATAAATCCGGGCAGGCACAAGATGATTAATCGCCAGCAGGGTTTCACATTGCTGGAGGTCATGGCGGCGCTGGCGATTTTCTCAATGCTTAGCGTGCTGGCGTTTATGATTTTTTCGCAAGCTTCCGAGTTGCATCAACGCTCACAGAAAGAAATCCAGCAGTTCAATCAGCTACAGCGCACCATCACCATTCTTGATAACGATCTCCTGCAACTGGTCGCCCGGAGGAATCGGAGTACGGACAAAATCATGGTGTTGGGTGAAGAAGCTATTTTTACCACGCAAAGTCGCGATCCGCTGGCTCCTCTCAGTGAAGCACAAACCTTACTCACTGTTCACTGGTATCTGCGAAATCATACGCTCTACCGTGCTGTTCGTACTTCTGTGGATGGCAGGAAGGATCAACCCGCCCAGGCGATGCTGGAACATGTCGAGAGCTTTCTTCTGGAAAGTAACAGCGGGGAAAGCCAGGAACTTCCTCTCTCAGTCACGTTACATCTGCAGACTCAGCAATATGGGGGGTTACAGCGCCGTTTTGCATTACCTGAGCAGTTAGCGAGAGAAGAGTCGCCAGCTCAGACGCAGGCCGGGAATAATAACCATGAATAATGAACAACGCGGCGTCGCGCTGCTCATTGTACTCATGTTACTGGCGCTCATGGCTGCTCTGGCAGCAGACATGACGCTCAGTTTTCACAGCCAGCTTCAGCGAACCCGCCAGGTAAACCATCATCTGCAACGGCAATATGATATTGAACTGGCGGAGAAACTTGCGCTTGCCAGCCTCACCCAGGACGTTAAAGATAACGACAGACAGACCACGTTGCAGCAGTACTGGGCACAGCCACAACAGTTGCAGCTGGAAGATGGCAATACAGTGAAGTGGCAGTTACGCGATGCCCAGCACTGTTTTAATCTCAATTCGTTAGCAAAAATCTCTGACGACCCGCTGGCTTCCCCTGATTTCCCCGCCCAGGTATTCAGTGCGCTGCTGATTAACGCCGGTATCGATCGCGGAAACACCGATGAGATCGTGCAATCAATCGCTGACTATATTGATGTCGATGACTCACCACGCTTTCACGGCGCAGAAGATAGCTTTTACCAAAGCCAGACGCCGCCCCGGCATAGTGCCAATCAGATGCTTTTTCTGACTGGCGAATTACGTCAGATAAAAGGCATAACCGAAAACATCTATCAGCGGCTTATCCCGTATGTCTGCGTTCTCCCGACCACGGAACTTAGCATCAATCTTAATATGCTAACGGAGAACGATATTCCGCTCTTCAGAGCGTTATTCCTCAATAACATCACGGATGCTGACGCTCGGGTCTTATTGCAAAAAAGGCCGAGGGAAGGCTGGCTAACCACGGATGCATTTCTTTACTGGGCGCAGCAGGATTTCTCCGGTGTGAAGCCACTGGTTGCTCAGGTGAAAAGGCATCTCTTTCCCTATAGCCGCTATTTTACGCTGAGTACGGAAAGTATCAGCGACGAACAATCCCAGGGATGGCAAAGCCATATTTTTTTCAACCGTAAACAGCAGAGCGCCCAAATCTATCGGCGTACGCTGCAACTCTACTAATCATAAGGATCGTGATGCCTGAATCGTTGATGGTCATACGTTCTTCCTCGACGCTGCGTAAGCATTGGGAATGGATGACGTTCTCCGCAGATAGCGTATCTTCGGTACATACGCTCACGGACGATCTTCCGCTGGAGTCGCTGGCCGATCAGCCCGGTGCCGGAAATGTTCATCTTTTGATCCCACCAGAGGGCCTTTTATATCGTTCCCTCACGCTGCCCAACGCCAAATACAAACTCACCGCACAAACATTACAATGGCTGGCAGAGGAGACGTTACCCGACAACACCCAGGACTGGCACTGGACGGTTGTCGATAAACAAAACGAAAGTGTCGAGGTGATAGGCATTCAGTCGGAGAAACTCAGTCGCTATCTTGAGCGTTTACATACTGCCGGACTCAACGTGACGCGGGTTTTGCCAGATGGCTGCTATCTTCCCTGGGAAGTAGATAGCTGGACTCTGGTTAACCAGCAAACAAGCTGGCTCATTCGCAGTGCCGCACATGCCTTCAACGAACTGGATGAACACTGGTTACAGCATCTTGCTGCCCAGTTTCCGCCTGAGAATATGCTTTGTTATGGTGTAGTACCTCACGGCGTTGCAGCGGCCAATCCACTTATCCAGCATCCTGAAATACCATCACTGAGTTTGTATTCTGCCGATATTGCATTCCAGCGCTATGACATGCTGCATGGTATTTTTCGTAAACAGAAAACTGTAAGCAAATCGGGAAAATGGCTCGCCCGCCTGGCAGTAAGCTGTCTCGTTCTCGCCATTCTTTCTTTTGTTGGCAGCCGGAGCATCGCGCTCTGGCATACGCTTAAGATTGAAGATCAACTTCAGCAACAACAGCAAGAAACCTGGCAACGTTATTTCCCGCAGATCAAACGCACCCACAACTTTCATTTTTACTTTAAGCAGCAACTCGCTCAGCAATATCCTGAAGCTGTACCGTTGCTCTATCATTTACAAACACTTCTGCTGGAACACCCTGAACTGCAGTTAATGGAGGCGAACTATAGCCAGAAGCAAAAGTCGCTGACCTTAAAAATGAGTGCTAAGAGTGAAGCCAATATCGATCGTTTCTGTGAGTTAACACAGTCCTGGCTTCCGATGGAAAAAACAGAAAAAGATCCGGTCAGTGGTGTATGGACAGTAAGGAACTCAGGGAAATGATTAAATCATGGTGGGCAGAAAAATCCACATCGGAAAAACAGATCGTTGCGGCACTGGCGGTTCTCTCGCTCGGCGTTTTTTGTTGGCTTGGGGTGATAAAACCGATAGATACCTACATTGCAGAGCATCAGTCCCACGCGCAAAAAATTAAGAAGGACATCAAATGGATGCAGGATCAAGCGAGCACCCATGGTTTACTCGGTCATCCTGCGCTTACGCAGCCCATCAAAAATATCCTTCTCGAGGAAGCAAAACGTGAGAATTTGGCTATCACGCTGGAAAACGGCCCGGACAATACTCTGACAATTCATCCTGTCACAGCTCCCCTCGAAAACGTCTCCCGCTGGCTCACTACGGCACAGGTAACATACGGTATTGTTATTGAAGACCTTCAGTTTACTCTTGCCGGAAACGAAGAGATCACCCTCAGGCATTTGTCCTTCAGGGAGCAACAATAATGACAATGCTACTGCCGCTCTTCATTCTGGTTGGTTTTATTGCAGGTTATTTTGTTAATGCCATCGCCTATCACCTCTCGCCGTTGGAGGATAAAACGGCGTTAACGTTTCGCCAGGTATTGGTTCATTTCAGGCAAAAAAAATATGCCTGGCATGATACAGTGCCCCTGATACTTTGTGTTGCTGCTGCTATCGCCTGCGCCCTGGCACCTTTCACGCCCATCGTGACTGGCGCACTCTTTCTCTATTTCTGTTTCGTACTCACGCTCAGTGTTATTGATTTTCGCACTCAGCTCCTGCCCGACAAACTCACCTTACCGCTGCTCTGGCTTGGCTTGGTATTTAATGCGCAGTATGGATTAATTGATTTACATGATGCGGTTTACGGCGCGGTAGCGGGCTATGGGGTGCTGTGGTGTGTTTACTGGGGCGTCTGGTTAGTTTGTCACAAAGAGGGATTGGGCTACGGTGATTTCAAGCTACTGGCCGCTGCAGGCGCATGGTGTGGCTGGCAAACGTTGCCAATGATACTGCTGATTGCCTCGCTGGGTGGCATTGGTTACGCCATCGTTTCACAACTTCTGCAACGCCGGACTATAACCACTATCGCATTCGGCCCGTGGCTTGCGCTCGGCAGCATGATAAACCTGGGGTATCTGGCCTGGATCTCTTATTAACCGGGAGGGTTCTCCCTCCCGACACGGCTCAACCTTCTTCGCGGATCTGTGCTTGCAGATAATTTTGCAGGCCCATCTTCTGAATCAGATCAAGTTCCGTTTCCAGCCAGTCGATATGGCCTTCTTCATCACGCAAAATTTCTATCATCATATCGCGGCTGACGTAATCATGAACGCTATCGGCATAACCAATTGCCTCACGCAAATTCTTCGCGCCATCCAGCTCAAGTGCCAGATCAGAACGCAGCATTTCCTCAACATCTTCACCAATGTTCAGTTTGCCCAGGTCCTGTAAGTTTGGAAGACCTTCCAGAAAAAGAATGCGCTCAATATAACGATCGGCGTGTTTCATCTCATCAATGGATTCATGATACTCCACATCATTGAGACGTTTGAGACCCCAGTTTTTAAACATTCGGGCATGGAGAAAGTACTGATTGATTGCGACAAGCTCATTTCCCAACAGTTTGTTGAGATAATTTATAACTTTAGTATCACCTTTCATTTTTTGACTCCTTCGCTTCCACTCTTTGAAGAGTAGAACGGCTTACGAGTAAGTCAAAAAACACACTCCGTTTATGCGGACTCCTTAAACTCCGGCAGCTGCATTAATTCATCCTCCATCACTTCACGCGCGGCCCGGACACATTTACCGCACTGATTGCCGACCGGAATAAATTTTTTTAATTGCTGGAACGAGTGAGGGGAAAACTGGCGCACAGCCTGACGAATTTTTTTATCGCTGATACCATTACAAAGACAAACGTACATAGAGACTCCCGTATACTTTCTTCAAAAGTAAATGAAAATAGTTCTTATTTCAATTACTGAAAGACTCTTTTTTAAGCAAAGAATAGAAATATGAATAAAAATAATGGGCTACCAAAAGTAGCCCATTGACAAAAAATGCGGCGATACTGGAAGGTATCGCCAACACATTTATTGCTTAGTAAACGGCGCGAAGATTTCGCTAAATGCGTACTTCGGTGCCTGTTCTTTAGTCAGGCCGTGGAATTCCGGAGACAGGTTAGTGCCGCCCGGCAGGTCGCGCGCGATTGACCAGATACCAACCATACCGAGATTACGCTTCTGCGCATCCTGCATGACCAGACGAGCATCAGAGAGATAGAACACCTCGCCCTGAACGTCGTTCACGCCAACCATCGGCGTGGTACCCATCATAGCGTCAATTTCTGCATCGCTCTTATTGGGATGGAGGCCTTTCAATTGTGAATGCAGGTTGGCAATCGCAGACGTTGCACACTTACCGTGAATGTTCTGGCCTTCGGTATTTGCAGACTGACAAATCGCGTTACCGTAGTCCATTGTCATCACGTTCACACCCGCCAGCTCAACACCTTTCGCTTTGGCATCGCTCAGGACATTCATCCCTTCCGGCGTCAGGCCAGTCGGCAGAATTGGCAAGGTGTACCAGATAGCAATATCTTTGCCTTCTGACTTCCATTTATCCTGCACTTTCTTCACAGCAAGGTTACGACGTTCAATAGATGCCTGATCCGCAACCCAGGTGCCTTCGATATCGAAGTCCAGGACTTTGAGGTTCAGGTTATCAACGATGTCATAATAATGCTGCATCAGATCGTCTACGTTCTTACAGGAAGCAGCCAGCGGAGCGTTGTTAGCACCACCGATAGACAGCATCACATCGCCGCCAGCCTCACGCAGAGCTTTGATTTTGCTGTACTGAGCGTAATTCTGCATACCGTAAGCGGTACCCCATGTCGGCAGACAGGTGTTCGCATCTTTACTCACCACAAACGCCAGCGTGAAGTGGTTGACGTTATGATTCTTAGCCAGCGCAGCCAGATCCGGGATCGTATTCAGCGTATCGCTGGCATAAAGCGTTTCTGGATTAAACTGCGGCGCATTATTCAGCTCTTCGTTGCTATAGCTCTGAGCCTTACCTAACGGCTTCCACGGGCGGCTATTGCTACCGGTGGCGTTTTGGTTCGCCACCAGAGCAGGGTTGTCACTTTGCGTCCAGAACAGCGCTTCATAAGCCTGCCCATCAACAACAACGCGATCACCTTTCACGTACACAGTGGATGCGGACCATGCTTTCGCCGGTTCGTATTTCTTCCACGGGTTATCGCCGCCCGGGACAAAGCCCCATGCGTCTTGATCGACAGAAGTTTTATAATGTGCATCGTTATAATCTACGATGCTGTCCGCGCTGTACGCTTTGCTGGCCTGGAAACCATCCGCAACAATGACGCCGCCGTTATCAATTTCACAGGTAGTCGGGTTACCGTACTGACTCAATTCCGCAGCGGTAGCTGTACGCTCGAGACGCCATGGGTTATTGGAGTTTTCAGCGCTGGTACCCCGTGGGCAATCTTTAGACCCAACCCACCAGGCGTTCTTGTAAACATTACCATTGAAAATAACATGGTAAATTTCGCTACCTTCCTGGCCGCTCCACGCTTGCAATGAGTAATCGTTAACGCTATCCGCTGGTGTTGATGGCTCGCTGTTATCCGGAGTTGGGGTCACCGGTGTTTCCGGAGTTGGATCAACCGGAGTCACAGCACCGCCATTATTATCCGGCTTAACGGAACAGGAGCCAGGGTTACCATACTGGCTGATTTCTGTTGCCGTTGCCGCGCGAACATAACGCCATGGGTTACTGGCATCGTTTTCTTTCGCATCGCCTGGGCAATTTGCCGCGCCTACCCACCAGGCGTTCTTATAAATGCCGCCGTTATAGATAACGTACCATGTAGAAGAACCTTCCTGACCTTTCCAGGCTACTACAGCATAGTTGTCGTTTGACTTATCAGCTGGGGCTGGCTGAACATCAGGAGCCGGTTTAACGTCCGGTGCCGGTTTCACATCCGGTGAAGGCTGTGGTGCTGAAGTACAGGACTGTGGATTACTGGTTTCTGAGATTTCCGTTGCCGTAGCGGCACGAACATAACGCCATGGGTTGCTGGCATCATTGCTTTTCGCATCACCCGGACAGTTAGAAGAGGCTACCCACCAGGCATTTTCATAAATTTTGCCATCGAAAATAACCTGATATTTATTACCACCTTGTTGGTTATTCCATGCTTCCATTGCCAATGCTGGCAGAGCGGAACACACCAGCCCCATACCAATCATAGATTTAGTAAATATATTTAATTTCATTATAATCCCTTGTGACGTAAAAACTGCAAAACAAAAGTCCTACGCAGGAATTATTTACGTTTTACGAGAACCCTTCAATATGAATTAAAGTGCGGCATTAAAAATAAGAAAAAAGCCTGACAAATGAAGAATTTTAAAAACAGAAACATTCATATTTAAAATGTTAAATTGAATTGATATTTTAAATATGAATAATTTATTCGTTCTGACAGTACGAATAAGATATGCCGTCAACAAATGCAAAAAGGGCGCCGAAGCGCCCTTTTCAATTCAAAACTAATTAACGTGTAATTAGCCCAGAACTTTAGCAACAACGCCCGCGCCAACGGTACGGCCGCCTTCACGGATTGCGAAACGCAGACCGTCGTCCATCGCGATCGGGTGGATCAGGGTAACAACCATTTTGATGTTGTCGCCCGGCATTACCATCTCTACGCCTTCCGGCAGTTCGATGGTACCAGTCACGTCAGTAGTACGGAAGTAGAACTGCGGACGGTAGCCTTTGAAGAACGGAGTATGACGGCCGCCTTCATCTTTGGACAGAATGTACACTTCAGATTCGAACTTGGTGTGCGGCTTGATGGTGCCCGGCTTAGCCAGTACCTGACCACGTTCGATTTCTTCACGTTTGA
>OGJK01001825.1_pt1 | contig 18248 bp, 12 predicted proteins | sample 1571961 | NCBI WGS metagenome assembly OGJK01 (sample SAMEA2582120, study PRJEB24529) | metagenome | biome: Human gut stool | place: China | collected 2011 | reverse complement strand
CGCGCAGGCCGCTCCACGGCATGCGGTACTGTTCGCTCTGGAACTTGCGCGCGCGATAGCGCAGGGAGAAACGATCCATACGGTCGATTTGCCCGGCAAACAGGCGGTCCTGCGGCTTGCTGAACACCAGCTTGCTGTCGAGCAGCACCTCACGCAGGATGACATTGGCCTCGTCGGTGTCCAGACGAGTGCCGATATAGGCGAGCAGTCCATTCTCTTCTTTTACGTCTTCAATCTTGAGCTGCCAGCCGTCATGGCTGGTCACGGTGTCACCCGGATTAAACATCACGCGGGTTACAGGGGAGTCATTGCGAGCGTACAGGCGGTTTTCACCGGTGGCAGGGAAGAGGAGGGTAACCATGCGCGCATCGACGGCAACGACGGTTCCTAATCCAAGTTCGCTTTCTGTATCGCTGATCCAGCGTTGACCAAGTGTAAAAGGCATAGTTGTTCGGCTCTAATCTTTAATTGCAGGCAATAGTTCGACCACCGTCAAAAAAGACGGTCATCGAAAAATGGGTCCGGGAATGGAAAGGGCGCTATGGTACTGGATGGCAGCCATTTCGTCACGCGTCAAAATAGGCCAAGTTGCCCTGTCACTAGTGTAGCAAAATCATCGTCGATGAAGGGCAAAATTCCGTCGGCAACCGGCTGAAGCTGACGCGTCAGGTAGTGTTCATAATCCAGAGGCGAGTGCTGATAATCCACCGGTTCCGGACCGTTTATCGTCCAGACGTATTTGATGGTTCCCCGATTCTGATACTGCGGCGCGCGGCCACGGCGGACATTTTCTTCGTCCGCGAGGCGCGCGGCGCGAACGTGCGGAGGAACGTTACGCTGGTACTCCGCGAGCGGGCGGCGCAGGCGTTTGCGATACACCAGCTGCGCGTCAAGTTCGCCTGCCATCAGGCCGGCGATCGTTTCGCGCACGTAGTCCTGATACGGCTCATTGCGAAATACCCGCAGATAGAGCGTTTGCTGGAACTGCTGGGCCAGCGGCGTCCAGTCGGTACGCACTGTCTCGAGCCCTTTAAAGACCATCCGCTGCGCGTCGCCTTCCTGAATCAGCCCGGCGTAGCGCTTCTTGCTGCCCTGATCGGTACCGCGAATGGTGGGCATTAAAAAGCGGGCGAAATGGGTTTCAAATTCCAGCTCCAGCGCGCTGGTTAACCGCACTTTCTGCAGATGTTCCTGCCACCAGTCGTTCACGAAGGCAACCAGCGCTTTGCCGATTTGCGCGGCATCGTCTTCGGAATGCGCGCCCTTAAGCCATACAAAGGTGGAGTCCGTGTCGCCGTAGATGACGTCATAGCCCCGGGATTCAATCAGCGCTTTAGTCTGACGCATGATCTCGTGCCCACGCATCGTGATCGACGACGCCAGCCGCGGGTCGAAGAAGCGACAGGCGCTGGTGCCCAGCACCCCGTAGAAGGCGTTCATGATGATTTTCAGCGCCTGAGAAAGGGGCTTGTTGCCGTGGCGCTTGGCCTCATCGCGGCCGTGCCAGATGTTGCCCACGATGTCGGGCAGGCAGTGTTTTTCCCGCGAGAAGCGTGCGCCGAGGAAGCCTTCGGTGCTGTGTCCATCATCCGGCTGGGCCAGCCCCTCAACCAGCCCGACGGGATCGATCAGGAAGGTGCGAATTATCGACGGGTAGAGGCTTTTGTAGTCCAGGACCAGAACGGAGTCATACAGTCCTGGTCGGGAATCCATGACGTAGCCGCCGGGGCTGGCCTGCGGCGGCACGTCCCCGAGGTTGGGGGCGACGTATCCTGCCCGGTGCATTCGGGGAAAATAGAGGTGGCTAAAGGCCGCCACGGAGCCGCCGTGCCTGTCGACCGCAAGGCCGTTTACCGTCGCGCGCTCCAGCAGGAAGGGCATGATTTCGGTTTTGTGGAAAATCCGCGTGACCAGCTCACAGTCTTTCAGGTTATAGGTGGCGAGCGCGGGCTTGTCTTCGTTAAAGCGCCGGTCGATCTCGTCCATTCTGTCCCAGGGGTTGTCGATGGATTTGCCTTCGCCAAGCAGCTCCTGCGCCACCGCTTCGAGGGCGAATGACGAGAAGTTCCAGAAGGCGGACTTGAGCGCCTCGATGCCGTCGATAATCAGGCGGCCGTTCGCCTGTGCGAAGAAAACGCCGTTCTTAAAACCGTGTTCGCGCCACTCAAGCTCGCTGTTGCCGCGCCCGAGCATCAGCGGGATGCGATAACGCTCGGCGTGTTTTTGCAGCACGCGCAGGTCGAACTGCACCACGTTCCAGCCGATCAGAACGTCGGGATCGAAGTCGGCAAACCACTGGTTGAGCTTCTCCAGCAGCTGCGGCCGGCTGGTAACATACTCAAGCCGGAAATCCAGCGCGGAGGCATCACCATTCGGTGGCCCGAGCATATAGACAACCCGATCGCCGCAGCCTTCAAGTCCTATACAGTACAGTTCGCCGTGACGGGTGGTTTCGATATCCAGGGAGACCCACTTCAGCGGCGGACGGTAGTGCGGGTTCGGCTTCAGCCGCGCGTTAACGAGGCTGCCGTTGTGCGCGGTGCCATCGACCCAGACGGGCGCGGTAATAAACCGCTCCATCAGAAACCGTTCCGGTGGGCGGATGTCAGCTTCGTAGAGCGTCACGCCCGCCTCGCGGAGCAGTTTTTCATAGCGCATCAGCTGACGATGGGCGCGACAGTAGAGGCCGTAAACCGGCTGACGGTGGAAATCTTTCAGTTCAAGCGGGGTAATGCGCCAGCCGTTTTCACCGCGCAGCAGCTGTTTCACTTTTTCGACGTGCGCTTCAGGAATAAACGCCACGGACTCCTGCGGCGGCAGCGTCACCTGCAGCGGGCCGTTGTCCGTTGCCAGCCAGAATTCAACCTCGGTGCCCTGAGGCGTATCCCGCCAGTGTCGGGTCAGTAAAAAGCCTTCTTGCGCCTGCGCCACGCCGTTATCCCATAAAACAAAACCAGGCCTGATTATAGCCTGGTTGAGGTGGGTTTGCTGGGGTTTTATACAGTGCCTGTTTAGCCGGACGGCGCTGCACTTATCCGGCCTACAAGCTACTGCCCGTAATACGCTTTCGCGCCGTGCTTGCGCAGATAATGCTTATCGAGCAGGCTCTGCTGCATGTCCGGTAGCTGCGGCGCCAGCTGGCGGCAGAAGATCCCCATATAGGCGATCTCTTCGAGCACAATCGCATTATGCACCGCATCTTCCGCGTTTTTACCCCAGGCGAACGGGCCGTGGGAGTGCACCAGCACGCCGGGCATCTGCGCGGCGTCGATTCCCTGTTTTTCGAAGGTTTCGACAATGACGTTGCCGGTTTCCCACTCGTACTCGCCGTTGATCTCCGCATCGGTCATCAGACGCGTGCAGGGAATGGTGCCGTAAAAGTAGTCCGCGTGGGTGGTGCCGGTCGCCGGGATGGACTGGCCCGCCTGTGCCCAGATGGTGGCATGGCGTGAATGGGTATGCACGATACCGCCGATGGTTGGGAATGAGCGGTACAGCAGGCGGTGGGTTGGCGTATCGGAGGAGGGCTTTTTGTTCCCTTCCACCACTTCACCCGTTTCGATGCTGACCACCACCATATCGTCCGCCGTCATCACCGCGTAATCGACGCCGGAAGGCTTGATCACAAACACGCCTTTATCGCGGTCAACGGCGCTGACGTTGCCCCAGGTCAGGGTGACCAGATTATGTTTCGGCAGCGCCAGGTTGGCTTCGAGCACCTGGCGTTTGAGCTCTTCTAACATTGTTGTCTCCAGTGCCGGATGGCGCTTCGCTTATCCGGCCTACAGAACCGTAGGCCCGGTAAACGCGGTGCCACCGGGCATTCAGGGCTTAGCGTTTTGAACCGTAATAGACTTCGTTCCAGCGCAGCGCGTCTTTAAAGGCGGGCAGGCGGGTATCGTTATCAATCACGGTCAGCTCGATATCATGCAGCTCGGCGAACTGACGCATGTCGTTCAGATCCAGCGCGTGGCTGAAGACGGTATGGTGCGCGCCACCGGCCAGGATCCAGGCTTCTGACGCGGTTGGCAGGTCCGGCTGTGCTTTCCACAGGGCGTTGGCGACCGGCAGTTTCGGCAGGGAGTGCGGCGTTTCAACCGCATCGACGCAGTTCACCAGCAGGCGGAAACGATCGCCCAGATCGATCAGGCTGGCGTTGATGGCCGGGCCCGTGCGGGTGTTGAAGATCAGACGCGCCGGATCGGCCTTACCGCCGATGCCGAGGTACTGCACGTCAAGGATCGGCTTCTCTTCGACGGCGATCGACGGGCACACTTCCAGCATGTGCGAGCCGAGCACCAGGTCATTGCCGTTTTCGAAGTGGTAGGTGTAGTCCTCCATAAAGGAGGTGCCGCCCTGCAGACCGGTCGACATCACCTTCATGATGCGAAGCAGAGCGGCAGTTTTCCAGTCGCCTTCGCCCGCAAAGCCGTAGCCCTGCTGCATCAGGCGTTGTACTGCCAGACCCGGCAGCTGTTTCAGACCGTGGAGATCTTCAAAGGTGGTGGTAAAGGCGTGGAAACCGCCCTGTTCCAGGAAGCGCTTCATGCCCAGCTCAATGCGCGCCGCGTCCAGCACGTTCTGGCGCTTGTCGCCGTTGATTTGTGCCGCAGGCGTCAGGCGGTAGCTGCTTTCGTACTCGTCCACCAGCGCGCTCACGTCGCCATCGCTGATGTCATTCACCACCTGCACCAGATCGCCCACGGCCCAGGTATTCACGGAGAAGCCGAACTTGATCTGCGCGGCGACTTTATCGCCGTCGGTGACCGCCACTTCACGCATGTTGTCGCCGAAACGCACCACTTTCAGGTGGCGGGTATCCTGCTTAGAGACCGCCTGACGCATCCAGGCGCCGATACGCTGTTGCGCCTTGCCATCCTGCCAGTGGCCGGTGACCACCGCGTGCTGCTGACGCATACGCGCGCCGATGAAGCCGAACTCGCGGCCGCCGTGTGCGGTCTGGTTCAGGTTCATAAAGTCCATGTCGATGCTGTCCCACGGCAGGGAGGCGTTGAACTGGGTATGGAACTGCAGCAGCGGTTTGTTGAGGATAGACAGGCCGTTGATCCACATTTTTGCCGGTGAGAAGGTGTGCAGCCACACCACCAGACCGGCGCATTTATCGTCGTAGTTGGCGTCGCGGCAGATGTGGGTGATTTCGTCCGGCGTCGTGCCCAGCGGTTTCAGCACCAGTTTGCACGGCAGTTTGGCTTCCGCGTTCAGCGCGTTGACGACGTGCTCCGCGTGTTTCGTCACCTGCTGTAGCGCTTCCGGTCCGTACAGATGCTGGCTGCCAATCACAAACCACACTTCATAGTTATTAAAAATGGTCATCATCGTGTCCTTAATGGGTCAGGGTTGCCGTAGTGTCCGCGGTGCTTTTGGCCGGGGCGGCGACAGGGAGATAGTGAAGTTCGGCGCTTTTTGCCCATTGCTGGTAGCGCTGATAAAGCTGTTCAAAGCGTTGTGCCTGCTGGGCACGCGGCTGAAGGGTGTTTTCGACGGCACTCGCCATATGCTGCTGCGCGGTGGGGATATCCGCATGGACGCCAGCGGCTACGGCGGCGAAAATTGCCGCCCCCAGCGCGCAGCACTGATCGGAGGCCACAATCTGGAGCGGACGGTTCAGCACGTCGCAGCAGGCCTGCATGATCACCGGGTTTTTACGGGCGATGCCGCCCAGCGCCATCACGTTATTCACGTCGATGCCCTGCTCGGTGAAGCACTCCATAATCGCGCGGGCGCCGAAGGCGGTGGCGGCAATCAGACCGCCGAACAGCGCAGGCGCGTCGGTCGCCAGGTTGAGGTCGGTAATCACCCCTTTCAGGCGCTGGTTGGCAAACGGCGTGCGGCGGCCGTTAAACCAGTCCAGCACCACCGGGAGGTGGTCGAGAGACGGATTTTTAGCCCAGGCGTCGGTAAGCTGCGGCAGGAGCTGCTTTTTGCTCTCGGCGATCTGGGTTTTCAGTTCAGGATGTGCCGCCGCCAGCCGATCCAGCGGCCAGCCGAGCACGCGGCCAAACCAGGCGTAGATATCGCCAAACGCGGACTGACCGGCTTCCAGCCCGATAAAGTCCGGCACCACGCTGCCGTCAACCTGGCCGCAGATGCCTTTTACCGCGCGGTCGCCGACGGTGGATTTATCTGCCGTCAGGATGTCGCAGGTGGAGGTGCCGATCACTTTGACCAGCGTGTTTGGCTGCGCGCCCGCGCCCACGGCGCCCATGTGGCAGTCGAAGGCGCCGCCGGAGATGGCCACGTTCTGCGGCAGGCCGAGGCGCGTCGCCCACTCTTCGCAGAGCGTGCCCACCGGAATATCGGCGGTGAAGGTGTCGGTAAACAGCGGATAGGTCAGGCTCTTGTTGATAATCGGGTCGAGCTCATCGAAGAACGCGGACGGAGGCAGGCCGCCCCAGCTTTCATGCCACAGGGATTTATGCCCGGCGCTGCAGCGGCCGCGGCGGATATCCTGCGGGCGCGTGGTGCCGGAGAGCAGGGCGGGCACCCAGTCGCATAGCTCAATCCATGACGCCGCTGCCTGTGCGACAGACGCGTCCGCGCGGGTGACGTGCAGGATCTTGGCCCAGAACCACTCGCTGGAGTAAATCCCGCCGATATAACGTGAGTAGTCCGTTTTGCCCGGCTGATGGCATAAGCGGGTGATGGCTTCGGCCTCTTCCACGGCGGTATGGTCTTTCCACAGCACGAACATGGCGTTCGGGTTGTCGGCAAACTCCGGGCGCAGCGCCAGTACGCGGCCTTCGGCATCGACAGGGGCAGGCGTAGAGCCGGTGCTGTCGACGCCAATCCCCACAACATCGGCCCGCTGGGCGTCGGTCAGGTCTGTCAGAACGGTTTTGATCGCCGCTTCCATCGACTCGATGTAGTCCCGCGGGTGGTGACGGAACTGGTTGTTTGGCGCATCGCAGTAGCGCCCCTCTTGCCAGCGCGGATACCACTCAACGCTGGTTGCTATCTCCTGGCCGGACGTACAGTCCACTGCCAGCGCGCGAACTGAATCGCTGCCAAAATCGAGGCCAATCGCAATTGCCATGGTGTTGCTCCATCGAAAAAACAGGTATGGAAGAACATTAGAGACTGGGGACAAAAGTCGTCAGGCAGGATCCGCTAATCTTATGGACTAAATTGCTGTTGCAACGGAAAGTGTGACGCCGTGCAAATATTCAATGTGGACATTTCTGCCGCACTTATAGACACTTTTGTTACTGGTTATCTGCCTGCTCTGGCGGAGAAATCAGGGGGAAAGGCTGAAACATGGCGGACGTAAAAGCGGCGTGATGCTTTTTGGATCTTTTCGCGGGCCATTTTTAACCTGCATTTAGTGATATGGACAATTGGTTTCCTTCAGGACCCTTGGGAGAACTGAATCTATGGCCGAAACGCAAAACGATCCCCTGCTGCCGGGATACTCGTTTAACGCGCACCTTGTGGCGGGGCTGACCCCTATCGAGGCTGAGGGATATCTCGACTTTTACGTCGACCGACCGCTCGGGATGAAAGGGTATATCCTCAACCTGACCGTGCGGGGGGAAGGGATCATCAAGAACGGTGACCAGCAGTTCGTCTGCCGCCCGGGGGATATCCTGCTGTTCCCGCCGGGGGAGATCCACCACTATGGCCGTCATCCGGATGCCAAAGAGTGGTATCACCAGTGGGTCTACTTCCGTCCGCGCGCCTACTGGCAGGAGTGGCTTACGTGGCCCGCTATTTTTGCGCACACCGGTTTTTATCGCCCGGATGAGGTACATCTGGCGCAGTTCCGTGAGCTGTTCGCGCAGATTATTGAGGCGGGGCAGGCCGGTGGTCGCTACGCTGAGCTGCTGGCAATAAACCTGCTTGAACAGCTGCTGCTGCGACGAATGGAGGCGATTAACGCGTCGCTTAACCCGCCGCTGGATAACCGCGTGCGCGACGCCTGCCAGTACATCAGCGACCACCTGGCCGATAGCCAGTTTGATATTGCCAGCGTCGCCCAGCACGTCTGCCTGTCGCCGTCGCGGCTGTCGCACCTGTTCCGCCAGCAGCTTGGCGTCAGCGTACTGAGCTGGCGCGAGGATCAGCGCATCAGCCAGGCGAAGCTGCTGCTCAGCACCACCCGGATGCCCATCGCCACCGTGGGGCGCAACGTGGGCTTTGAGGATCAGCTCTATTTCTCCCGCGTATTTAAAAAATGCACCGGTGCCAGCCCCAGTGAATTTCGCGCGGGATGTGAATAAACGGTAAAAAAAGATAAGCAAACAGGTGAATGCGGAAAGCAACCTGTAAACTATTCAGACAATTGTTGCCTTGACGCGGTGCGGGGCGCTAAGCAGAATCGCTGATTCGTTTTCTGACCGGAATAGTTATGCAGGCATTGCTGGAACACTTTATTACCCAGTCCGTTATGTACTCGCTCATCGCCGTGGCGCTGGTGGCGTTTCTGGAATCGCTGGCGCTCGTGGGGTTAATCCTGCCCGGCACCGTGATGATGGCGGGGCTTGGGGCGCTTATCGGCAGCGGTGAGGTCAATTTCTGGCAGGCATGGCTGGCCGGGATAATCGGCTGTCTGCTGGGCGACTGGATCTCCTTCTGGCTGGGCTGGCGCTTTAAGAAGCCGCTGCACCGCTGGTCGTTCATGAAAAAGAACAAAGCGCTGCTGGATAAAACCGAGCATGCGCTGCACCAGCACAGCATGTTTACCATCCTCGTGGGCCGCTTTGTTGGGCCAACGCGTCCGCTGGTGCCGATGGTGGCCGGGATGCTGGATCTCCCCGTCGCGAAATTTGTGGTGCCGAACATCATCGGCTGCGTCTTCTGGCCGCCGTTCTACTTCCTGCCGGGGATCCTCGCCGGTGCGGCTATCGATATTCCTGACGGCATGCAAAGCGGTGAGTTTAAGTGGCTGCTGCTGGCAACGGCGGTGCTGCTGTGGCTGGCGGTCTGGCTCTGCTGGCGCCTGTGGCGCAGCGCGAAAGCGAGCGTCGATCGCCTGACGCGCTATCTTCCGCGCTCTCGTCTTTTGTGGCTGGCCCCGCTGACGCTGGGTGTGGCGGTGGTGGCGCTGGTCGCGCTGATTCGCCACCCGCTGATGCCGGTGTACGGTGAGATTTTATTAAAAGTGGTCAGCCGTTAATGTGTTTTTCCTCTCTGGCATCCCATATCTCTGCCAGCCCGGTTTGAGCTGGTGATAGAGAGGAAAGCGCCTGTTGCCGCCGGAACCAACACAGAGAGCATGCTGCTTGCCCATATTACCGTTATGGAAGGCATCTCTCCGGGCTTATTTGTTATTATCATAATGAGAAATAACGAAAATAATAAAAAGAGCCCCATCATAACCCCGTTAACAAAGGGAAGGATCCAAACGTCCCATCGACAGGTTTCGGGTACGTGGGTTTCGTGTGAGGAAAGTGCGGTGATGGAAAATTTATTCATTTCTGAATTTGCCACCAGCTGAGTTCCCTGGGCATATTTTACCGCATCTGCCGCAAGTGCCAGCGCCAGCCATCTGTATCCCTCGCTCTTTTCCCCTAGCGAGGATTCCATTTCCAGGCGTTGCATCGCAACGCTTTTAGCATCCAGCGCCTGCATCAAAGGGTACTTTTCCGTACGGGATAATCCGGTGTACCAGAGCGTTTTAGGGGCCGTCACTGGCCCAACATCGAGATATACCGGCATCGTTTCTTCTACGTCCGTGACCTGACTCATCGGTTGGTACAAATAAACCGGCTTCTCTCCCTCTACGTGCTTGTATTGGTTAGTGAATAAAAAAGAGCAGGCGTTTTCCATTCGCTTACAATCACTGTCTTCCCCATGCAGATCGACCGCGATCAGCAGCCTGTTAACGATGTACGTGTCGCTTGCCGCTATCCACTTGCCGATAATCGTGTAGTCTGGGCACTCGCTGTAAAACTCAATTTTGCCGCCGCGCGCAGGGTGTATTTTCAGACGCTCCATGGCTCGCCTCAGATCCTCCACACAGTTCGCATCGCCCCCGCGAACCCAGACGCATGTTTCTCTTAGCTGATACGCACTCATTTTGAGCTTATCGGCCATTGGCGCGAGCAGGCGCGAAAAGACAGCTTCGTATGGCGTCTGGTCAAACGCTTCGGTTGCCTTAATTTTTAGCGGCGTTTTGGGCGCCAGCGGAAACTCGCCTTCAAGCTTTAGCATATTCAGCGCCAGCTGATTGACCGGAGAGAGGGTCGACCAGGCTGCAATGGCGATGTTCCGACGCGCAAAAATTTTGAGCCCGATCGTCCTGTCGTTCGCAATATATTTACGCATTTCTGCATAGTTTACGAACGTACTGACTATCATTTTCAGCGCAAATACCAGACACGTTACCAGGCTCAGCGGCAGTATTACGGACGGTAAGAAAAAAAATAGCGTCACATGTTTATCCTGAGGCCAGTTAAAGATCTCAAGAATGATCCCCACGACAATAGCGACGAGATACACAGCAGCGATCGCTAACGTCGGCATTTTCACGTCAGCATCTTTCTGCTTCGAATATAGCCACCATTCCATCACATAGCCCCCGCCGTTGGCAGCGTTGTCCTTATTTCACACCCGCACGCTGCTTTACATCGGTCGACAATTACACCTCGTCCGAGCATCGTCCAGCGTGGATGGCACTCTGTAATCGGAAACCTCCCTTTGTGCAGGAGGCACTCAACGATGTCATCTTTTAGCGCCACGGGTTTACCCGTGAAATTGGCCCCGGAAGCTGAAATCACTTTTCCACCGTTCGCGAGCGGATCATCTAAGCGAATTACGCCTTTCATTGTTTATCCTTAGTCATTTATCGAGCGTCCATGTCACAGCGCATATGGTCCCAGCCGGTGTAGTTCTTAACTTCAGGTACCTTATCGGGCTGTCCCTGCCAGTTGCTTTTATATTGCTCAATACTTTCCTTAAGTCCCTGTGGGGTCATATACACCATGCCCCAGGGCCATCCGGGGAAGCGAGGTTCGATTTGCTGCACTGTTCCGTCCTCCAGTTGATACGTTACGCCAGGACCGCCGGAAGCCAGGCGCGGATCATCAAATGGCTTGGATGACATATAAAGCCGGTGCTTCGTCTGCAGAAAGCCCTGGTCATTCACGACAGTGAAGGAAAGCACGTCATCGCGAGGTGGCGAGTTCATGCCGTCCGGTTCATTCTCTCCAGGAGAATAGCTGACAGACCGCCAGGTTTGACCGTAATCTTTAGATACTATGAAACCGTCAACCTCCCAGTTAGTGATGGCAATGTAACGTTCTGAGGGATGAATAAATTTTTTGGTGAAGATGCGATAGAACTGGCTAGCCGGTTCTGTATGAATCCCCCGTTGCGTATCGGTGTACCAGAGCTCGCCTTCACAATCCCAGCCTTTCAGCTCCAGATAACGATGGTCATCAAAGCGGTAAACCACCTGCGTCGGCGGCTCGGTGGCCTGACAGGCTGAAGTCATCAGCAATACAGACAGTGCTGTTCCTGCTATATATTTAGTTTTCATAGACTTCCCTGTTCTGCTTAGTAAGGGCGAAGATCGAGTGCCGACCTCTGATTTTGTAATCCCAGCTCTCTATCACTTTTAGCTTTGGGCATATCCCATTGCAGATTTTTTATTACCTGGTTACCGGCAGACAAATCCCTCGATGGTTTCACCGTCGTGGCATTCTGATATTCATTTGACACGCCAAAATTCCCTGTAGGTAAGACATCATCAGGCTTGTTCATGAAAAATTTTGTTGAAATTACCGGCAATTTTCCAGAACGGTAATACTCCGTTGCCTGCTGGTTTTTATTCAACGGGTCCCGCCAGTCCGCACGGTGCAACAGGTCTTCCCAGAATTTACCTGCCTTAAAGTCAAATGACCGGCACTGGCCGATTGCCAGGTCAAAGGCCATCGCATGGGACGGTGCGTATTCACTCATCACGATTGACGAGTGCTGGCTGTAGCTCACCGGATCGGACTTCGCCCACTCCTGTTCCAGCTCTTCGCGCGGGCGAAGCCAGGTTAAGGTGACGGTTTGAAAATCCTTTGAGCCACCGACTACTCCGTTGATAACCTTTACGCCCCGCTCATGGCTTTCCATTTTCAGCTCATCAGGCGTCAGGACATGGCCGGGACGCCAGCTGAGGCTCTGGTACCTGCTGACACCGTACGTGGCGCTTTGCGTACGTTTGATGGCACAGGCTTTTGCTGAATAGGAGATATAGGCGTCCGGACTGTCCGGATCGATATAGGCGGTATAGGGCTTATCACTCGTTTTGGGATCGTCGTCCTTATGATTACCGGCCCCCTGCAGCGTAAAGATAAACGTCTGCGGTAGCTCTTCACCGTTCACAACCACGTCATGCGCCGTGTAAGAGGCGTTCATGATTGAACTGTAATCTGCATCACCCGTTCTTGCTGACGGCAGGCTAAACGTTTTCCCGTCCGGCTTCGTTCCCACTTCTCCATGTTGATAGAACACCCGCTGATACAAATTTGGAATAGTCTTAGCAATATCTTCAGGTACGCCCCGCCAGCCGAAGCCCTGAATGTTTTTGAGCGACACGGTGCCATCATTTGGGCAAAAATAGTTATAGACCCTGCCGTTATTATCACGGTTATATCTTGTATCCGTCCTTAACGGGTTGTCGGATGGTTTACGCAGCGTGCAGGCACCTTCCATTGCCAGGATATCGGCTTCTGTTATCTCACCGCCTTTGTAGTGCGTCGCCATCAGCGCGCAAAAGTTCTTAAACGTCTGCACCCGCGCATCAGATGTCTGGTGATGGCCGGGCTGAATATCTTCAGCCAGACGGCTTTCAAGGGAATACGGGGAGTGGTTGAGGATGACGCAGTTGACCGGCTCATATCCTGCCTGCTTCACCAGCATGTTTGCCAGCATGGTGATGATGGTCCCCTGGCTGTAGGCCACGATATTAATTGCGTCTTTTGTCGTCTCAGGTTCAGTTCTGATTTGAAGAATCAAATCAGCCAGGCGCTGTGCGGCGAAGAACTGGTAGATGCGGTGCGGATTGGGAAAGATGGGATGGGTAAAATCTCCACCATTCGCATGCAGCGTTATAATTCCTGCTGCGGACGTTGCTAATCCTCCCGCGCCAGGCCCCAGCATATCCGGAATGTTTGTTGTCGCGTTCGCAAACGTGCCGCCGCCCTTGGCATAGTTAACGTCGAGAGCGTTACCAAAATTGTCGTTCTGAAATTTAAACGCCCCCTGGCCGTCATTTCCCAGGCTCTCTTTTTTCTTCTTCTCATCTTCCTTGTAAGCGTCGAACGGCAGGTGCGCCGCCTCCTTCAGCCTGCTGACTTCATCGCGATAGCGTTGCTGATCTGCGCGATATTCATCATGCGTGACGGGCTTATAGCCCCAGTAAAACGGAATAATAGGCGAGCGTCCCGGCGCCGTAATTTTCTTCTGAGCTTCTTCATTGTGCGACATGATGAAGTCATTCCATTCATGCGCGTACAGGTCGCTCCGGTTAAGCCGCTTTTTTAAGCCAGCGATAATGCCCTTCTCCTGGTTCTGATAGGCTTCACCGACATCGTTCACCCCATGAACCAGAATAACGATCCCTGGCATGGGACGAGGAATACCTACCCTGCAGGTCTGAGCCGTCAGGCTTAAGGATTTATGTACGGGTATGTCATTCTCAGACACCACTCGCGGGCAATACGGGCTTTTTTTCTCGTCAGCCATCAGAGTACCTCCAGTTTGTACGAATCAAGGTCGGCCGCATCCAGCAGCGGGGAACAGCCATTGCTGTCGGTCACGCCTTCAACAATCTGGCCTGCCGAGCTTTTAAGGCGGAACGCGCGATTCGCGAGGATCTGCGCCGGGTCGTCAGACGCATGAAGCTGATAGCGCTGTGCAAACGCGCCCTTGTTAAACGCAGGCGGTTGCGTTTGCACGCTTTCCGCCCCTTTATAGGCAAAATTCGGCGCTTTAATGTCCACGCCGGTTGGCGAGAAAATTTCAACCAGCCCGCTGGGGCTAATGCGGATCCCACCTCCACCGCACACCAGCTGTATTCCCTGCTTCGCGCTGCCGTTAATTTTGCCTGCCGTGCTCGTGACGGTGAAATCATCCTGAGAAAGCATGTGCAGGGCTCCGCGCTGCGCCTCCGTTTTGATATCACCCGCACCGGCAATCAGCTGAATGCCGAGTTTGCGGGCGAACAGAGAGAGCCTTTCCCCGACGGCCAGCGAGAATTTTTTCACCACGTTAACGCTGCCGTTGCGGCCAGCGGTGGCAATAAGATCCTGACCGGCTGAAAGCTGCAGGCTTTGCGGCGTGACGTGGGCCTGTCCTTCTCCGGCATAGGCCAGCAGGCCCGCGCCGGTAAGCTTATTCAGCGTCTTAAACAGGGCATTTTGCCGTTCCGTATCCACATTATCGGCTCCGGCCGTCATTGCGCTTTGCTGCAGCGTCCTGGCCAGCGAGAGGGCTTTTTCGAGCTGCGCGATCGCGGCCGTCATATCCAGCTGTTGCCCCTTGGCGCGCGGCTGTGCTTCAGTGCTGATCATGATCCCTTTAGCGGCTCGCAGCGCCATCCAGTCATCTGTGCGTGCTTCAAGACCTTCCCCGCGCGGTTTTCCTTCCGCATCGACAAGATGACCAACGCTGAGCTGCCCTTTACCGCGCTCTGTTGAAATCTTGATATGCTCCTGGCCCCGCCTGTCTTCCAGACGAATTTTATTCAGGCCTGCAGTACGGATAATATTGCGGGTATCATTGCGGTTTGTGACTACATCAGTATGCGCGCCGTCATGCATGGCATGGGCGATGAACGGCCGATCCGGATCGCCGCCTTCAAACGCAATCGCAACTTCCGTGCCTTCCAGCAGTGGAAAATGAAAACCGTACACCTCTCCGGCATACGGTCGGGCAAGGCGCACCAGCGCACTTTCAAAGCCTGATCGTTTCTCATCAAGATCAAAATCGAACTTCACCCGATAGCGGCCAGCAGCATCAACCCCCGCATAAATTTTATTGCTGCTTATCGCTATGACCTGCGCGGGGACGGTACCTGCGATTTGGGGGCGAGGAAGACATTCTGGCCGGAAACTATACTCAGGCTGGCAGGGGATGCCCGACAGCTGGGCTCGGTAATGCTCTGCGCGACTGCCCGTTATCGTCATTGACGTCACGAGCAAACCTTTCTTAAAGCCATCGGGGATTTGACCGGTTATATCGAACTTTATACCCGGCTGCAGTTCCGCTGCGCTGGTTGTGGCGCCGAGTACACGCTGGGTGTTTAACAGACGCTCATAGCGCAAACGTGCAAAGAACGTAGCGGTTTCGCCTTCTTTTCCATAAAAATCCCCGGCGACCAGAAAATGATCGGAATGGTGGTACTCTCTTCCCGTTGTAATGCCAGCGGGAATGTCGTGACTTACAATAGTTTTATCTGCCTGTGGTGAAAGGGGATCGCGGTAGTTATAGGACCTCACCATAATATTTTCGGGTATTAAGGCGTGCCGTTCTTCCAGTTCTGTCACGTACTCATCATGACTGGTCATCCCGGAGCGCCGGACAAAGGGAAATGTCTTCTCGCTGATAATATAGCGGCTGGCAGAGTCACCAAAAATAACCACCGTTTCCGTCGGCGTGGTATTGTGATTTTCAAGACGGAACCATATTCCCACTTCGGCCAACAGGCGGCGAATAAACTGCAGGTCGGTCTCTTTCCACTGAATAATCATTTCCCTGCGGGGATAGGTATAACTGAGGTTGTCGAAATCAATGTTGAAGCCTTCAAAATAACGGCTCTCTTTCATTAACTGCGTAACGATCTCCGGCACGGTGACATCGGTGTACACTGCCGAACGAAAGTTTCTGTCCAGTAACGCAAGCTCATGTTCAAGCACACATTCATAGAGCGCTTCATCTGAAGACGACTTAAGTCGGGAAAACGCAGTAATTGTCCCATTAATCTGGCGCACTGGCAGCCAGGATGGCTGGCCATGCCATGAGGCCTCAGGATTAGGAGCGCGAAGAAGAAACTCCGCTTTCTGATTCAAAACGGCGTCAGGCGATATATTTGCATTGGGGCTGGTAAAACGAATGGCATAGCGGTAGGGCTGGCTGAGTGCTTCTTCGCCTGTAAAGGAATGAACATCATTTAACGCGTTAGCGTTACGTGGGAAAAGAAGTAAATAGCGGTTTAGCGTGTCATTTTGCTGAAAGTTACCTGGGTGCACTGCCATGACTTTATCCCTTTCAGGAGCAGTAGAATCATAAAATAATACGCTTATAAAAAACAAACGTAAGTATTAAATCCATTTTTCTGTATTAACTTTGGGTTTATTTATTCATTCTTTTTATATTTAAAAGGCATCAATTCATAAAAATAATGTGATTTAAAATAATATTGTGAGGAGCTCAATTTATTATTAGTCAGGACCATCGGTTGCCAGGTAGATTAATATGCGCTCTGACTTTCCATTCAGAGCGACTTTCCGGCTATAACCTTTCAGAAAATGGGTATTTATGAGTCCAGCGAGTAAAGGGGAGGTGCGCTGATGCCCAGCAGCGACGACGCGGCAGCGTTACCCTTCAGCAGTTCTTCCGTCACCCCATCCCACACGATTCTTCCTTCGGCAATGACCACCGATCGCGGGGCAATCCGTGCGGCATCTTCGATGCTGTGCGACACCATCAGCATCGTCAGCTGCTGGCGCTGACAGACGTCCTGCACCAGCGTCAGCATCTCCTGACGCAGCGCCGGATCGAGCGCCGAGAACGGCTCGTCCAGCAGCAGCATCGGCTGTTCGCGCACAAGACAACGGGCCAGCGCCACGCGCTGACGCTGGCCGCCGGAAAGCTCGCCCGGCAGCCTGTCGATAAACCCGGCGATCCCCATCTGCGCGGCAATCTCCTCCAGCTTATGGCGCTGGGCATCGTTCAGCCTCAGTCCCGGATGCATCCCCAGGGCAATGTTTTGCCGCACCGTCAGGTGGGTAAACAGGTTGTTTTCCTGGAACAGCATGGAGACCGGACGTTTGGCGGGCGGCGTGTGGGTATGATCCTGGTTATCGATGACGATCGAGCCGCTTACCGGCTGCAGAAAACCCGCAACCAGATTAAGCAGGGTGCTTTTTCCCGCGCCGCTTGGGCCCAGCACGGCAATCCTCTCTCCCTGGAGCACGGAGAGCGTGAAGCGCATCGGCAGATGCTGATAAAGCCACGTTACATCAGTCAGTTTTAACATCACGCCCCGGAAGTTTTTCGATAACGGTAAATAAGGCAAAGCACAGCAGCAGGAGCAACAGCGCGGTGACCGCACCGTCCCGACTGCGATAAGAGCCGATTTGCTGATAGAGCCAGTAGGGCAGCGTGCGGAAATCGTCGTTGCCGAACAGCGCCACGACCCCGAAGTCTCCAATGGAGAGCACGCAGGCAAACGCCAGCGCCTGTGCCAGCGGACGTTTTAGCGCGCGCAGCTCGACCACCTTCAGGCGCTGCCAGCCCTGCATGCCCAGCGACTGGCACAGCAAACTGTAGCGGCTGTTGACGTCGCGCATCGGGTTTTCCAGCACCTTGAGCGCGTAAGGGATGGCCATTAAGGCGTTGGTAAAGATGACGATGCCGTCGGCGCGTTCCGGCAGGCCGACGGTGCTGTTGAACAGCAGGAAGAAGCCTGTCGCCAGCACGATCCCCGGCATCGCCAGTATCAGCATGCCCGTCAGTTCCAGCATCTGTCCGGCCTTTTGCGCCTGGCGAGCGTAGAGCTCACGGCTGCTCCACAGCAGCATCATGGTCAGGATCACGCACAGCAATCCGGCTGCCAGCGCGATGCGCAGCGAGGTCCAGGTGGCTTGCCAGAGGACGGGCTGTTGCAGGACGGACATCAGATTGAGGTTCAGCCCGTCAGCGATAACGGCCATCAGCGGCGGCAGAAGAAGCAGAAGCGCCAGCGCGATCAGGACAAAATCGGTAACGCGGCTGGGCAGGCTGTCCTGCGGGTCGCGCCAGCCCGTTATTTGATTGCTGCCGGGGGGAATGGCTTTGCTCAGCCGCTGGCTCAACAGCACCAGCACAAGGCAGCACCCCATCTGCACCATCGCCAGCAGCGCGGCGCGGCCTGGATCGTAGTCGTAACTCAGCGCCTGATAAATCGCCAGCTCAATGGTGGTGGCCTGCGGCCCGCCCCCGAGTGACAGCACGGTGGCAAAGCTGGCAAAGCAGAGCATAAAGATTAACGCCGCGACGGGCGGGAGCTGGCGGCGCAGCCACGGCCATTCGACAAA
>OGJK01001792.1_pt1 | contig 18526 bp, 8 predicted proteins | sample 1571961 | NCBI WGS metagenome assembly OGJK01 (sample SAMEA2582120, study PRJEB24529) | metagenome | biome: Human gut stool | place: China | collected 2011 | reverse complement strand
TGAAGGAGATCGCGGCCGTGTGCGGCATCGACAAGGTGCTGACCACCCACTGCGCACGCCACACCTTCGCCTGCATGGCCGTCGAGTACGGCATGCCGATCGACGTGCTGGCCAAGATTCTCGGCCACTCGAACACCAACATGACGCGCCATTACGCCAAATTCTCCGAGACAGTCATCGGCCGTGAGATGGAGGCGTTCGGCGAGCGGCTGGCATCGGCTACTTGATACCTGAAAGGATTCGGCCAAAAGCGCCCCTCGGATGAGGGGCGCCGACGCCTATCGCTGGCTCTCTTCAATCAGAGAGTTGCGCAGCAGATCCAGAAACCGTGTCAGCCGCAACTTGCGGTTGATGACTCCACGGCGGCATTGGATGGGATTGTTGATGCGGACGTTGAACATCCACGAGAACAGCTCGACCAACTGTTCCACATTGGCACGGGTACCATTGATACGCCGTCCCACGCCGGCAGCATGCAACGCCGCAATCAGCTCCATGAGATCCGTCGGCGTGAACGGCTCGGCCAGATAGAGCGCCGAGCGGGGTTTTTCGGGTTCCCTCAATCGGTTCATGACCGCAGGATGCTCGATACGCAGATGAACCATCCGCATCTCAAATTCCAGATGTGAGACGGCTCCTTCCCAAAGCGCGACAAGCGCCGCCGGACGCGGATCGTGCATTATTACGGGATTACATGACAGGAATTGCGTTCAGGGACAACAGACAAATGTCCACGGGGGCAAATATGCCAGTCGGCAGAAAACGTAAATCATCACTCAAATATCAAAGATTTTTATTTCAGATTGATACATTTAAAACATTAAATTTCAATAAATCTTGCTAAAACATGCAATTGTCTGAATGCTTATATTGCAGTTCTCGTAGAAATATTCTAAAAAAAGATAGGATGGTTTTAGCCATCCTATCCCAGTGAGCAATCTCGTAATTTTGAACTTTTTATTTTAATGTTTTAACACATTATAGATAAGAGATTTTCACTCGAAATTATTTGTCGGTTGACAAATGCCTTCCACACTTTGAAGCGTTACTGGTCTGACCGTTATTAGCGTTTCAACCACATCTTCTTGTCCTTACCTTACACTTAATGCCGGAGCGGCACGAATATTACAGATTATAGCATTCGCCTCATTTCCAAAGAAAACTCGGCACGGGATGTTCGGGCATTGCGCACGTCATCCGGAATGATCGTCCGGGAATATACGCTGGTTTCGGCCGGCTCGGTTCGGGTGGTCATCGTCAGGGTGTTCCCGCCATTCGTCAACTCGAAATCGTAGCCGTTGCCCCAGCTCTCGCCGTCGTCGTACACTCCGGTCAGCCGGGATCCGTCGATCGAATAACGCCCGGTGTATTTGGTGTAGTTCGATGTTTCGACCTTCTGATAAAGTCCGAATGTCGCTGCCGAAGTGAATTCTACGTATACCTCAAATCCTTCGGGAGCATTCTCTGACCAAGAAGTAAGGCGCCATTCGCCTACGATTTCCGACTGAATGTTGGGGGCATCGTCGTCATCCGAACAGCTTGCGGCGAAAATGCCGAGCAGGGAGAAAACGAGCAGATGATAAAGATGTTTTTTCATTGCAAGCACTGTTTTTATAACCAACCTCCGTTTGCTGCGCCGGCCGAACGGGCGATGACGGCGAATTCCTTGGTGATGACCATGCCGCCCATCACGACGCCCGTTCCAGGTTTCGTACCGCCGGCTATCGCCGAAACCTTGATTTTGGCCGATCCGGGTTTCGTGCATTTGATCATCAGTTTTCCATTATACATTTTGGGAGCCGCCTTGATGCCAAGCTTTTCCATATCCTTGGCCGACATCTGGATATCGGTATAGGTAAGGTCTTCGGCACCCTGTCCGAAATGCTGCGTCAGCGGAATGAGCTGCACCTCGCCCAATGCGACCTGCAGACAAGGCGTTCCTTCAATCTGCATGAGCAGCTGATAGGCATCGGTAATGCCGGTGCCCATTTTGCCGCGGTAAATCGACACGTCGGCGATCGTAGCTTTCGAGCCTTCGCCCAGCCGGGAGTCGATTTCATTGACCGAGGTGAGCAGCATGGTCTTGAATTCGTCGAGCGAGTATCTCTTCCCTTTCTCCAGGGCATAGGAGAGGCCGAGTGCGGCTACGCCCGAGACGTGCGGGCAAGCCATCGAGGTTCCCTGCATGTAGCCGTAATCCGCTCCGTTGCTCGTTTCGGAGCAGAGCGTCGAAAGGACGCCGGCTTTCTCCCCACCGCTCAAACCGCTCGTTTCGCCGCCGGGAGCCGCGATATTACAGCCGGAACCGTAGTTGGTATAATTGGCTGGCAGGTAGTCGGGCGAGAACGAGGTGACGGAGATATAATCACGATAGCCTGCCGGATAGCCGGACATGGCTGTCGATTCGTTGCCGGCGGAAAAAATGATCAGTCCGCCGTCGAGGGCCTCGCAGTTCTTCTGGGCGGCGAAGTACTGAAGCGCCTCGTAATCCATCGGCGATTGTTTGATGAACATGTTGTCCGACGTGTATATTCCAGCCTTGATGCCCCACGAGCACTGGAGGATGGAGGCACCGTGATCCGCGGCGTATTTTACGGCACGGCTCGACACGAGGGCGTCACCCGTCAGGTCTCCCGAGAAGATCTGGCACGACATGAGACGCACACCGTCTCCCTTGCCCGTACCTCCGGCCACGCCGCAGACGCCGATGCCGTTGTTATTGACGGCGGCTACCGTGCCCGCAACGTGCGTTCCGTGTCCCGAATCGCCCTTCTGACCCCATGAAATGGAACCGTCGGCAGCGAAGTTCCATCCGTGAATGTCCTGGTTCTTGTATTCGGGCGAAGGGTTCGGATTGATCCACATGTTGGCCGCCAGATCCGGATGAGTGTATTTCACCCCTTCGTCCACGATGGCGACGATGACTTCGGGATTACCTGCCGTGAGCTTCCATGCGTCGGCCACATTGATGTCGGCTCCGGCCACCGATGTAGTGGCAACGGCCTGGTCGGCATTGTTGATGTAATGCCACTGCCAGAAAAGATTCGGGTCGTTGAAATCCGCTGTAACCAAAGCGCGGGTCTGGCCGTTCGCCGTTGCTTGGAACGGATAGGTTTTGCAGTCGGAAGCCCGGTAGAGACGGGTGCGGAACTGTACTTTCGAGATTTCGGCGACACCCGCGAGTCTCTCCGCCGCCTTGTCGAGATCCTCCTCTGATGCGAACCGGAGCACATACCATCTGTGAAGCCCTGCCGCACGGGTGCGGGCCTCGTGTTCGCCGGCTTCGGGGAAGACGCGCTCCAGCGAGGTGACATGCAGGTCGTTCAGGATGTCATCGACGGATTCGATGCCCGAACGGGTCAGCGCCGAACGGGTCTTGGCCGCATTCAACGCATTCTGTTCGAGACTGGGAATGGCTTCTTCGCCGAATTTTACGATGAGCGAACCGGCCACGGCGTCGTCCGACGTATTGCAGATTTTGCCCGAAGTCTCGATTTCGGGAGCGGAATCCCCGCGGTTCGGTATCTCCTGCATGGGATCCGTCGAGCAGGCGGCCAGCAGCAGGGAGGCGAAAATCAGGAGTTTCGTTTTGTTATGCATATATCATGCTGATTTTTGAGTCCGGCAGGTTGTTTTTGGCTTGAAAAAAAGGGAGAGGCCGGCACTTGCCGGACGACCGGCCTCTCCCGATCCGATATTACTTGAGCGTGATTTCGGCAGCGGCCGTTTTCCGGAAGCGGAGTTCCGATCCCGAACCGTTCGCACGCTGCACAGCGTCGCTGAATCCGACCGTAGCCCTTACAACTTTCGCTTCAGGAGCCGATGCGGGCAGGAATCCTTTCGCATAGTCGGTCGGTACGGTTTTGACGGAACCGCGTTCTGTAGAAACGGAGAATTCGAGCCGTTCGACGTAATTCCGCGGCTGCCGGAGCTCTGCGGCCATTCGGCGCAATTCTGCGATCCGCTCTGCGGCCAGTTCGGGAATGCCGCCCATATCCTTGGCGGGATCGACGAGCAACATGTCCGTAAGGATCGAATAGGGGGTCGTCGTACTCAACGTATACAGATAACGGAACGTGGCTCCCTGCTCGACATAGTTCGGAGTGGGCACGAAATAGATATAACCGTCGGCCACGGCGCCTCCGATGAACGGATAATTGACCGCATAGAGCGATTCGGGATCCTCCTCCGAGACGCAGCCGGCGATGATGTCCTCGCCGTTGATGACACCGATCGGGTCTTGCGAAAGCATCGGAGAGATCGCCCCGGTTATTCCTGCGAGCGGAGCTGCCGAAGGCACATAGACCGCAGGAATCTGACCGCCTTCGTCGAATGTGAGACCGGTAAGCCCAGTAATGGTCAGCAGATCGACCGAACTGCCTGCCGTCGGGTCGTCTTCAATGGTTACCGTACCGATCTTCCGGCGCATCTGCTTTTCATCCATGACGTTGATGGCATAATAGTTCCATTCGGTCGAAATGAGATACTCCTTCGAGGGTTGTTCTTTCTGCGGCAGGAAATCCGAGTAGAGGAACTCGCTCTCCAATCCCGGGTTGTATTTGCCGGTAGTCTTGATGGATGCCGTGACGAGTTTGCGGACATATCCGTTGTAAGCCAGTCCGGCGAACGTATACTCCGTATCGCCGTTCAGCCCCGTGAGCATGATGCTGTAATGTCCGCCGTTGATGGCATCGAGCTGCTCTTTGGTGAAATCCTTGCCCATCTGCTGGAGGAAAGCCGTCATGTCCAGTCCCTGGATGGCTTTCGTCTTGAAGACACCGTATTTGACGGATTCTATTTCCTCGCCGTAGGCCCAGAATTTCGCTGCATTGTCCGTCGTAATGCCTTGTCCCGCGAATTCGTTCGTGGCTTCGAGCCCGATGTTGAGAATGACGGAAACCTTGTCCTCGTCGCCCTTGGCGATATATCCGAACGAAATGGAGGCGTAGCCCTGCATTTTCAGATTCTGCGACGCCGTTTCGCCGCCCTCCGGATTCGCCTCTTCGTCCGAACCGTAGATGCAGCCTACAAGCGTGTACTTGCCGGTGCCGCCTTCCAGATCCTGAACGGAAATCGTCCCCGAAGCAGTGATCGTCTTGATGAGTTCCGCGGCGATCTTGCCATCGGCCATCTCCTGTGCCTTGAGGCTCGCCTCGCCGTCGCTCAAATTGCCCGTGAAGATCGCATAGCGGAACTCTCGGGTGTCCTCGGAGAGGGTGGCGCCGATTTCGACGACACCGTCTGCGGGTTCGCTTTTGGTGAGGGCCACCGAGTAATCGTAGACCCTGGCTCCGGGAAGCATGATCCGCTGCAGACCGTTTGCGTTGGCATAGAAGAATTTTCCGGCATATTCACCTTCGCTCGGTTCGAGCACGATACCCTGCGCCGGGAAGGTAATCACGCCGTTATTGAGCGTGCCATATTGTCCGGCTGATTCGTCCATGGCGAAATTTTCCGGTGTCTGCGATGCGATGTACCACTCACCCATATCGGAAAAGAGGGTCAGACCGGTCGATTGGTAGGGATAATAGACCTTGTTCGGATCCGAGGCATCGACATAGGTCCAGACGTTGCGGTTCTCGTGGTTTACCTGTCCTCCGGCGAAGATGTTCATCAGCTCCGGAGTGTAGGCTTTCATGCGGTAATAGCCCTTCTTGTCCGAACGCTCGTAGATTTCGAGTTCGATTTCGGGGTTCGGATTAGCATTGGGGTTGTCTATCGACGCGAAGTTGCCCAGAATGTCGTCGCGGTAGCGGCCTTTGGTCTCACCGGTCTTTTCGTCGGTGACCAATTCCCATTTGGCCAGCACGAGCGATATCGAAAGGTTCACCTTATCGGCACCGTAGATCGAAGCGTAGCGCGGATCTTCGATGTTGATATCGCAAGTGTAGGTCGTGCCCATTTGGGCCTTGGGGAAACTGATCGTAAAGGTCGTCTCGTCCTCTCCGGCATCGAATGCGATCGGCTCGACGACGAAAATATCCTCGACGTTGGACTTCACGACGACCGGAACGACGATCGGATCCACGGTGTTGCGCCGTTTGACCGTATAGGTCGCTTCGGTCTGGGTTCCCGGTTCGAACTCCAGATCGGTCCGGGTAGCCTGCTTCTTCGGGAAGTAGACACCGTAGCAATCGGGATTCTCCGCGGTTCCCTGCGTATAGTTCACGTCGTCCTCGCAGCCGGCAAGGACAAGAAGTGCCAGCAGGAACGGTAATATATGCTTGAATGTCTTCACGGTAATTTGCTTTTAGATTTGACAGCTTGATCGCAGATGGTCATCACCCGTTCCACGGCTTGACCGTTTGCGAAGGATCGGGATTGTTCTGCGTGGCGATGACGGGGTTGTTCTGCGTCTCACCGCGCGAGATCACGAAGTTCCAGTAGGGTGCACGGCCTTCCGTATTCAGCCGGTACGAGGCAGGAGAGTTGGTTCCCACATAGCCCCGTCGGGTGGACATGTCGAGCCGCTTCATGTCGAACATGACGATGCCTTCGCCCCAGAACTCGATGCGCTTCTGAAGCATCAGCTCGTTGGTGAAATTTTCAACCGACGACGACATGTTCGTACAGTCGTAACCTCCGCCCACAATGCGGTAGTTGTTCATGAACTCATTGAGTAGCCGAATTCCTTCGCCAAGATTTTCATGCGCCTTGGCCTCGGCCTCGATGAAGTACATCTCCTCGACGCGCATGTAGGGATGGTCTGCGGCTCCGCCGACCTTGAAATCCTCATAAGCGCCCTGCGCCGGACGGAACTTGATGTTCGCGTAATCGGGCAGTTCATTGAAGTATTCCTTCCCCTCTTTGCGGCAGCTTTTGTAGTCGTAGGACTCCTTCTCCGGGTCTTTGCGGTCGGGATCGAGCCACGAATGGCGGCGGAAGTCGCGCAGGTCGATACTGTTGTAAAGGTTGCTGTTGATGCAGCGGCAGGCGTCGTTTCCGTAGGCGCTCCACGCATTCTCCGTGCTCATGTGCGCCGTGAAGCAGAACAGGTTGGCAACGCTTTCGCTCGGCAGGGCGAGGCCCCAGATCCAGGCATTGTTCGCCGTGGCGCTGTTGAAGCCGTTCGAGGGGTCTTCCCACTGCTCCTGCGTCAGGGGCGTACAGCCGCTGGCGTTAATGGCCAAGCGGGCGTACTCGGCGGCGGAAACATAGGCTTCGGCGTCGTTCTTGGCCGTACCGCGCTCAAGCCAGGCCCGGGCTTTCAGGCCGTAGACCAGCGCCGGACTGATCGTATACTTGTCGGGAGCAGTAAAGCCGCTCAATAGTTCTTCGGCCTTGTCCAGGTCGGGGAAGATCACTTGATCGTAGATGTCGTCGACCTTGGCACGGGGGTTGTTCTTGGCCTCGGCCTCGGTAGTCTCGGGCAGTACGATGGGCACGCCCAGCCCGAGAACCCCGGGCGCTTCAGTGTAATTGTTCTCCTTGAACTCGTACAGACGCACCAGATCGAGGTAGAACATGGCCCGATAGGCGTAGGCGAAGCCCAGATAGGACTTCTGCGTGGCGTCGAGCGTCGCGAAATCCGAGGCGTCGATCTGTTTGATGACGTTGTTGGCCGCCATGATCCACGCATAGTAGTTGTTCCACGTGAGCGCACCCACGGCATAGTCGGCGCCGAGCGCTTCGTTGGTTCCCCACTGTGCGAACCAGTCGTAGCCGATATTGCCGCCAATGGCGACGTCGCCCGTCATGGATTCCGTGGCGATATGGATGGCCGGCAGGGCAAAATCCCAGGCTTGGCCTTCGCTTGCATAGCCTGCGGAACCGGCCTGTACGAGCGAGGCCGGAATGCCTTCTATCAGCGTTTCGAGGGTGACCTGATCCTCGGTAGCTATTTCATAGGGGTCGGCTTCTTTGATGCAGCTGCTTGCCAGCAAAGCTGCCGCCAGCGTCGCGAGCGTTATGTTTGTCGCTTTTTTCATATGCATGTCGTTTGTCGTAAAGTGTTTGAGGCCGATTAGAATTGAATGTTGATGCCGCCCGAAATCGTCCTTACAGGCGAATAGGTGGCCTGGCTCGTCGATCCCGAATAAGAGTAGCGGGGATCGAATCCCTGACGTTTGGACCAGTACCAGACATTCTCGCAGGCAAGGTAGACGCGCACCTTCTCGATTCCGACCTTCTTGGTGAAATTCGACGGCAGCGTGTAGCCGAAGTTGATGTTCTGTAGGTTCAGGTAGCTGGCGTCCGTAAGGAAACGATCAGACATACCGTTCTGATCCTTGTCTTCATACTGCAGGCGCGGGATGTTCGACGACGCATTGTCCGCCGACCATGCATTGAGGATGTCCTTGTGCCAGTTCATACCCGTCGTCTTGTTGGCCGGCGAGTACATCGCCGCGGAGTATCCCGAGTCGTAAGCCAGACCGCCGATCTGGTAGGTGAAGGCCACGCTCAGGTCGAAGCCCCGGAAATTGACACTCGTGCCGAAACCGCCGTAGAGATCGGGAATCGGGTCGCCGCAGAGATAGTCCGACGCCTTGGCATATTCAGTCGTCGTAACGCGCTTGCCCGTCGGGTTGCCCTTGTCGTCGGTTTCGTTCATGTACCACATCGAAAGGCCCTCGTCCGAAACACCGGCATATTTCCTCATGTAGAAAGTGTACATCGGAAGCCCTTCTCCGAAGAAAGTGGAGCCGCTCACGTAACCGGAGTAGCCATCGACCTGTTTGGTCCGTCGTTCAGAAGGCAGCATGGTGATCTTGTTGCGCAGGTGCGTCATGTTGAGGTTGATGTCCCACTGGACATGCTCCCGTCGGATCGGCGTAAAGTTCAGCTCGATTTCGACGCCGCTGTTGCGCATGTCGCCCACGTTGGCGTAGTAGGACGAATAGCCCAGCGACGGAGCTACCGGGAACGACAGCAGCATGTCGGTCGTCTTGCGGAGGAAATATTCGACGCCTCCGGAAACCGTACCGCGCAGGAAGCTGAACTCCACACCGGCGTTGAAGTTGGAGTTGGTCTCCCAGGTGATGTTCTCGGATCCTTTGGCGTTGAAGACGGTCGAGACCTTTCCGTTGGCGTTTTCGATCGTGTAGGTGTTCGTGTAGCGGAAGTTACCGATGTTGTCGTTACCCTGCGAGCCGATCGAGGCCTTCAGCTTGAGATTGTCGAGCCATTCATAGGTGCTCTCCATGAAATTTTCTTTCGAAATGATCCATGCGCCGCCCAGCGACCAGAAGTTGCCCCAGCGGTGGTCGGGGTGGAAGCGCGAAGAAGCGTCGCGGCGATAGGAGGCCGAGGCGAAATATTTGCCTGCGTAATCGTACATGACACGGGCGAAATAACCCTCGTTGTTGTACTCAACCCGGTAAGAGCCGGCTCCCTGTTTGTCGATGATCGCCCCGGCAAGCTCGTCGTTTTCCTGCGTCAGCATATTGCTTTTCGTGGCCGACAGCGTGTAAATGCGGTTCTGGTAGGACTCGTGGCCCAGCATCACGTTGATGTTGTGCGAGCCTATCTGCTTGGTGTAGTTGAGAATCTGCTGTAGGTTGAGGTCGAAATTCCGTTGATGGCCCTTCGAGACCATGCCTTTTTCGCTGGCGAACTGTCCGAACCAGGGATTCGTAACCGAGGTGGAGCGGGTTTCGTCGAGCGAAACGCCGGCGTTGAACGTGAATTTGAAATCCTTGAGGAAAGTGACGTCGATATATCCCGTACCGTTGAAAGCATTGCCTTCGGCTTCCTGTTTGTTGAGACGCGAATCCGAGAGGGCGTTGCTGTTGGGGAAGAGCGAACGCTCCATACCGGCATTGTCGCCGTTGCCGTAGTCGTAGAGCTTGATGCCGTCCTCGTTGTACATGACATTACCCTCGCCGTCGCGGATGTAGAGCGGATAGATCGGACCGACGGCCGTCGTATAAGCGAAAACGTTGCCCGACGAGTTACCGGCGCCGCTGTCGTCGATCTGGTTGTAGCGGAAATGCGTGTAGTTGGCATTGGCGCCGAACTTGAGCCACTTCTTGGCCTGATAGTCCACGCGCAGACGGGCCGTATAACGATCCATGTCCGAGTTGTAGGCGATACCTTCGTTGTTCAAATAGCCGAACGATCCGTAGATCGAGGCGTTCCCGGTCTGGCCGGAGATCGAAGCGTTGTACTCCTGACGCAGGGACGAGCGGAAAGCCGCATCGGTCCAGTCGTCGGGACGGATGTAGTACTCCTTGCCCTCATAGACGAGACGGCGGCCGAGAGTCGCAGCGGGATTGACCTTACCGTTGATGCCGATGAACTCCTGCCCGGAAGGAACCGTATAGACCATATAGCCCAGACCTCCGTCATTCGCATTGGCCGTCAAATTCGTATTGGCGCGCAAATGGGCCTCGCCGATACTCATTCCCGAATTGACATAGTAGTTTTTCAGCGCACTGTAATGCAGTTCGTAGAATTGTGCCGGGTTGGTGATGTACGCATAATCCTGGACGGCGCGCGAATTGACGCCCCACTTGGCGTCGATTGTCACGTGAGCCTCCTGCGACTTGGCCTTTTTGGTGGTGATCATCACCACGCCGTTGGCGCCGCGGGCGCCGTACAGCGAGTTCGAGGCGGCGTCCTTCAGCACGGTCATCGACTCGATGTCGCTCGGATTGAGGTTGTTCAGGTCACCCGAGTAGGGCATGCCGTCCACGATCCAGAGCGGATCGTTGCCGGCGTTGAGCGAGCTGAAGCCGCGGATGCGGATTTTCGGACTCTCTCCCGGCTGTCCCGAGGTGTTGGTCAGCTGCACGCCCGCGACCTTTCCGGCCAGAGCCTGCGCTACGTTCGACTGCTGCGACTTGACGATGTCGTCCGATTTGATGACGGTCGCCGAACCGGTGAAAGCCTCCTTTTTTGCCGTACCGAACGCTACGACGATCACGTCGTCGATAGCCTGTGTGTTCTCTTTCAGCACGACGTCGATCCGGGTTTGCGTCCCCACCTTGATCGTGTGGGACTGATAACCCATGAACGACACGACCAGCACATTGTCCGGTGCGGCTTTGATCGAAAAACTGCCGTCCGCACCGGAGGTCGTACCCTTTGTAGTGCCTTCGACCAGAATGGTGGCGCCGACGATGCCGGCCCCCGCATGATCTTTGACCGAACCCGTAATTTCCCGTTCCTGCGCATGGGCGGACAGGAGCAGGCCGAGAACAGCCATCAATGATAGAAAGATTTTTTTGGTCATAAATGCGCCATTTTAACGCTGGTAAAAAAATTGATTATAGAAAATTTGCCGTCTTCGTGTTCCGGCCCGGAGCCGAAACATATCCCCTCCCCTTCCGGAAGCCCGGAGGGAGGGGGGGGGAGGCTGTCATCCGCCTGTCCGGTCACCGAACCGGCCGGATCGCAGCCTATTTGTAGAAATCGTCTGCAAGGTCGTTCGGCTTCGAGCCCGAATACTTGGCAGCCTTGCCCCGGAATTCGATGATCAAGGTGTTTCCGGTTCCGGTCGGATCAGGGTTCCATGTACTGAATACTCCCCAATCGACCATCGAGAATTTGAAGATCCACTCCTTGTTCTCCTGCTTGACGGTCACTGCCGCCTTCTCGGGACACCGCATGCAGTACTTATCCTTGTCGGAATATCCGTACCCGTTATATGAGGACAGATACATATACTGGAACCTGAGGTTCCATTTGCAATTCGTGCCTTCCGCATGCAGGTCGATCTCTCCTTCATGGTCGAGGTAGCTGTCCGGCAGGAAAAACATCGGAGTAGTATTATCCGCATCGATACTCTCGGTGAAAGCATTCCGGAAATAGAAGCAATATCCCGATACCTTCTCGCCGGTATAACTATCCCGATAAGCCGGGTCGTGCCGCACCTCCATCGCCGTAACGGGCCAATACAGCATGTCCTTGTTATCCTTGTCCAGGAATTTGATATAGGGCTCGAACGGTTTGACGGGCTTCAATGTTTCTTCATCCATTGCGTCGGCCGTCGCAGCCGTCGGCACACCGTAGTATTCGGCTTCGACCCCGATGCCGTTTTTCAGCGTCAGATTTACCCGCAGATAAATCTCCTTGCCGCCAGCGGGATTGGGATGGGTCTCGATCGTACCGGTCAGTCCCGCATCCTCGCCGTAGTAGGTCTGATAGGTCTTGTGGTCGTAGAGCCGGAACCAGTAATCGGAGGTCTGCGCCGCAACGTCGATCACGCCGTCGAACTTGGCCGCCAGCACCCGCACATACGCAGCCCAATGACCTTTGGCGAGATCGGCCGGGGCTGCGGCCGTTTCGGCATCGCCCAAAGCGAATACGTAGCTGCCGACCTGCGGCTCCTGCGAGAAGAGCGCGGCGATCGGGGCCTCGGCTGCGGCCGCAGCCTCGCCTCCGGCTGCCGGCTCCGTCACCTTGATCGTATTGGTGGCCGCATAGCCTCCGGCGAACGTGCCTTCGTAGGCGGCACGCAGGCGCTTCCCGTCTTTCGAAGCGTCAAGCGCGACGATGAGCCCCTCGATCGTGCCGAATTTATCCGTCAGGTACTTCGCCGTCAGCGTTCCGGTCGTCCCGGCGCCCGTTGCGAATTCACCGCAGCGAATCTGCACCTTCGCGGGATCAGCCGTCGCGAGGTCGATTTCCGCCGTTCCGAACAGCTCCTCGGCAAGCAGAATCTCCACGCCCGCAGCCCCCTCCTCGGGAGCGGCCAGGCCCTCTTGCTCGTAGAGGCAGAAGCGGCGGTTGCCTTCGCGGACATTGCGCCACTCGACGACGCTTCCGACGGCGGCGATCCGATTGTCGATCTCGTATTGGTTCGTCAGTTCGACGTCACGCTCTTCCGTACAGGTATTCTGGTAACGGGCGATCAGCGTCTTGCCGCTCTTCAATTCGACGTAGGTATAGAGATTGAGCCGGGTTTCCGTCACCAGATCGGCGGAGAGTTCTACGCTCGCGACGTCGTTCATCGTCGTCTTTTTCACCGAAATATCCTTGTATTCGATTTCGAACGGATCGGAGGCCGTGTTCACGGTGCCCTTGGGGCTCTCCACCATCACGCGCAGATAATCGTCGGCCTGTTTCATCTGCTCGGCATTGATCAGCCCCTCGGTCGGCGAGAGATAAAAGGTGTGGCTGCCGTCTTCTTCAGCGACATAGATTGCCGACTTGATGCCGACGAGATCGCCTCCGTCGTACTGGATTTGATCGGTCAGAGTTACAGGAGGCTTCTTCCCGGGGTCGGGATCGTCGTTGGGATCGTCGTCATCGCATGCACCCAGCATGGCTGCCGATGCGAGCAACGCGCACGCCAGCGCGCGCAGTCTGTAATGGGTCGAGTTTTTCATAACGATTGTTTTTAATAGCGCGGGGTTCGGGAAAACCCCGCGCTATCCGGTTTTTCTGTTGTCATTCGGTCATTCCGGCCTTGCGGAACATGATGCCCGGCAGTTCTTCGGCCAGACGGCTCATCGGAACCGACGGAGCCGGCAGGCGGCGAAGCAGTCTGGGCGGTTCGAGATGATCCTTCTCTGCCGCAGCACGCCCCGTTTGGCTTACGACAGGGCCTTCCCACGTTCCGCGCACATGATGCTTGCGCACGCAGATGCCGTCGACCTCGAACCGGTACCAGTTCTCCTTGCCTTCGCCCTCGACCTTGGTGATCGTAACCTGACCGTCGTAGAGCAGGGCGTGTCCGTCCATGTATTCGAAGATCTTGTTGTCATCTCCCCACATCGAATAAGTCTGGTGCATCCACCGGCTGCCATGCAGACCGCCGTCCAGCATAATGCCGCGCATCATGACGCCGGGTTTGATGTATGCCGGCCAGCGCTGTTCGGTCACCTCGTAGGTTCCCGGAGTGATTTCGTTCTCCTTGCCCGGCTCGGTGGTAAGTTCCACACGGACGATGTCACCGCCCGGCTCGCGATCCACGAAGTCTTCGAGATGGTCTCCTACCCATTCGATACCGATATTGATGAATTGCAGACCGCATCCGTAGGAACTGATCGGTTTGTAGCCGATGCCTTGGATATAGACCTGATCCGAAGTATAGTAATGCGCCTTTTTGATCTTCGACAGATCCATGTCGTAGTCACGCTCGAGCGTCGAGGTGCCGTCGTCATCGGACTTGTCGTCGGATGCGTCGGTGATCGGAATGACTCCGGTGTACGAGCCCTTGAGGGTAAAGCCGTCCTTCGAGGTAAGGTTGAACTCGATCTTGTATACCGGTTCTATTTTGCCGTCTTCGCCTTGGGCCGTACCGGCGGCCTCGATCTTGATGATGCCCTCCTTTCCGTAGGAAAATTGTCCGAAAGAGGTTCCGTCGTCCAACTGGACATAAGTGCCGAGCGGGAATACCAGCCCCTCCATCGGAATTTCCACGGCGGGCATCCACGACCCCCATTGGAACGAGGTGTTGGCCAGATATTCGTGGGGCTTGATCACGGCTTCCTTCGGATTGCCGAACAGGTCGTTGAATACGACGAGCGCAGCGGCGAGACCGCCCTGCCCCTCCTCCGTGTCGTAGGTTTCGTCGTAAATGTTGATCTGCATCATGCCGGTACCTGCTTCGAGCATGTTGCCGTAATAGGTCGCGGTGGCGCTGAATCCGACCACTTCCACGTCGCGTCCGATCTGCGGCAGGTAGAAGCCGCCGTCCTCCGGCTGATCGACGATCTGGAGCTGTCCCTCGTAGACGATGCTCTTTTCGGAACCGTCCGTATCGACGAAACGAAGCGAAACGCTCCAGACGTCACCCTCGTGGGAGACTTTCAACGGCTCTCCCGAAACCAGCGACAACTGGGTCTTATTGCCTTCGGCGTCGATATACTGAACACCGGTATATTGGGACGTGAACGTGTGATCCTCGTTGAGCTGGCTGGCCATATATTCACCCTCGGGAAGCGTGTAGGCATCTTCGCCCGGAACCGCATAGAGGTCGGCCACGAAAAGGTAACCCGCCTCTTTGAGCGTCACCCGCCCTTTGGATACGGTATGCTCGGCATCCGTGAAGGCCATATAATAGTTGTGCGACTCCACGCCCTTGACCGGGCCGAGGTACCACGACAGCGGAACTTTATCCAGCAACACCTTGTCTGCGTCATCTCCCACCTCCGAAGCGTCGGAATTCTTGCACAGTCCGTAATAGGCAACCGTCAGCGTTTTTCCGCCGGTTTCGATTTCGGCGGAAATACGAGCGACGCGGGCCGAGAGGAACTCGACCGAGAGATCCGCTTTCGAGGCTTCTCCGACGTTCGAGGAGTTTACGTCGATCTCCCCATAGGCGATTCCGTTGCCGGCAACCGCAAAATCGACGGCTCCGGAAGGTTGTTTGACGGTAATTTTGACGGCATCGTCGGCGATCAGCATGCCGTCCACATCCACAAGCCCTGCCGTCGGCGAGAGATAGATCGTATAGACGGAGGCAGCTTCCGAAGCATCTGCCTTTTCGCCGTTTCCGGGAGTCTCGACCGTGTAGACGGCGGATTTGATTTCCCGCACGACACCGTTGCAGATCAGGGCATTCCCGCTTTCTGGCATATCGGGGTTGCCGGATGGAGTGGAATCGTCGTCCGAACATGAATTCAGTACGGACGCTCCTGCCATGCAGAGCATGGCCAGAAAGAATAGGTACAACTTTTTCATAGGATGAGATTTAATGAACCGGCTTCCCGGTTTGGCTTTCGGATGTGATAAGCATAATGAAATGCCATACTTAAAACAGTCGATACAATCTACATAATGAAACCCTGGACGGATTCCAAAAAATTACTTATTCGAGTTTCGGGATTTTATCGACTTGGCACGAGAACGGTGCTAAGGAAAAATCCCCCCCCCCTCGCGATTTGACGAGGAAAGAGGATTCTCTCTGTTGCAAAAATAATAAAAAGATTTTATCCTAATTAATTTTTCGCAAAAAAATCATCAGCAATTACGCTCCAAATGCATAAAAAAGTCTTGCAAAATGCGCATTTTAAGAACAGATTCGCACTTCAGACCGACGGCGAAATCGGGCAGATCGACCGCTTCGAAACTGCTCCGCCAAACCAAAAACAAGGATGGAATAAAATATACTATATATAAATATGATCTCTTTCCAGATGAGTGGATATACCACGCCCGCGTCCTGCAAACCTCACATTACCTTATCCCGATAGTCGGGGTGAAATATACACAGTGACAACCGTCTGGCTGCCACATCCGAGCACCACACCCTCCGAGCTGAAATCAATCGTTGTTATTCCAGCTTGGCCAACAGTTTCCGGACGAGAGTTTCGTCGGCATCGGTCACGGAGTATTCCGGAACACCGGCACACCCGCCCATCGAAACCTGCGGATTGCGGAAGCGCATCGCGCCCTCACGTTCCCGGCGGGCGCTGAAGTGCAGGGCATCGACCCCTGTGGCGGCCAGCAGGCGGGCGTTCGACGGATTGACGCCGCTTCCGGCCATGATTTCGATGCGGCCGGCCGCCTGCCAAGGCTCGCAGCGTCCCGACACCCTCCTGCGCCGTATTGCGGCCTCCGGAGGTGAGCACCCGGCGGCATCCGGTGCGAATGACCGCTTCGAGCGCCTGCCGGGGATCGCGCGTCATGTCGAACGCGCGGTGGAACGTCACCTCCATCCCCTCAGCCTCGCGGACAAGCTGCGCCGTGCGCGTCTCGTCCACCTCTCCGTCGGGGGTCAGCACGCCGAGGACCACCCCGTCGGCTCCGCAGGCACGGGCGAAGCGAATCTCTTCGGCCATCAGCGCCGTTTCGGCATCCGTATAGCAAAAATCCCCGCCCCGAGGGCGTATCATCACGCTCAGCCGCAGGCCCGGTAGACTCCGGGCGTAGCGGATCAGCCCGGCGGAAGGGGTCGTACCCCCTTCGAAGGGCGCGGCACAAAGCTCGATGCGCGTGACGCCTGTCCGCCGGGCTATATCGCACGCATCGCAGGTATAGGCGCAAAGTTCAGTCGTCATAAATTCCGGTCATAATTGGTGTATGGTGTGCAAAAGACGGTCGCCGAGGCCAATCGTATAGCCGTGGGATTCGAACACGACACGGTTGAACGTATCGCCGATCAGAAAGACCGGAAGCGAAACGTTCCCCGGCAGCTGCATCGCTTCGAGAATCCGCCTGCGAACCGAGCCGTCGCGGTCGATGCCGAAGGTGACGGTCGCCGGCAGCGGGGCCGCGGGCGACGCCGTGTATTTCCGGTACGCCCCCTCGTCGGGGAAGAGCAGGATCAGCGAGCGTCCCCACGCTTCAAGCTCCGCGGCTTTGGCCGCGATATCCTTCAGCGCATGATCTGTAGGCTCCTGTCCGACGCACAGCAATCCGATCACGAAATAACCACGTCCCGCAGTCGTGAGGACCGACGTTTCGGCTCCCGTCGCGGCGTCAGTGAATTTCGACTCCGAATCGAAACTCCCGATCACGCGAACCGCCTCCGAATTGTCGCGCATCGTCAGGTTCGTTTCGGTCGTACTGTCCGGACGGACGTTGAAGAACGACACGTTCCCCAGCACGCTGCCGCTGGCGAGCCGGCTGCCCGTCACAAGCATATAATAACCGGTTTCCAGATCGGCGGGAGCCCGGAACAGCTCGCTCCACCGCTCGAAATCAGGATAGTTCAGCAGGGAGAACGACTGCCCGTCGAAGCGCGAAAGGGAGAAGTGCCGGAAATACTCCGGATCGTCGAGACGCGGAATCGGCGCATAGTTCAATTGCAGCCGCCCGGTCTCCAGTTCCCGGTTCCCGGCCGCGTCGAAATCGACGGGCACATCCTTCCCGGCATGGCGGTAGAAGAGGTTGCCCGTCACGCGGTCGATCCACGCCGGGATGCCGAACGAACGAGCCGCGGCAACGAAGAAGATAGCCCGCGAGAGTTTGTCGGCCGTCCGGCTACGCCACACGCCTTCGGGCGAGATGGTCGTGGAGACGGTGCAGAGTTCCGGACGCAGGGTCAAGCTGTCGCGGCACCACGCCACCAGACGCTGCGGGTCACGGCGGAACGCGGCGGCATCGGCGGCCGGAATTTCCCGCTGCAGGAACGACCGGTAGGGCGTGAGCATCTCATCGGCCACACGCGGGGCCAGCACGGTCGCGGCGTCGGCATTCTTGTCCGTATTATAAAGATGATCCGCGAGCACCGCCGACGGCGTGTCGCGCAGATCCTTTTCCGACAGCGTGGCGAGCAGTTGCAGCGCCCGCCCGGTGCATCCTTTCCGGCTCGCGCCGCGCAGAAAATCCATAATTTCGGCGTGATTGCCTCTCGAAGCGGCGATAAATCCGGCCACATCGTCCGGCTTCATGCCGACAGAACGTGCAAACTCCGCAACGGCGGGTTTCGCCGGGCACGTGGCGATATAGGCGTTGCGGATGGAGTCTTCGCGGTTGAAGCGACGGTCGTTCTCCGCACGCTGAGCGGCCGTCACCTCCGGCAAATTCGCGCTCTCGGTCGGAGGAACGATGTCGATGGGAAAGGAGAATTCGTCGCCGATCGCATGCTCCAGCACCACCGTCGCCTCCGTCTCCCTCCCGAAAGAAACCTTCCGAACCCCAAACCGGCCATCACAGACAGCCGTGACAAGCATATCGCCCAGACCCGCCGACA
>OGJK01001788.1_pt1 | contig 18573 bp, 22 predicted proteins | sample 1571961 | NCBI WGS metagenome assembly OGJK01 (sample SAMEA2582120, study PRJEB24529) | metagenome | biome: Human gut stool | place: China | collected 2011 | reverse complement strand
CGAAGAAAACAATATCGTCATCTCTTGTAAGAAAACCAACCGTACAACAACTGTTTCGTTTGATGATATATTAGTTTCCTCAGATTCTTACTACAGTACTTCCTCTTCTGCTTCATCATTTGATGGTGATGGGCAGCTTACAAGTGCTTTAAATTATGTAACAAGTGACAAAGAATATAAGGCTTATTATACTTCTGGCCATGGAGAATCATCCTTATCTTCCGAGGTCACAAGTCTTCTTACAAAATCAAGAATTTCCACAAGTGATCGATGGGGCTACAAGCGATTTTACAAAAGATGAAGTAAAACTATTATCTTCTTACCTGAAGAAAGGTGGAAAAGTTGTTACTTTACTTGCCCAGACAAATAAGAGTATGAAAAACTTATATGGTCTGTTAAAAGACTACGGTTTAACTGTTCAAAGCGGATATATTGCAGATACAGAACGTTCATATCAAGGAAATTATTATTACTTGATCCCAAATCTTTCTGTAAGCGGTGATATGGCTTCTGGAATTTCATCAAACTCTATTATGATGATCAATTCGAAAGGTATGACACAGAGTACTCCAGTTAGAGATTCTATTTCTACCGATGCATTTATGACAACATCCAGCAACGGATATGCTGTCACTGAGAAGAAACAAACACAGGGAACTTATGTCCTTGGTGCAACTTCCACAGAATCTGTCAAAGTCAAAAACAGCAAAGGAAAGAAAGTTACAAAAGAAAGTCGCCTGACTGTTTACGGAAGTAATATGCTGATCGATGAGCAGATCACAAGTTCTTTCTCATCCTTAGAAAACCTGACATTATTTACAAACTCTGTGACCGCATGTTTAAATAATGCCGATAATGTTTCTATCTCTCCAAAGAGTCTGGAAGTCAACTATAATACAATTGCTCATCCTGGACCATTCAGTATCCTTGTAGTCTTTGTAATTCCAGTTGGTCTGATCATTGGCGGATTCATTGTATGGTTTAGACGCAGACGCCGTTAGGAGGTTTTCATGAAACAGAAAAAAACATTACAGATTTTACTTCTCGTATTTGCAGGACTTATTGTCCTGTATACGGGAGTGAATTTATACCAGAAACAGCAATCTTCCAAAGAAGATTCTGATCAGACAATGATCTCTGATTTAAAGAGTTTAACTTCCATCTCTTATAATAACAACGGAACGACTCTTTCTTTCATAAAACAGAATGGCAAATGGTATTATACAAAAAATAAAAAATATCCGATCACTCAGTCCTCTCTCGAAAGTCTTGCTTCTACATTTCAAAAAGTTGAGGCTGTCAGAGAACTTAAAAATGCAGATGCTCTATGCGACTATGGTCTTGACAAGCCAACTTATACAGTTAGTGTCAAAGACAAAACTGGAAAATCCATGACTTATTATATTGGAAATGCAACCGGTGAAAATTACTATGTAACTTATGGAAAGATTTATACCGTATCTTCTGATATTACATCTAGTTTATCCTATTCTTTAGATAATCTGATCGAGACAGATACTTTCCCTACGTTAAGTACTGGAAATCTTAAAAAAGTTTTGGTCACTCAGAACGGTAAGACAAAGACTTATACTAGCAAGGAGAAAAATCTTGATGGAATCTCTGGCGGTTTGGGTGTATTTACTTTTGGAGACTGCCAGAATTATTATGCAAGTCAGACAGATCTTGTAAAATATGGACTGGATAAGGATTCTCGAATCACAGTCGATATCACTTATAAGGATACGGATACGAAGAAAACAAAAAATGTTGTGCTTTATATCGGTAAAAAAGATTCTGATCAAAAGAATTATTATGTACAGATGAAAGGGTCACATATGGTTTATTTAAGTGATAAGGATGTTGTGAAGAATATATTGAATCCATAGTTTCAATATATAAAGATATAAAAATAGAGAGCAAGATGCGAAATGATCAAATTCATTTCCGTATCCTGCTCTCTATTTTTATTATTTCTGTTTATACAGTTCTTTTATTCCTGATGCAAGCGATAACACGATTACTGCAAAATAAAAAGAACTTCAATCACTTGAAGTCCTTTTTCATGCCGCAGACCGGAATCGAACCGTTTTACTTAATCTCAAATACTGATAGAAAGGGGCTTTGAAGACTTCATCACGGTTGCGGTGTTCAAAAAGTGTTCAAACGTTTGTTGCATACAAACTGGAAGTTATCTTTTTCCTAATGGCAATGCTATTAAATTTCCCAATAATGCAATAACAGCATATCCAACTACATAAACCCATGCACTTGAGTTATAAAATATAAATATAGATGGCGCAAACATTATTGCTACAATCAAAATATACCAGAAGTTAAAACCATTCCTAATCCCATAAAAAACAGAGGTTATTAAACATATTAGAGGAATAATTACTAACATAACAATCATTGCACTTCCTGTGTTTTTTATAAACCAAGGAACGATATAAAAATCTATCAGCAACAGTAGGTAGAAAACCATGTTCTTTTTTAATTTATCCATCATATCATCATCCTTTCAAATCCCGATTTGTCTGTTTCACATTATACACAGTATAATTCCATTTCACAAAATGTTCAATCAAAAAATCTTCTTTTGAGCGTTTCAATTCATCATCGCTATTGGAGAGGCATTTAGAAAAGATTGTTGTGTCAGGGAACCATGATTCATCAGCAGACCCAAATGCACCACAGTTAGATGATATATCTGGATAACTTTAGGCCGCAGGGATCTCAATGCTTTGAATGGCTGAAAAAATGTGAGTGCGCAATTCTTTGTCAAAATTGTACAAGGTTACTACGTTCTCAAACTTATTTTTGGGCTTAAATACATAGTTCACTTTGTCGCTTTCCATAGGTTTCCAATAATTAGCCAAACGGAAATAACTGATGATTTTTAAGTATTCAATCGTCGCTTGCTCATCGTCAAACAGAAGTCTCCTGTTTTTCAACATTGACATTTGAACGGCAATACTTGTGGGCTGCTTAGTGTATGTTGCCATAGGTGTATAAAAAATAAGTTCCGCCTTGATATGCATTGTAAAGAGGCGTGGCGGAAATTGTTAATATGAAGGTCATGTTTTTCTGCTATACTGCAAACATTTCGATATTTTTCTGTCAAAACAAAAAAACAGTACCTTTGCTATGCTTATGCGATGAGCCCAAAATAGAAGTGGAATATCTGAAGCAAATTGCATTGAAAAAGATGAAACTGCTTAAGTTGATTTCCCGAATGAGTTAAGAAGGGATATTCAGTAAATGTCCCTAAGTATGAATTAGTTGGCTGATTTGTGCTATTTACTGAAGTCCCTCTGTACTAGCTATGTTGTGAAACAGTGTCCGTAGATTTGGTCGATCCGCATGCAAAAAGTTTATTCGTTACGGTAATAATGTCTTTTTATAGCTATATATTGCCAAAAACAAGTTATGGATTACTTTTTATGGCAGAATCTAATTTATTAGCCAATTCAATAATATCCTCTTTTCTTGCCAATACATTTAGCCATTCTTCAGGAATAGAATCATGCCCATAAATAATTCCTGCCAATGCTCCTGTGATTGCTCCTACTGTGTCTGCATCATATCCTAAGTTTACTGCACACAAAACGCTGTCTTTGAAATCATTATTGTTGAAAATACTCCAAAAACTGGCTTCGAGCGTATCAATCACATATCCTGTTGATTTTATATCATTCTCTGCTATATTCCTGAATTGTTCGTAAGTCAGATTAACCAGTCTGTCAAAATGACTGCATTCATTCTTAAACTTTTCTTGAGTTAACAGATACTTGATTTCTTTTTGAGTATATGCAAATGCAGTTGGGATTTCTTTGGTCGCTAAATACTGTATTGCAAATTTGCAAAGAAATATACAAGCTAAAATACTTCTGGGATGTCTGTGGGTCAATGAAGAAACTTCTGAAATGATTTGTATCTGTTGTTCTTCCACTAATCCGTAGATGTATGGAATAAGCGGAGCTATTCTCATGAGGGAACCGTTACCATTATCCTTCTCTCCGTTAAGACCGGCAAATTTAGGTTCTATTCTGTTCCTTAGATTACTAATAGCCTGCATTGTTGTTATGCCAATATCGAAGGCTTTATTATTAGGTGTCCAAAGTCCCTCAAACAACCATTCTATAAATTTGCTGGCTATATCTCGTAAATTGTAGCCGGAACATAAGGAATCAGCTAAGCAGAGAGATAATGAAGTATCGTCAGACCATATACCCGAAGGTGATTCAAATGTCCTGCACTTTCCCATGCCAATAACAGGATCTTTTTGCACTGTTTCTCTGGGAATGAATTGTACAGGAAAACCTAAAGCATCCCCTATGGCGGTTCCTAATAGAATATCTTTTGCTAATTGTTGGTTTATTATTCTATCGTGTTTTCTGTATAGAGGTTGAAAAGTTTGTGTCTTTTTTTCATCCTCTTTTTTCTTTGAAAAGTGTTTAAGCAGATTTTTTAGCATGGTATAATGTCGTTGGATTATTTTATCTTTAATTTCTAAATTTCTTATACAATTCTTTATCAGGACCAAAAATCAAACCGTTAAGTAATTCGTAATCGCCAACATTTTCAGTATAATCAGAAAGTACGTCGCAATGTTCCCGGATATATTCCATCGTCTTTGCCGGAGGGTTTTCCCTTGCAACTCTGCTAAACAGCCTCCAACAAGTCTTGGCTGCCCTTTCAGTATCGGTAAATGTCTTAAATGCTTTCTGTTTCATGTATTCAAATTTCTCTACCGCATTGTCATACAAATCGGTCTGGTATTGGCTATAAAACGGGTAATTAACCCAACAACCATCATAATACCTTGTCAGATACCAGCGAGGACCTATTGAATTTTGCAATTCTTTAGCGTATGTAAGCATACACTCCGCCCGATCATTCGGATTTTTCGACGTTTTTATTTTCTGCTCTAAAGCATACATTTTTTTGGCAAAGTTCAACTTGTAATCTTTCGGTTCCGGTTTATAATATGGATATACATTGGTTGTTTGCATAAACTCGTCCGATACTTGACTCAAGTAATGAATGGCCTCTTTATATCTCATCGCCGCCAATAGTTGGGTACCGATGATTTCATAGAAATATTCCATATTGACATAACTGCGCTCATTCAAGAAGCGGTCAAAATAGCATAACGGATTTTGCATGCGGACAACCAATCGCTCGATATGCTGTACTCCAAGCGAATCAAGATTGATGAAGAAATCATTGCTGTAATCATAATCATTAATACCACCCACCCCCGGTCTAAAAAGTGCCTTTGACTCTGAACAATAAATTCTTCGAGAATTTCCCCAATCTACTATAGTAGCAGGATAACTCCAGAACTTCCCTACAAGATTCAACACCCGATTGTCTGCCATATTCAGTAATTGCAATGCCCGCGTTTGGTAACCGGAAGCAATGCATTTAGGAACCACTTGTGAAATGACTATTTTACGCATCATATCACCCCAATAATATGAACTACGATTACAAATGTAGTCCTCTATGTCGCTATAATACACAGAATCCAAATTTATGACAATCTTTTGGTCCAGCCAACTCAATTCATTATAAAGGTAATTCTCGAAATCGGCATCGTATTTTACAGCAGATTTTGCTTTCAGATAAATGTCAAATACACGGATAGCATCTTTTAAATCTTGTCCGGCAGGCAATTCCCTTGCTTGTCGGATATATTCCAACGCTTGCACCGTATCACGCAATTTATCGGACAGAAAAGAAGCCGTATAATACCAGACAGCAAGATTTTTCGCTTTCCCTTCGTCCAATACATTAAGGGTGAAATCGTATAATGTTTTCAGATTCTTTTTAAAATGATCGTTCTTTTCTGTATAGAAACGATTGAATCTATATCTCTCTCTATACATCTCTATATCATAATGTATTATATTCTGCATCAAATGAAACAGCCTTTTATCGTTCGGCTCCCTTTGGTACAGGATAGGTAGCATATCATAGCTGTCATAAGTTTTTCCTTCTTTGTTCATACAGAAAACGTATGAGACGATATCTCCGGTTTCTGTAAACATCCTTTTCGCTTTTGTTATCTCACCGATATGATAATATGCCCCTGCCGCATAATTTTTAGCCATTTCCTCTATCACACCTTTGTGAAAGAAATTCTTCCGCTCCAACCAAATGTTCAGACATTCATTATATTGGCGCAAGGAAATAAGCGCACGCATCATTTGAAGCGTATAACGGTCAAACAAGCGTTTCCCCTTGTACTCCTTGGCTTTTTCCACAATTTCCGTCAAAAGGGTGTTCTCTTCATCTCCCTGTACGGGGTAGTACCAGGCGGAACATTGTTTGGCCCGGGTCTGTTCACATTGCTTTGCCAGAAGCAGAAAAGACGTTATTTCCGTATCTTTTTCCCGAATCAACCAGTCGGCAAAAGCATTGTCATTTTTCTCTTTACCAGCCACCGCATCGGCATGTAATTTCTCCAACCGGTCGTATTCCCAATGGTACACGACTTGTTGAATGTCTTCCAATGGAATATCAGTCGAAGTGATTTTTGCCCAACTACGGCAATTGTCCATTAGGGGATTTTCCCGCCAGGAGCGGCTATTTCTTATACCTGTTCCTGACATATCTTCCCCACAGATACGAAATGTAAAATACTCTTCCGCCGTATATAACCTGTCACGAGGGCCACAAGCCAAAGAAAGACGACATGCCGGAATCAGGACGATAAGAATTGAAAAAAGATATCTCATGGAATGGGGGTATATATTTGGTTAATTTCTTTTTCTTCAAACATTGATAGATTCAATGAATCGAGATGGTAAAGAATCGTATTGCCGGATTCTGATGCCATTTTAGATGCAATGAGCCGTTTGACACGCATAATTTCGCTGAATGTGGAATTTTCCAGACGGATGATATTCCCTTTACGGATATGATGGTTTTCCAAATAATGCTCTTGCAAAACCAAATAATTTCCACCGGTCATCTTTTTATACCGCAGTGTATCCGAGAAATTCACCTCGTGCAGAATTACCCTAAAATTCCTTTCTTCCGTCAAAATTCCCCACGCATAGGTCGGGTATGCAAAATCGAGAGGCAATTCGTATGTTATGTCGGATTTCAGATAGGCTTCCACATCTTTGTAGTTGAGGATGGAATTTTCCGTTTCCGGATTGTAAATCGACCCCGTATTGTATAGCATCAAAACTCCCTTATCCACCGGAGGGACTTTTTTCTTCAACTGATGCAACCGTATGGTGGCGCTGAGCGATAAATGATTTGCATACAATGTGTCCCGTAGTCTTTGGCAAAACCCGAAAAACGAATCCTGGGTACTTGCCGTCCAGTCGCAATCCACCTGGATTTCCTTTACGTTCCGAATCTGATGACGCATTAGCATGGCATGTATTCTCTTGTACATCAATTCTGCAAAATCAGAGTCATGTCTGATTGCTTTTGTGGTGATATAAACCGTGGGTACGATTTCTATTCCGGCCGGAATCGTGTCTTGAAACAAGGTCGTGGCAATGGGAATGACTTCCAACTTTCCGTCCGCATTTTCTACACGGTCTACATCAAACATCCGCAGATAGATTTTCCGGATGTGGTGCTTTTGTAAAAATTGCCTGTCATGTTCCGTCAGGCGAAAGACGGTTTTCCAATAATAAATGGCATTTTTCGCTCCTTGCAGGGAATCAGAGTCAGTTATCACACCAACCGAAGTATCTGTTTTACTTTGGGGCGTTTCAATACTTTCCGTGCCGGAAGAATCCGCCTTTTTTTGTCTGACGCATCCGCAGAGCATCCCAAAAACGATAATTAAAATAGAACTATATTTCATATTCAGTCATAATCTTAAGAACAAGTCTTGATTATTACATTTTATGGTTGTGTTATTGATTCCAATACTTCTTTAGCTTGTATACACCCTTGTTCCGCTGCTTTTTGAAACTATTCCACGGCTTTAGTTTTATTCATCGCCACTCCATCACCCTCATAGTAACAAACTCCTAAGCTGCCTTGGGCTTGTGCATATCCTTGTTCCGCTTTTGCTTTGTAGGCTTTAAAAGTTTGAGCATTTGTTATCATATTGCCTACGAGAATTATCGGTAGGATAATCAGTTTGGTCAGTGCTTTAAGTATTGTATTCATATCATTTATTAAGTTCACGAATATTATGTTTCGCCATTTCGTTGTGTGGATCTATTTTTAGAGCGTCTTGATAATCTTGCAATGCTAAATTCCAAAGTTTCAATTGACTATATTCATTCCCACGATTTACATAAGCATCTGCCATGAAAGGATCTAATTGAATGCAATTGGAATAAGCTTGTATCGCATCATTATGACGTAGCATTTTAGATAATATAACTCCTTTCCCAAAATATAATTGCGCATTAGCTGGTCCTTTGGCAATAGCATTTTCATACATTAAAAGAGCCTCTTGAATAAAACCGAGTGTAAAAGCCCTATTCCCTATCCCCATATACCCCTCTATTGTAAAACCATTAGGTAAAGAATAATCACCTAATTTCTGTAAGACCATTTTTATCTGTAAAGGATTGCATTTTGCTATCTCAAAATCTCTTTCAGACAAAAGAGTTTGACCAAGTTCTTTGTAACAACAAGCCCTCACTGTAAAAAACTTAGGCAACAACGCATCCTTTTGAAATGCATAACTTATCAATTCATTGCAATCTTTCAAAGCATCTTCATACAATTCCATGCGAGCCTTTACCCAAGATATACCGTCCATACATTTTAACCAATGCAATTTATCATCTTTTTCTTCTTTGGAAATGTATGATTTTGCTTTTTGATAAGCTTCCAAAGCTTTTTCATATGTGTTAAAATGCAGATAAATATTGGCTTTATGAATGTATAATTCCCTAATTCGCTCCACAGATAATATGTCATTTAAAGAAAAAACATCATTCTGCCTCTCTATGAATTCTGTAATCTTCTCTAAAATCTGCAATACTTCATGTAAAAAATGGATATCAGTATTGCGATATACGGTTAATTGAAGTTCATGTTGGCTGAATTCATGTAACAGAGCTAAAATATCAAATTTTTGTAAAGTGTTCTTTTCCATAATCAATTCCTTTTGACACATAACACTTTAAATTTCTTTGTCACTTGCATTCATATACTCGTTAAACGGTTTTAAACGTAATAATCGGTCTATGGACATGATGGAACGGTCGTAATATAATTGTTTTCACATTCTTCCTGCATCACGGTCGCCATGTGCTTCTGCTTTTTTCAACCAATCAATAGCCATTATTGTATCAGCTTGAACTCCTCTCCCTTTATAATAACATTCTCCTAAATGAAACATGGATAAAGAATTACCATTTTTGGCACTTTTTTCAAACCAATATACTGCTTTTTCTTCATCTTGTTTGACTCCTGTACCGTCAAGATAGTATTCTCCGATAATGTTTTGAGCTTCTGCATCACCTTGCAAAGCTGCTTGTTCATGCCAATAAAAACTTTTTTCATTTTGGTGCATGTTGTGATAATACGCACCTAAAGAATATTGGGCATCAACATTTCCTTGTTCGGCACTTAGTGTGTACCATTCTACGGCACGTTCGTAATTGTTGCGCTCCCACCAAAAACCTCCCAATTCAAATTGCGCGTCACGGTCTCCTTGTTGTGCTGCTGCGCATAATTCTTCAAATGTCATAGTTGTATAATTTATTGGTTTAGTATTCTGGAATATAACCCCATGTTGTGTACATCATACCTTCTATTACATTAGTTATATCTTGTAAATCAGTAACATAGTGTTTGATTCTGTCATACCAATACTGCGCTTGCGCGATATTTTGAGGTACACCACGCCCTTTTTCATAACGACGTGCAAGAAGAAATTGTGCGAAAATAGCACCTTTTTCTGCGCAGTATGTTAAGATTTGAACGACATCAGCATCTGTTCGTAATTCACGTGTTATTGTTCCCATAGTAATTCGTGTTATGAAAATATTTAACCCTATGGGACGCCATGCATTATCAGAGCCCGCTTCTACAGCCCTGAAATACCACAACATTCCTTCTTTAACATCATCTTTTACCTCTAAATAATAGGCTCCTAATTTTTCTGTCGCAGGGAAAAAACCGCACCGGGCACCACGCTCGTAATAATATATACTTTTTTCATGATTTTGCGTAACTATATTGCTGTCCTCGTAACATTGCCCTAAAATATAAGAGGCTGTACATTCATCCGCTTCTGCTCGCTCATGTAACTCTTCCAAAATCTTTTGTTTCTCATCCTCTGACGTGACATTATTTATAGCTATATTGACAAAAAATATATCTTCCATGCTTCCGGTCTGAGAAACACTCTCCAGCATAAAGTGTATTCCGACCTGAAAATAATGCTTCTGTATTAACAACCGCCCCAATTGTGCTTGGGCACCTGCATTACCTTGCTCTGCTGCATGCGTTAATTCATCAAATGTCATAATCGTAAAAATTAAAGTTTATATTCGATATCAACATTCTTGTCAAACATATGTAAAGTGATTTTTTGAATCACCCCACTAGGATGATATATTGTTAATCCATAATTGGAAAAAGGAATTTGAACACCGATAAGCGGATGCGTATATATTCCCCACCCCCGCATAGTTGTTTCATCGGAAGCAGAAGAAACAATCTTCATCGGCTTAGTAGACATAGAAACCCTATCCGCTCTCAACACATCGCTTTCTTCCGTATCATAGATAGTAACGGAAGAACCTTCATTTCCGGAAATACTGTCCTGTATCCGAATGGCACGTTTAGCAGCCCCACCGCCAACTTCTACACCACACTCAAAGCGGTAATGATGCCCGCTATAAAAAACTAAATCGTGAAAGTCCATAATTTATTCAAAATTAAAAGTGTGAACGAATTTCGTCTAACAAGTTTTTAACATTTTCAATTTCTTTATTCAAAGACTCACCTGCACCCAACAAAGCCCCAATTCCACCGTACTTCTCGTCGTAGTGTGCAAATGATTCCTTTTCTGCCTCCAACATACGTAATATCGACAAACAATCTTTTTCCGCTTTATTATAATGGTGCAACAAATAATTGGTTTTCATTCTGAGAATCAACATTTTCTTTGCATCCTTTTTGAACATCTGTTCCTGCGGATATGATTCAATTAGTTTGATAATCGCATCCAAGAACTCAGCAACATTATTTAATTCGTTTTCTGTATGTTCCCTTAATGATTTACCTTTCAATTTTATCATTAATATCATGCACATTTCATTATATTCGGATTTCTCTTGTTCCGAAGGAGTTTTCACCCAATGCCAATCACCTAAAACTTGAGTACTCATTGCTTTAATTTTACTTGTTTATTTTATATTTATTCCCAATAATTCTTCCATTTCATTCACCAATTCCTTGTAATTTTGTTCAAAACACATGGACCGCCAATGCTCTGCCCTTTCAGGGTTCGGTTCCGTTCCGATACCATTTTGATAGCATCGGGCAAGGTAGTATTGTGCTGCCAGACTTGCATTCTCTCCTAATGACGCTTCCTTCAAATATTGAAAAGCGGTTTCCTTATTTTCTTCCACACCTACTCCATAATAATAGCACATACCTAACAAATACTTTGCTTCCTTTATTATTTCCGGTTTCGCATACATAATCTTTTTTGGCGATTTTATCCCTTCGATTACCCGTTCCAAACACACAATCGCTTCTTGTCCTTTTTGCATTTTCAACAGGCATTTCCCTTGCCATAAATATCCTGTTTTTGAAAAACAAAGTAAGTCATTGCTTGCGCATTTGAAATATTTTAAAGCCTCTTTCAAATTTTGAGAAGTTCCGATTCCATAATAATAGCACTGTCCGGCTTGTAGTGAGGCTGAGGCGCTCTTGCTGGCAATCTCTTCGAAATAGTCCAAGGCTTTGCCCGGGTCTTTTGTACATCCCTTACCATCAAGCAGACGGCAGGCATAGACATACCAAGCATGCATATATATGTAATAATCGCCATACGGATGATTTTGGACATATTCCTCCAACTCCGCAATATCCATCTTTTCAAAGTTTACCGATTCGCTCATAATTGAGTGGATTTATTTATATTGTTTCAAGGCAGTCAGGGTTGAGACAATATCTTTGCTATAGCATTCTCTTACTATTTTTCGAAGTTCTATTATTTCGAAAGTGCTTTCATTTACAGATTTTCCTCCGGTTACATATAATTCATAGTAATCCATGATGAAATCATCAATGTTTGCATATTCAGCCGGCGAATTAGGAAAATCCTTATTTGTACCTCTAATGCTTTGATTTTGCTTTATATTGACCAGATTGTTTGTACCTTTTACATACCCCTTCAATGAGAGTGAAAGTAGGATATCATAACAATAATAAGGTATATCCATTGTTTGTAATCTATACAATGTAGGAATTAGTGATTCACAAATTATTTTTAACTCATTTGAAAATTCTCCTTTTTTTGCTTGTTCTGCAATTTTCTCCCCTTTAGATTGTATTATTGTTTTTTCTCTTTCTCTTTCACTTTCTCTTTTTTTAATTAGCTGGATACGTTTTTCGTATGCTGTATACATATAATCTTCTATTGCAATATCAGAAAACCAATAAAGGTCTATATCCCCTAAATACTCGTTTCTTGCTTTAATTGCTGCTTGAATCAATTCCAGTCTGTGTGCATTATATTCTTTAGGAATCTCTGCTTTCAGAATCTCTAAATATTTTTCCGCCCGAACCATATTTAACATTTCCTTTTGTTCTAATCTCTCGTTCAAATTTTCGATAGCTTTTAAAGATTTTTCCATAATAGCAGATCTTGCAGAATACATATCTTGCATTTCATTGCGCTTGAAGTTGGAGTTTGATTTATCAATTCGATTTTCAATACTTTTTAAAACATCTGATACTGAGCGCCGATGTTCAATTTCAAGTTGAATTTCATGTACTTGTGCATATAGGATACTATGAACAATAAGCCCTGTAATTAATAAGATAATTTTTTTCATAATTTTAATTTGTTCCTCAGATTCCCGGACGAGGCAGGTTTATAAAATGCAAGAAGCGTGGGAACTTTCAGTTTATCTGATAGAGGTATCGCCAAACACCTGGTAGAAATAAACAGTCACCCCACGCCCAACCGATATATGGTAAGAACTACCTATATGGCAAGCATGAACGTTTGTACTGCTATCCTTCTACTAAAATTTTGGCGAATTTTCTATCAAGGATAAGCTAAACGCTTCATTTAATATGTCTGTCACGAAAATTTCTTTTCGTGTTGTGACAAATATAGTGAAAGCCGGGAGCAAAAGCAACAAACTTGTTTAATTAATTTTGCCGAGACATATCCTATATTATCCCCATATAAACAAATTTAAACATCCTGCAAACGTTATGGGTGACTGATTTATTTTGTCGGAATAAAAGTACGGAGGATTTTAATATGGAGAGATGATTTGCAAGACTTGCAAATAGAGTTTTATCAGAATAGAACTTTAATATTAGGTGAAAATGGACAAAGTGGGTAGAAATAAAATAAATCAAACCACCAAATTCGGTAAAATCGGCGAGTACGAAAATAAATTACGCGATAAAAACATTTATTTCTCCCCAATACCTATATTTTTTAATATTTCTGCTAAATTCATTACCATATAGTCTTCCTGCGTTATGAGGGTTTTGATATTTTTTAATGCGTCCGGTAAACTGATCATCCCGGTGGGTAATGAAATATGTTTCGGTCGTTTCAGATGACCGTCGACATAGTAATGTTGCGCCAGTTCCGCGCTGAATTTTTCAATAAATGCCCGTTTTATCCGGGAACATTTTTCATAAATTGAATTATCGGACGGATCCGTCAGTTTTCGAATGCTTTCATCCATATGCTGCAAGTTCTCCCGGTTGGATAATAGCCTGTAAATCTGTGTCAGTTCATCACGATATCGTGGTAAATTTTTAAGAAAAATCCCTTCCGGATGACGTAAAAACAAGAAATAAACCGCTTTTGACAGAGGATTCAGGATTATTTCCATATCATCATAATCAGGTAGGTGTATCCTGAAATCTTCAGTAACACAAAGACGACTGAGTTTAGGGGTCAGCATCGGAGCGATGGTGTCTGACAATATACGAAATAAACCTTTCTCTTTTAGAAACCGGATCCGTTCGTCTATTTCGGAAACAATCCGGTTCACCTCCGCATCAAAACGTTCTTCCGGATCGGTTGAATTATTTCCGGGGGAATAATCTCCTAAAACTCGTGAATACTTGACATTATTGTAATTATAATGCTCATATATCCTTGCATGAGTCTGGAAAAATTGTTGGACAGATATTTTACCTTTAATATGGGTGATTACCCAATTGGAAGAGTTGTTGCCGTATTTGTTGGAATAGGTCAGGAGCATGGGCCCTTGTATTTCCGGTGAAATATTCAGTTCGGCCAGTAATTTCGCTGTAACGGTCGCAGTGATGTTTTCGGGTGTTACAGATTGATCGATGGGCAGGCCGGGATAAACATACCTGAAGACATCCGCTCCGTCTTGTAATAACTGTGGTAAATATAAGAATGTCTGATCGTGAATTGCATATATTTTTTGAATAATCTCTAAATTCTTTGCAATCATTTGATTGGCCTGCAAATGGTGGGCCGTTTCTATGTACAGCACAACAGATTGTGGTAAGTCCCCTAGGTATCCGGATTTGATTGGCGGGCATAAAATGGAATTGGCTTCGATTAAAGCCTCTGCTTGTTGTATGCTTAGTTCAGGCATTATATTCTCCTTCCGTGTTTAGAATCGTTTTTTCTATGATTTCCGGGAAATACCGGTATTCCAATTCATGTATCCGGGCGGCGAGGTCGTCGGGGGTATCTGTCGGGAGCACCGGGCATTTGGCCTGAAAGATGATAGCACCCTGGTCGTAATGATCATTGACATAATGAATGGTGATGCCGCTTTCCTTTTCGCCGGCTGCAATAACGGCCTCGTGCACATAGTGTCCGTACATGCCTTTACCGCCATAGGCCGGGAGAAGGGCCGGATGGATGTTGACGATTTTGTTCGGCCAGGCTGCAGTGATAAAAGAGGGCATTAGCCACAAAAAGCCGGCCAATACGATAAAATCGATCTCCTGTTCCTGAAGTTGGCGGAATACTTTGTCCGGATTCCGGAACTCTTCCCGGTTGAAAACAAAAGTTGGAATACGGTATTTCTTAGCCCGTTCCAGAACATAAGCATCCGGGACATTACAAAAGACAGATTTTACGCAGAATTGCGGTTTTTGAGCAAAATATTGAATGATATTTTCAGCGTTAGAACCTGATCCTGAGGCAAATATTGCTATTTTTTTCATGATGTAAACATTTAAAAATCAAGACGATAAAGGTAATAAAAGTTTATTCTTGGCAAAAAATTTTTTAGTGAAAAAAATAAAGTCTAAATTTGCCATCTGAATTTAGATAATTATGCAAACCTTGTTGCATAGAGTGTTAAAGTTAAAAAGAATGTCTAATTAAAATTTTAAGCTATGTCTGACATTACTGAAAGAGTACAACGGATTATTGAAGAAAAATTAGGTGTAGATGCATCAGAAGTTAAACCCGAAGCAACCTTCACGAATGATCTGGGTGCTGACTCTTTGGATACTGTTGAGCTGATTATGGAACTGGAAAAAGAATTCAATATTACCATTCCGGACGATCAGGCAGAAAAAATTGTTACTGTAGGTGACGCTATCTCTTACGTGGAAGCTAACGCAAAGTAATTTAATATTGTTTTTATGGATTTGAAACGAGTAGTAATTACAGGTCTTGGAACAATCAACCCTTTAGGTCATAATGTGCCTGAGTTTTGGGACAATTTATTGAAAGGCGTCAGTGGCGCCGGTCCTATTACTCGTTTCGATGCATCAAAATTCCGCACACAGTTTGCTTGTGAGGTGAAAAATTACGAACCGACCGAATATTTCGATAAGAAAGAAGTTCGGAAGATGGATCTTTATACTCAATTCGGTATCATCGCTGCAAGAGAGGCGCTTAAAGATTCGGGTTTGGACCTGGAAACAGCGAACAAAAAGCGGATAGGTGTAATATGGGGAGCAGGAATCGGTGGCTTGCAGACTTTTTTCGAGGAGTGTGATACTTTTTCGAAAGGAGATGGAACGCCTCGATTCAATCCTTTTTTTATACCTAAGATGATCGCAAACATGGGAGGAGCCATGATCGCTATAGAAAACGGATTGAAAGGTCCGAACTATACGACGGTTTCTGCATGTGCATCGTCGGCTCACGCTATTGTTGATGCATTGAACTTAATTCGCTTAGGAAAAGCTGATGCTATTGTTGCCGGTGGTTCTGAAGCTGCTGTCACCGTCCCTGGTGTAGGTGGTTTCAATTCGATGAAAGCCCTTTCAACCCGCAACGATGACCCGAAAACAGCTTCCCGTCCTTTCGATGCAGACCGGGATGGTTTTGTGATCGGTGAAGGTGGAGCTGCCCTGATTCTTGAAGAGTATGAACATGCTGTGGCCAGAGGTGCACATATCTATGCGGAGATTGCAGGTGGTGCCGGAAACTGCGATGCTTATCATATGACCGCTCCGGATCCGGACGGGGCTTATGAAGTGATGTTGCTGGCTCTTGAAGATGCAGGTATGAAACCCGAAGATATCGATTATATCAATGTACACGGTACTTCGACCGGGTTGGGAGATATCTCCGAACCGACAGCTATCCTGAAAGCGTTTGGCGAGCATGCTTACAAGTTGAATATCAGTTCTACGAAATCTATGACAGGTCACCTTTTGGGAGCTGCAGGTGCTGTAGAAGCGATCGCTTGTACGTTGGCTGTAAAGAATGATATTGTTCCTCCGACGATTAATTTCCATACTTTGGCTCCGGAGCTCGATCCGAAATTGAATTTTACGTTCAATGAGCCGCAAAAAAGGGAAGTGAAAGTGGCCATAAGCAATACTTTTGGCTTCGGTGGACACAATGCATGTGTCGTAATCAAAAAATAATCACATACTAAATTCTTTAGGGCTGTGATTAGGCAAATCATTCAATCCATAAGACTTTACCTGAATCGTAACGGGAAGTTTTATGGATTGTCTATTTCTCAGATCGGCTTTGTGCCCAACAATAAGAGTCTGTATCGTTTGGCTCTGTTGCATAAGTCGGCATCGAAGATGACTTCCAAAGGGGTTGTGCTCAATTACGAACGCCTGGAGTTTTTAGGAGATGCTGTCCTGGGGGCTATTGTCGCTGAATTATTGTATAAATTCTTTCCTAAAAAGGACGAAGGTTTTCTTACCCGTGTCCGTTCTAAAGTAGTCAGCCGCGAATCTTTGAATGAATTGGCCATTAATATCGGCCTGGATAAAGCTGTCGTCGCAAAATCGGATATCTCCCGGAATAAGCATATTTACGGAGATGTGTTCGAAGCTTTTATCGGGGCGATGTTTTTGGATCAGGGATTCGTTAATACCAAACGGTTTATCGAGAAGTTTATCTTTCCCAATTTCTTCGATATCAAAGATCTGGTGACGATCGACACCAACTACAAAAGCCGCCTGATCGAATGGGGACAAAAAAATAAAGTCGATATCCATTTCCAGACAGACGAAGTGGCACGCGGACGTCGTAAATTCTGTTGTACCGTGATGCTTAGCGAGGAAGAAAAAGGGAAAGGGGAAGGTACTTCCAAAAAAGAAGCCGAACAAAATGCAGCTAAAATTGTTATCGATATCTTATCGAAAGAAGCTGACGGAAATATAGAAATTTAAGATTTACGATTTACAATCGAGTCTGAACGTAAATCGTAAATCGTATTATGAATTATCTTACTCTTTCAACATAAGAGCCATCGGCTGTCGAAATCCGGATTTTTTCTCCCATTTCAATGAACAGGGGAACCATTACTTTGGCACCGGTTTCCACTTCTGCCGGTTTCAGTGCGGTAGATGAAGCGGTATCGCCTTTCAAGCCCGGTTCGGTATAGGTCACTTCCAACACGACACTCGGCATCAACTCGACATACAACGGAGTTTCGGTATCGGCATGTACAACCATTTCTACTGCATCTCCTTCTTTCAGAAATTGAGGGGCATTGATCAGTTCTTCCGGGATGTTTACCTGTTCGAAAGTCTCGGTATGCATCATCACATAGTCTTCGCCTTCTTTGTACAGGAATTGATACGGACGTCTTTCGATACGGGCCGTGTCGATTTTAACTCCAGAGGTGAATGTGTTTTCAAGTATACGGCCGGTTTTTACGTTTCTCAGCTTGGTTCTCACGAATGCCGGACCTTTACCGGGTTTTACATGCTGAAACTGTACGATTGTATATAAATCGTCTTTGAATACAATACATAGTCCGTTACGGAAATCTGCTGTTGTTGCCATTGATTCTGTATTTTTTTGATTATAATTTTATTTTGAGGTTGCAAATATAGAAAAAAGGGATCAAAATGCCAAGTGAATCGCTTATGGATTTCATTCTGAGCTGTTTGGAGAAAACTATTTTCTATTCCGATTCCGGTTTTTATACCGTCAGACCGGTTCGCCTGGAA
>OGJK01001778.1_pt1 | contig 18651 bp, 15 predicted proteins | sample 1571961 | NCBI WGS metagenome assembly OGJK01 (sample SAMEA2582120, study PRJEB24529) | metagenome | biome: Human gut stool | place: China | collected 2011 | reverse complement strand
CAGCACTTACTGCATAAAGGTTCGCCGGGTGTTCAACTTATTATTGCAATTCGGGGCAGAAAAGAAAATAGTTTGCAAGTCTTGACATTACGTTAACTTTGTTGCATTATACACTTGATATTAAATTTAGTCATAACCATAGGTTATCATTTGGAGGGGTATTCGAAATGCTTCTTGCCTTTGATGTAGGTAATACGAATATTGTATGCGGTGTCTATAAGGACCGTAAATTAATAAAGAATTGGCGCATAGCGACGGATACACTGCAGACAGCCGATGGTTATGTTGCTCTTCTTGGTACGCTTTTCCACCTGAATCAGCTGGAATTTGATGACGTGGAAGATATCATCATCTCGACAGTCGTACCGCCGATCATTCCTATTCTGGAAACGATGTCTCACCGCTATTTCCATGTAAAGCCGATTTTGGTCGGCCCCGGGATCAAGACGGGACTGAATATCCTGTATGACAATCCAAAAGAACTGGGCGCAGACAGGATTGTCAATGCGGTAGCAGCCATTGCTGAGTATGACTGTCCCCTGATCATCATTGATATGGGAACAGCAACGACATTCTGCGTTATCGATACAAAGGGAAATTACCTTGGCGGCGCTGTCGCACCGGGCATCGGCATTTCCATGGAAGCTCTGTTCCAGAGAGCATCCAAGCTCCCGCGCATCGAACTCGTCAAGACGCCGAACATCATTTGCCGCAATACCGTATCCGCTATGCAGGCAGGCATCTATTACGGATTTGTCGGACAGATTGATGAAATCGTAAAACGGATTAAAGAAGAACTGAATGAACAGAATGTCAAGGTCATTGCGACCGGCGGACTGGCAACACTGATTGCCAAGTCGTCCAGCACGATCGATATCGTTGATCCGATGCTGACATTGAAAGGCCTTCTGATCTTATACGAAAAGAATAAAAACGAAGGTGGACGCAAGTAAATAGAGAGGCGGATGGATGCCATCCGTCTTTTTGCTTGTTTTGATAGACTTAAAAGGCCTTGAAATTTGCCTGTACATCAGTTATAATTACAAGCACATGGCCGGTTAGTCAAACGGTTAAGACGCTGCGTTCTCAGCGCAGAGAGTATGGGTTCGAATCCCATACCGGTCACCAAATAAAAAGGAGATGCTGCTGCATCTCCTTTTTTGCTGTGGTTGAAGTTGATTAAGGGGTTAAATGAAAACAAACTGGACGAGTCCCATGTAGCATAATGTACCGGCAGCCATGGATAAGAGCATCTGCCCTTTCCATAGATGAACGGCCGTGGTCACGGCGAGTCCTGCAATTTCAGGAATGCCGTAATTTCCGCCAGTCCACTGGACATCTTTCAGGCAGTAAATGACAAGAAGTGCAAAGACTGCAGAAGAAAGGGTCTTTCCCAGAAAATTGACATAGCCGGGAAGATGGCTTCCTGGTTTGAAGATGAGGAAGGGGAGGAGACGTGTCAGGATCGTTGCTCCTGCGCAGATGGCTATAATAAGGACTTGTTCATAAAAGGGAAGTGAAGTCATAAGAGGCCTCCTGCTTTTTCAATACGTCTCCTGAATAAAGTAATGATGCCCAGCATGAGCGCCATGGACGGGATAATGAAAGAATTGCTGCCGAAGAAATAGAGACAGACAATGCTTGAGAAAAGACCAATCAATGCCGTATAATGTTTTTTCTCATGCTTCCATTGTTCAAGAAAAATGACAAGGAACATGGAAGTCATGACAAAGCTCAGTCCCTTTGTATTGAAGGTAATGATGTTTCCCAAAAGGCCGCCTATGGCCGCGCCGCTTACCCAGTATACATAGTTTAAAAATGATACCCAGAACATGAACCAGCTTCTGTCTATACCATTTGGAATCGTTGCTGAATAATTGAGGGCAAACGTCTCATCGCACATCCAGTAGATGAGGAAGGGCTTTTTCCAGCCCATTCCTTCATACTTTTCCAGCATAGCAAGACCATAGAAGAGATGCCTTGCCTGAACGGTGAAGGCAATGATGAATGTCTGCCACGGGGCAAATGGGGAAAGCAGCATCGTGACTGTGATGAATTCAAGCGATCCTCCAAATATGAAAATGGCCATAAATAAAGGATACAGGAAACTGAACCCAAGCGTATACATATAAAATCCATAAGCAAAGGCGATGAACCAGAAGCCGGCAAAAACCGGCAGCGTATAAGGCAGTGCTTCTTTGAAAGCAGAAAGCGCTGCATTTCTCTCCGTCATATTGAGTCCCTCCATATAAGAGATTTATACCCTATCCTACCAAAAATGATGGCGCAATGGAATATGGAGAGTATCCTTTTTTCTAAGATGATAATCATGAATGTGCTATAATTTAATTAAATGAAAATCAGGGGAGGCAAATTATGGATACAAGCGCCAAGAGAAAATGGGTCATAGCTGCAGTCATACTACTTGTTGCAGCTGCTCTGGGGGCTGCCTGCATGAATGTCTGGCAGGACAGGAGCTTCCAGAACAAGGGAAAAGGATATGTGGCAGTTATCCGCATCGATGGTCCTATTTACGGCGGTGCCGGGTCAGAATCTGTGCTGAATAGTTCTGAAGGCGTCTCCAGTGAGGATCTGATGAGACACTTCCAAGCTTGTCAAACGCACACGCAGGCTAAAGCCATTCTTGTAAGAATCAACAGCCCCGGCGGTTCGACCGGTGCGACACAGGAAATTGCCGAGGAAATGGACAAGGTCAGAAGCAGCGGCAAGCCGATTATCATATCCATGGGGGATATGTGCGCATCGGCGGGATACTGGCTGGCAAGCAAGGGGAATTATATATTTGCTTCTCCTGCAACGATCACGGGCAGCATCGGTGTCTATATGGACTATAATAACGTCGAGGATTTAATGAACAAGATCGGTGTCAAGAATGAAAAGATCAAAAGCGGCGCGCATAAGGATATCCTTTCCATGTACCGCCCGATGACGGGAGAGGAAAGACAGATGCTGCAGTCGATGGTAGACGATATCTACAACCAGTTCGTGCAGACAGTTGCTGACGGCCGCAAGATGGATGAGAACAAGGTCAGAAGCATTGCGGACGGAAGGATCCTGACAGGCAAGGAAGCACAGGATTTAGGCCTGGTTGATGCTATGGGAAATTACTATGATGCACTGAACTATGCAGCAAGCAGCGGAGGAATTCCCGGAGAAAATGTACCTGTCAAAACGTATACGAATGGAATGTCACTTAAAGGCATCCTTGCCGGCGAGGCAGAGAATGTCAGCAAAATCATGGCCAGAGAAATGGCCGAAAATATGACTAAGGCGCTTTCGGAATCTTCTGTTCCGTCTGTTAAGTAAGGAGGAACTATGAATTCTTTTCTCGATCTTGCATTTTCATTGATTACATCACCCAGAAAAGCGATGGTAGTCATTACGAACAGTGAAAAATTAAAAGAAGGGTTCTTCTTCTGGATTTTCGTCGTACTGCTGATGGCGATTTCTGCATTCAGGGAAGGGCCGGGACTCATCCTTCAGTTTGCACTCCTTTTCCTGGGGATGGGTACAGCCTTACTTTGCCACAGTGCCGCGATTGATTATATTTCAGGCATGTGGGGAGGAATGGGGACTGCAAAGGGGATCACCTACACGACGCTCTTCCGATCTGGTTTTATGGCTGCCTCTCTTCCTCTGGGCTTTTCGGTATTCTTTATGCTGATCGGCGCCTCCGGCGTCAATGAGATCAGCAGCGCAGGAACCTTTATACTTTCACTGTGGGCTTTTTATCTCGACGTTCTGGCAATCAGTGAAAATTATCGTTTCAGCACGGCAAAAGCCTTTGCTGTGGCAGTCATGCCGTATGCGCTTCTTGTCCTTGCATTCGTACTCCTTGCCGTTCTTGCCGTCCTGACGGCTGCTGCAGGGATCAGGTCCCTTGGAAGGCATGGAGAATGTGCTGAGCCAGCTTTAAATGCGGGGTGGAAAAGATGCTGCCTTTCAGCGTCTTTTCTTTTTGTTTATTAATGTTAAAATGAATTGGCTCCTGCCCGAACGGGTAATGTGAAAGCTTATTTTGACAGTCTATGCGATTTAGTTTGCATAAATTTTAAAATCTTTGCTTTTGTGATATAATAAGCAGAATATGAGCATCTTTAGGGATGCATATAAAAACAAATAACAGTGAAATAAAATAGACATTAATAAGAAACTTGTAAGGAGGAATACCATTTATGTGCGGTATTGTAGGTTATGTCGGCAGCGGAGAAGCTTCTGAATTTTTAATTGACGGGCTCCGTCGTCTTGAATACAGAGGCTATGACTCTGCTGGTATCGCTGTGTATGAAAACGGAAAGATCCAGATCGAAAAGAAGAAAGGCGGTCTGGCTAATTTGGAAGCTGTTCTTAAGGAACATCCTCTCCATGGACATATCGGGATCGGTCATACACGCTGGGCTACACATGGACAGCCTTCTGATGTGAATGCACATCCTCACGGCGACTGCCATAATCACTTTGTCATTGTCCACAACGGTATCATTGAAAATTACATGACGCTGAAAAAGGAATTGATTGAAAAAGGTCATGTTTTCAAGTCAGAAACAGATACCGAAGTTGTTGCACATCTTGCAGAAGAACTTGATGATGGCAATTTCCTTTCTACTGTCAGAAAAGTACTGGCTAAAATTGAGGGCTCTTACAGTCTGGTATTCATGGATGATTCCGATCCGGATACCATTATCTGCACGAAGAAGGATAATCCTCTGATTATCGGTCTGGGCAAGGGAGAAAACTTCATTGCTTCCGATATTCCGGCTGTCATCAACCGTACATGCCAGATTTACATCATGAATGATTATGAACTTGCTGTTGTCAAGAAAGACAGCATCACTTTCTATGATCATGATGATAAGGAAATCACAAAAGAAATCCATGAAGTAACATGGAGTGCTGAAGCAGCAGAAAAGGGCGGCTATCCGCATTTCATGCTGAAAGAAATTTATGAACAGCCGAAGGCTATTCATGATACAGTCCAGATTTATCTTAATAAAGACGGATCCGTAAACTTCAAGGATCTCGGCTGGACAGAAGACTGCTTTGATGATATTGACCACATCCTGATCACAGCATGCGGAACTGCTTATCATGCAGGTCTTGTAGCAAAGCATTATATTGAACGCTTTGTCAGAATCCCGGTTTCTGTCGAAATTGCATCTGAATACAGATACAGCAATCCTTTGACGACAAGCAAGACACTCTGTATCGTAGTCAGCCAGTCCGGTGAAACGATTGATACACTGGCAGCCCTGAAAGAAGCAAAGCGTCTTGGCGCAAAGAGCCTTGCTGTTACCAATTCCATCAGCTCTTCCATTGCAAGAGAATCTGATAATGTCATTTACACAATGGCAGGTCCGGAAATTGCAGTTGCATCCACCAAGGCATATACGACACAGCTCGTAGCGCTTCTTCTCCTTGCGCTGTACATGGGACAGCTCAGGAAGACTGTAAAGCCGGAACTTGTCAAGGAAATCACTGATGCCCTGAAAGATCTGCCGAAACAGATCGAAAAGGTACTGAAGGAAAATGATTACATGGCAGAAGTAGCTGAACGTCTGATCAAGGCTCACGATATCTTCTATCTGGGACGTTCCATCGACTATGCGATTGCCATGGAAGGCGCATTAAAACTGAAGGAAGTATCTTATATCCATGCAGAGGCTTATGCAGCCGGAGAATTAAAGCACGGCACTCTTGCCCTGATTACCGAAGATACACCTGTCATTGCTGTAGCTACACAGGATAATGTCAGCTCGAAGATGTACAGCAACATCGAAGAAGTCCGCGCCCGCGGAGCTGAAGTTCTTGGCATCGGTTATGAAGATGATGCAGAAATCGGCAAGTACACGACGGAAACTGTCAGAATCCCGAGAGTGGATCCTTTCATTGCGCCGATCCTTTCCGTTATCCCCATGCAGCTTCTGGCTTACTACACCAGCATCAAGAGAGGCAACAATGTAGATAAGCCCCGCAACCTTGCCAAGTCTGTAACGGTTGAATAATTGAAAATATGACTGGATTGCAAAGAGGCAGGTGGAGAGCCCTGCTTCTGGCAATCTTTTCATTTATGGATATTTTGTCAGTCACCCATTATAACCAAATCGATCATCAAATATCATAAGGAGGCATCGTTATGGATGTTATTTTTTCCGGAATTCAGCCCAGCGGCGACCTTACACTGGGAAATTATCTTGGGGCATTGAAGAATTTTATTCCGTTCCAGGATAAGGCAGAATGCTTCTACTGCATTGTAAATCAGCATGCGATCACAGTCCCGCAGGATCCAAAGCTTCTTCATGAAAGAACAAGAAACCTGGCAGCATTATATATTGCAGCAGGACTGGATCCGAAAAAAGCAACAATTTTTGTTCAGTCTGAAGTGCCGGAACATGCCCTTCTCGGATGGATGATGATCTGCAGCACCTATGTAGGCGAAATGGAAAGAATGACCCAATATAAGTCCAAAGCGCAGAAACAGGAGAAGAAGAACGGCTTTATCCCTCTTGGACTTTTGACCTATCCTCCGCTGATGGCAGCTGATATACTGCTTTATCAGGCAACATTCGTGCCGGTAGGCGATGACCAGCGCCAGCATATGGAAATCACAAGAGACCTGGCAGAAAGATTCAACCGTAAATACGGTGAAGTCTTCACGCTGCCGGAAATGTGGGCTCCTGAAGGAGGCGCACGTGTCATGAGCCTTCAGGAACCGACAAAGAAGATGAGCAAATCGGATGACAACGAATGGGCTACCATTCATATGCTTGATGAACCGGACGTTATTACAAAGAAGATCAAGAGAGCAGTGACCGACTCTATCGGACACGTTCATTATGACAAGGAAAACCAGCCCGGCGTTTCCAACCTGATGAGCATCCATTCCGCTTTCTCGGGCAAGAACTTCGAAGAAATCGAGAAGATGTATGAAGGACAGGGCTACGGCGTGTTCAAGAAAGACCTGATCGATCTCATTGTCGATCAGATGAGCCCGATCCTGAGCCGCTATAAAGAATTGATGGGTAGCCCGGAACTGGATTCCATTCTTGATGAAGGCGCAGCAAAAGCGCATGCAAGAGCAAGCATTACCTATAACAAGGCCATTCATGCCATGGGTCTGTACCGTAAATAAGAAAAAAAGGGTCTGTGACGAAATGTGCAGTCATTTCGCCACAGGCCCTTTTGCGTATGCAGATCATCATATGAAAAAAGGAAGCATGCCGTCTGGCATGCTTCCTTTTATATTATTTTGAAAGATCGATGGAACGGATCTGCTGGCGGAGCGGAAGAACGGAGTAGGGGGCAACGGAGAATTCATCAATGCCCATTCTGAGGAATGTTTCCGTGATGGAAAGGTCAGAACTCAATTCACCGCACATGCCTACCCAGATGCCTGCTTTATGGCCGTTGTCGATGGTCATCTGAATCAGCTTGAGGACAGCCGGATGATGGGGGTTGAAGAAATCAGAAAGGACGCGGCTTGAACGGTCTACAACGAGCGTGTACTGGGAAAGGTCATTGGTACCGATCGAGAAGAAGTCGACTTCCTTAGCCAGCTTGTCGCTGATGAGAGCGGCGGCCGGAGTTTCAATCATGATGCCGATCTGGATCTGATGGTCATAGGCAATGCCTTTCTTATCCAGATCCAGTTTGACCTCATCCAGAATTTCCTTTGCTTTCCATACTTCCCATACCGAAGTGATGAGCGGGAACATGATTGCAATCTTGCCGAATGCGCTGGCACGGAGAATAGCGCGAAGCTGTGTCTTGAATATTTCCGGCCTTTTAAGGGAAATACGGATAGCTCTCATGCCCAGAGCCGGGTTTTCTTCTTTAGGAAGATGGAAGGCAGAGGCATCTTTGTCGCCGCCGATATCAAGGGTACGGATGATGACGCGCTTACCAGTCATCGTTTCAACAGCAAGTTTGTAAATGTTGAACTGTTCTTCTTCGCTTGGAAGGGTATCTCTTCCCATGTAAATGAATTCACTGCGGAAAAGACCGATGCCTTCAGCGTCGTTCTTAAGGACAGCAGCCAGATCGGCGGCAGAGGAGACGTTGGCAGCGACTTCAATCCTGCGTCCGTCTTTCGTTTCACTCGGGACGCCTTTGAGCTCCTGCAGGAGCTGTTTGAGTCTTATGCTCTGATCCTGTTTTTCTTTCATGACAGAAAGCACACCTGGTGTCGGTTCAAGATAAACTGTCCCGGAGAAGCCGTCTATAACAGCGGTCTTTCCATCATAAGCATAGTCTACATCTTCGCCAGTAGCTACAATGGCAGGAACACCCAGAGCGCGGGCAAGGATGGCCGTATGAGATGTCGGTGTGCCTTCTTTTGTGACGAAGCCCAAGATCTTGCTGGTATCCATCTGTATGGTTTCACTTGGTGTCAGGTCGTCAGCATAGAGAATGCATGGTTCATCGGTGGAGAAAAGGACCTTCTTCTGGCGGAGTACGCGCAGAAGAATACGGGAAACTTCCTTCATGTCAGAAACGTGAGCCTGCATGTAGGTATCCGAGCCAGCGCTGTAAATCTGGATAAAGTTCTGCTCAGCCTGTCCGATCGCATATTCTGCGTTGACGCTCTGGTTTCTGATAATAGAGCGGATGGAATCAATAAAGGAAGAACTTGTCAGCATATGCTGATAGACCTTGAAAATGAAGGCGTTGTCCAGACCTACATGGGATACGGCTTCCTGATAGAACTGCTCCATTTTGGCACATGCTGTGTTTCTTGCAGAATCAAAACGAGCCACTTCAGTTTCAGGGCGGTCTACCGTGGTCTGAACGATATCAAATTCCTGATGACGGAAAATTTTCAAAGGTCCGATGGTTACCATTCCCGAAATACTTTTACCACTAATTTTTAACATACTTTTCAATCCTTTCTTTGGCAGAGCTGTTGTCAGTCCTCTATGCCTTCGCGTCCTATAACACCCTTATCGTAGTAATGCCTGATTTTCTTCATTTCAGTAATCAGGTCAGCAGAGTCCAGAATCAGTTTCGGAACATTCCTTCCGGTAAAGACAAGCTCGACATTTGGCTTTCGTGCAGAAAGAATCCGCTTTGTATCTTCATCTGTGGCCAGGTCATACCAGCATGCCATATTGTATTCATCGAGGATGACAAGATCATAGCCATCAGAGACAGCTTTCACTGCTTCGTCAATGCCTTTCAGAATGAGCGCACGGTATTCAGCGGGCGGATTTCCTGCCGGATAAATCGTGACCTTGTCTCCCCATGCTTTAATTTCTTCTTCAGTCAGCATGCCTTCTTTTGCAATAAAGTAAGGTTTGCCGAGAGTGATCAGTGTAATTCCGGGAAGCGATTTCAGAATTTTCTGTTCTGAATAGGCCAATGACTTCATGAACTGGATAATGCATACACGATGCCCGGCTCCGATGGAGCGGATTGCCAGGCCAATGGCAGCTGTCGTTTTTCCCTTGCCATCACCTGTATATACTTGAATGTAGCCTTTCATGAGAAGCCCTCCTTTTCAAGCAAATCTGGAAATCGGCCGTGCTTAGGCCAATCTGGCAGAGTAATATGATTCAACTATGATTTAAGCTTATTGATCAAGCTTAATCCTATAAGTCTGATATGAATCTATGAATATTATACAATACCTATGAAAATTTTTCGTCTAATTTCTGAAAGATGCATTTTTATCCTTATCAGTAATTGGAGTGAAATATTTCATCGTCTAAAAAAGGCCCGCAAAAAAGCAGGCCTTTCTAATTAAACTTCGTCACAATGTCTTTTCTTATGCCAGCGGTGTACAGCACAAATACCAATAACAAGAAGCAGCATAAGTACAAATCTGTCGCCATGCTTGGAGAAATAAATCAAGTCATGTCCCAGGAGAACTTCAATCAGGACAGAAGGAATCTTCCCAATCAGAGTTGCCTTTAAATGTTCTTTGATGGAAAGCTTGCTGAGAACAGCAAGCGCAGTGATCAGAATATTAGGAGAGTAAGGAATGGATCTTGCCAGAGCCATATTCTTCACGCTGCCGTATTTGTCCAGCTTGGTAAGCATGTGTTTCTGTTCGATAAATTCACGTGCTTCTTTTCTGAAGAATACGCGTCCTATGTGGAAGCTCAGCTCTATTCCGATGACCTCGCCAAGATAAGAGACAAGAAGTCCTGGAATCAGTCCGAATAATGCACCGTTAATTGTCAAAAATGGGATGGTTGGAATGCAAAAAATGTTGCAAAAAACAAGCAGCCCCAGACTTACGGCAAATGCTCCGTAGCCAAAGGATGTTATATATTTTGACAGGCCATTAATGTCACCAGCCATCGTTAGAGATACCGTATGATAGTAAAATTCGGGGTAGTAGGTTTTCACAATGAAAAACGATACCGCGCAGATTAGGATCAGTCCGATAAGTCCAAGAACCTTCTTAAGTTTATCGATCATGGTTTATCCTTATGCTGTATTTGTAGAGGACAGTTCTGATTTGCCAGTCTGATAAAATAAGATAAGTGCCGCTTTGCCTCAGGCTTGTTCTGAAAGCCTGAAGTGATGTATCGGCATATGACTGGCAAGATATGAAAAAACTTGTATTATATGTTTAGCAGGAATAGTCAGTTATTGAAAAATACTTTGCAAAACTATTACACCACTTATATATTATATTACATCAGAGACGGAGTTTCCAATTTACATAGATATCTATGTAAATGATTTAAGCAGTATTTTTCTGCTGGAAGGAAGAGATATCCATTATTTTATTCCTTTTCTCATGATAAGAATATTCTTGCATAAAGAAATAAATCCTGCTATTATATACCATATATAAAAGCTGTGAAGGGAAGAAGTCGTGGATTTCTTTACAGAGAGCCATTGGTGCTGGAAAATGGCAGGAAAGAATCGATAAGTCACCCCGGAGCTGACTCTAAGTCCGCCGCGCACGTTACGCGCTAATGAGAGATCATTTCTTAATGATTATTTAGGTGGTACCGCGGAAGCACTCTTTCGTCCTATAGATGGATGGAAGAGTTTTTTTATTTTAACAGGAGTTGAAAAACATGGCCGATTTAAAAGATCAAAAGCTGGACAAGTATGATCCAAGCGAAATTGAACAGGGTTGGTATCAGTATTGGGAAGATCATGGCGTTTTTCATGATGAACCGGATCCGGAGAAAGAACCGTACAGCATCGTTCTTCCGCCGCCGAACGTTACCGGCCAGCTTCACATGGGACATGCCCTTGATAACACACTGCAGGATATCCTTATCCGTTACAAGAGAATGCAGGGATATAACGTTCTCTGGCTGCCGGGCAAGGATCATGCCGGCATAGCAACTCAGGTTAAGGTAGAAAAGCAGATTGCTGAAGAAGGCCTCAGCAAGTATGATCTCGGCCGTGAAAAATTCCTGGAACGCGTTTGGCAGTGGAAAGAGAAGTTTGGAAACCGTATCGGCCTTCAGATCAGAAGACTGGGTTCTTCCTGCGACTGGCAGAGAGAACGTTTCACGATGGATGATGTCTGTGCACGTGCGGTAAGGGAAGTTTTCTTATCCTTATATGAAAAGGGCCTGATTTATCAGGGATTCAGAATTACAAACTGGTGCCCGAGATGCCAGACTGCCCTTTCTGATATCGAAGTAGAACATGAGGATGAAGTCGGACATCTTTGGTATTTCAATTACCCGATCGTCGGTGAAGACGGATATGTCCAGATTGCAACGACACGTCCTGAAACAATCCCGGGGGATACAGCCGTTGCTGTCAATCCAAATGATGAAAGATATGCCCATCTTGTAGGCAAGAAGGTAAAACTTCCGACAACAGACCGTGAAATTCCGATCATTGCTGATGATTATGTAGATATGGCATACGACACAGGCTGCGTCAAGATTACTCCGGCGCATGACCCGAACGACTTTGAGGTGGGAAGCCGCCACAATCTTGAGACCATCATCATCATGAACAAGGACGGCACGATGAACGAAAAGGCCGGCAAGTACAACGGCATGGACCGTTATGAAGCCAGAAAAGCCATCGTTCAGGATCTGAAGGATGCCGGTCTTCAGGTAAAGATTGAAGAAACAAAGCATGCTGTCGGACACTGCTCCCGCTGCAAGACGATCGTAGAACCGATGACAACCAAGCAGTGGTTCGTCAAGATGAAACCGCTTGCCGGCCCTGCCATGGAAGCCGTTACATCCGGCAAAACAAAGTTTGTTCCGGAACGCTTCTCCAAGACATACATTCAGTGGCTTGAAAACATCCATGACTGGTGCATTTCCAGACAGCTCTGGTGGGGTCACAGAATTCCGGTATGGTACTGTGATGACTGCGGCGAAGTAAGCGCATCCCGCACGGATCTGACAAAGTGCCCGAAATGCGGAAGCGAACATATTCATCAGGATCCGGATGTCCTTGATACCTGGTTCTCCTCTGCACTCTGGCCATTCTCAACAATGGGCTGGCCGGAACAGACACCGGTTCTCAAGCAGTGGTATCCGACATCCACGATGGTCACCGGTTATGACATCATTTTCTTCTGGGTTGCCAGAATGATGTTCATGTCTATGGAATTCATGCATGAGATTCCGTTCAAGTACGTATTCATTCACGGTCTGGTCAGGGATTCCCAGGGCAGAAAGATGTCCAAATCCCTTGGCAACGGCATCGATCCGCTTGAAGTCATTGAGAAGTACGGCGCTGATGCACTGCGCTTTACCCTCGTTACCGGAAACACACCGGGCAATGATATGCGCTTCTACTATGAGAGAGTAGAAGGAAATAGAAACTTTGCCAACAAGCTCTGGAACGCAACAAAGTTCACACTGATGAACCTGGATGACTATGACAAGGATTTCGTCCCGTCCAAAGACCAGCTGACACTGGCAGACAAATGGATTCTTGACCGCCTTGCTTATACAGAAGATTATGTAAGCAATAACCTTGACAAATTCGAACTGGGTGAAGCTGCTGACAGCATTTACAATTTCGCATGGAACTATTTCTGCGACTGGTACATTGAAACTGCAAAAGCCCGTCTCTATGGCGAACACAATGATGACAGAAAAGTCACGCAGTATGTCCTTGTTTATACATTGACACGCATGCTTGCCCTGCTGCATCCGTTCATGCCGTTCATTACAGAACACCTCTGGCAGCATCTGCCGCATGAAGGAGAAACACTGGCAAGAGCTCCATGGCCGAAGGCTGATGAAAACTTAAGATTCCCGGTTGAATCGGAACAGTTTGACCGCATTATGGATGCCATCAAAGCAATCCGCAATATGCGTGCCGAAGCAAATGTAGCGCCAAACAAGCAGTGCCATATCCAGAATGTTGTCCTTCGTGATGACCTGAAGAAGTGCCTTGAAGAGAATAAGGGATACTTCGAAAAACTGGCTCATGTTGAAACCATGGATATCCTGCCGGCAGATGCAGACAAGCCTGAAAATGCGCTGACTGCAGTCGTTACAGGCATGGAAATCTATCTGGAACTGAAGGGCCTGATTGATACTGCCAAGGAAAAGGAAAGAATCGAGAAGAGCAAAGCATCTCTTGAAAAGGAAATTGCCAGAACATCCGGCAAGCTCAATAACAAGGGATTCCTGGCCAAAGCTCCGGAAGATGTTGTAAAGAAGGAACAGGACAAACTGGCTGAATTCGAAGAAAAGATGAAATCTTTGAATGAACGCCTTGCCTTCCTTGAAAACCTTTAATCAATGATTGACACTGACACTGCCTCTTGGGAATACCGACTGGCAGTATTATGGTGTCTTATCCAGGGAGAATAAAGCATTACAGCAGGCAATGATTTTCTTTCGACTTTATTTATTTCAATCCGGAAGGGATGAGTCAGATCCACGGCCGGAAAAGGAGAATCGATGAATTATCAGGAATCAGTAACTTACTTGGAACAGGCTGCTTCTTTCGGCATCAAGCCGGGTCTTGAACGTATTCAGGCAATTCTGGAAAAGCTTGGACATCCGGAAACAGCTTACAGAACAATCCATGTAACAGGAACAAATGGCAAGGGCAGCGTTGTTGCCATGATTACCAGCGTTCTGGAAAATGCACAGCTGAAAATAGGCAGATATGTGTCACCGCACCTGATTGACTACACGGAACGCATCTATGTAGGCGGCCACGACGTGACAAAGGAAACTTTTGCAAAAGCGGCTACTGTTGTCAAAGAAGCTGCCGATCAAGTTATTGCTGAAGGCGTTGAAGCTCCGACTGAGTTTGAACTGCTGACAGCGATGGCCTTCTGGATCTTCCGCGAAGAAAAGGTGGATTATGCGGTTGTCGAAGTGGGCATGGGAGGACTTTATGACTCCACCAATGTCATTCTTCCAGTCGTCTCAATCATTACGAATGTGGCAATGGATCACATGAAGTATCTGGGAAATACCCTGGAAGAAATCGCCCATCAGAAAGCCGGCATTATCAAGACGGGAATCCCTGTAGTTACCGCTGCGCAGCATGTTGCCTTGAAGAAACTCAAGAAAGAAGCTCACGAAAAGGGCTCCAGAATCTACTTCTACGGAAGAGACTTTGAAATTGATTCCAGAAGCAAATGGAAAAACGGACAGGTTGTTGTCGTCAAGAGAAAAGACATGCCGAAGGAACTGGAAAAGAGTCTGCTTTACGTTCCTTTTGTCGGTGCGCATCAGGCTGTCAATGCAGCCGTTGCCACAATGGCAATTTCTGTTGTCATGAAGCAGGATGACCGCATCAATGAAAATGACTTGAGAGAAGGCCTGGCAAGAAGCCAGTGGAAGGGACGCTTCGAAATCCATGATGTCAAGGGTGTTACCTATGTCATGGACGGCGCCCATAACCCGGCAGGCGCAGAAGCTCTTGGCGAAGCTTTGGATGAACAGTATCCTGGAAAACGCAGAATTTTCGTATTTGCCTCCCTGGCAGATAAAGATACGGAAACCGTTCTCCAGCTCCTGGTACGCAAGGGTGATATGGTATTTGCATGTGAAGCACCAACACCGAGAACACGCAAGGCAGAAGAAATCGGAACCATGCTTGAATCACAGAAAATCAAAGCTGAGTTCAAGGCAGAACACAGTGTAGATGAAGCACTTTCCGACGCTGCCGCGGCCGCTGGTGAAAACGATATCGTCATGATCTGCGGATCCCTGTATATCCTGGGAGATGCAATCCGCTTCATTGAGGAAAAAGAAGCATCCGCTGCAGAAGAGACTAAATGATGACCGCAATAAAAAGCTGTGAAAATGAACAATCATTTTCACAGCTTTTTTGCATATCCATCAAAATACACATATTTGATTTAGTAATCATCAAATGATAAATAATCATCATTATCTTGCCGCTGATTCGCTTATGTGCTATAATACTTATACAAAAATAGTAAATAGTATACTCTTGTTATGATATGTCGAGTATTATTTCAAATAAAGGAGCTGTCAAATGATTACGGAACGTGAAATCTTCTTAACGAATCCAGATGAAAAGGCTGCAGTCATAGAATTTTTAAATGGATTTGGACTTACCTTTACAGGCAATATCGATTATACGATGGGACTTTTTGAGGACGGAAAGCTGATCGGGACAGGCTCACTCGGCGGCAGAGTCATGCGTGATATTGCCATCAGCAAAGATTACCAGAAGAAGGGGCTGACAAGAAGAATCATCCGCAACCTTCAGGGAGAATCATACCGCCGCGGAATTACGGGAAATCAGATTTTCACAAAACCTGCCAATGTACCGGTCTTTGAGCATATGGGATTCAAATGCGTCGCTGTCGCTGAACCATATGCAGCGCTTCTTGAACATGGCACGGATACACTGGAGGATTACCTGGGGAGGGTACGCGCCATCCTTGGCTCCGGCGAAGGCAAGAACCGCGGCGCTATTGTCATGAACTGCAATCCTTTCACATTAGGCCACAGGAGCCTTGTCGAATATGCTCATAACAACTGCGATGAAGTCATCATCTTTGCTGTCAGGGAAGACAGGAGCGTATTCCCATTCTCCGACAGATTTTCCCTTCTTAAGCAGGGCGTAAGGGATATGAAGGGCGTAGAAGTCATCAGCGGCGGAGATTATATTATTTCCAATGCTACATTCCCGACATACTTCATTAAGGGCACCGATGAACTCGCTGCCCAGACAAAGCTGGATGCAACAGTTTTTGCAACCAGGATTGCTCCGGCCCTCAACATCAGCGTCAGATTTGTCGGGGAAGAACCGACAGATAAAACAACACTTGCTTATAATAAGGCAATGAAAGAAGTGTTCAACGAAAGCGGCATCGAGCTGAAGGAAATCCCCAGAGAGCAGAAGGGAAATCAGATCGTATCTGCTTCCACCGTCAGAAAGGCACTTGCCGAAGATGACTGGGAAACGGTATACCGCATGGTTCCAAAGACGACGCTTGTTTATCTGAAGAGTGATGCAGGACAGGAAGTCATACGCCGCATCAAGATGATGGACAAGATCAAGAAGATGGAGGCAGAAGAAGCGGCAAAGAAAACAGAACCGGAAAAAGAAAAGTAATATTGGTCAATAAAAAAGGAAGGCTCTTTCGGGCTCTCCTTTTTATTATCTATTCAGATTATTTCAATCCGAGTTCATCCTTGTGCTCAGTCATGCCGTCAATGCAGGCCTGCATGACAACATTCTGGTCAAGGCCGAGCATCTCAAAGCCTTTCTTGATGACGTCACGATTGCATCCGGCAGCAAATCTTTTATCCTTGAATTTTTTCTTCAGGCCTTTGACATCCATGCCTGTAATGCCTTCAGGATGCATGAGGGCGTATGCATGGACGACACCGGTCAATTCATCTACCGTAAAGAGACTTTTTTCAATGTCAGTCGTCGGAATGACTTCATCCGTGCATAATCCATATCCATGAGAAATGATTGTCTTGATATCATCCTCATCGACACCTTCGGGGGCCAGGAATTCCCTGACATGATGGCAGTGCTCATTCGGGTATTTTTCATAGTCTACATCGTGAAGATAACCGATTGCTTCCCAGTGATCCTTGTCACCGCCGTAGATGGCAGCCATAGCGCCCATAGCAGCGCTGACGGCAGCTGCATGAGTGAAAAGATGATCCTCTGTCGTGTATTTCGGCAGTATTTCCTTTGCTTTTGCTAACGTTAACTGACCCATAAAGAACCCTCCTTAAAATGCAGGCTTTAAAGTTTTGAATTATAATAAACAATAGAACAAAGAACGCCGTGTGTCAATGCTTTGAGAAGTATAATCCAGGGGAAAGGCTGCCCGGATAAGACTTTCAAATTTATCATGTAAGAGAGGAGAGAGGAGAAATGGCTGAAGAGAATAGCAGTATTGAAAAGCTGGCTGAGATGATAAAGGACCACCAGCATATTGTTTTCTTTGGCGGAGCAGGTGTTTCTACGGAATCTGCAATCTCGGATTTTCGCGGCAAGAACGGATTGTATTATCAGAAGGTAAGCGAGAAATGGTCTCCGGAAGAAATGCTTTCCCACCATTTTTACAGGGAGCATCCGGATTTGTTTTTCACTATGTACAAGAAAATGGCGGAAACAATCAGCCATGCGGAGCCTAATGCGGCGCACAGGGCATTGGCAGAGCTTGAGAAGATGGGAAAACTTTCCGGTGTCGTCACTCAGAATATTGACGGGCTCCATCAGAAAGCAGGGAGCATGAATGTAGTGGAACTTCACGGCTCCACGCTTCACAATACCTGCGAAAAGTGCAGAAAGCAGTATGATCTTCCTGAATTCATCTCCCGCTCAAATCCAGTGCCGCATTGCGACTGCGGCGGCATCATAAAGCCGGATATAGTGCTTTATGAAGAGTCGCTCGATATCAATGCCATAGATGATGCTGTATGGCTCATACGCGGCGCGGATATGCTGATCATCGGGGGAACCAGTCTTGCCGTTTATCCTGCCGCAGGATTTATCAATGAGTTCAGTGGGGATGCACTGGTCATTATCAACAGGGATGCTACATCCAAAGATAACGCTGCTGATCTTGTCTTCCGTGATAATATAGGGGAAGTCCTGGGAAATACTGTCAGGATTCTCAGGGGAGAATGATTGCGGAAGGATATTGAATTTATGATATGGGCTTGTTTTTTGAAAAAAGGCAGGCTATAATTAGAAACATAATTTTACATATGGTGATGAGGCCCGCATACGATACGTATGCGGGCCTTTGACTTTTGGGAGGTGGGAATTGTGATAACATTCATTTTTTGTGGAACTGCTTCTAAGAATGAAAGAAACTATAAAGCATATGTGCATCGGGTTATCGACAGTGAGTAAAATCCGGATAATGAATAATTTTATAGATGGCAAAGATGTCATGACGAAGACTGCGTCATGATTTTTTTATTGGAGGGAATCTATATATGAAAAAGTATCTTTTACCCCTGTCATTTCTCTTAATGACACCAGGCGCTGCCCTGGCAGCAGATGGAGAAAACGCCCTGAATGGGGCAGACACTGCTTACGTAGCAATAGCTGCGCTTCTGGTCCTGATCATGACGCCGGCGCTGGGATTTTTTTATGGCGGCCTCGTAAGAAGAAAGAATACAATCAATACGATCATGATGCCCATGATATGCCTGGCTATCTTCACCGTACAGTGGTTCCTCTACGGGTATTCCCTGTCTTTCGGACCGGATG
>OGJK01001773.1_pt1 | contig 18693 bp, 18 predicted proteins | sample 1571961 | NCBI WGS metagenome assembly OGJK01 (sample SAMEA2582120, study PRJEB24529) | metagenome | biome: Human gut stool | place: China | collected 2011 | reverse complement strand
GTAGTAAATTGAAAAAGGCAGAAAAATTGGGTACCCGGATTATTTCTGAAGAAGAATTTTACGAATTACTGAAATAATAGGGAATACCCTGCTGCATCAACGAAGTAATAAACGAGGATATGACAAAAAACGATAACAAAAAATTGAAAGAAATAATAGACTTAGCTTGTGAAGAGGCAAAGCGTTTGGGGAATACGAAGGTTTCACCCGAACATTTGTTTCTGGGGATGTTGCGGATGGATCAGGCCAGGGCTATCGATGTTCTGATCGCTTTGGGAGTGGATTTTTATGAGGTGAAAGCAAAAATCGAACAGAAACTGAATAAGCAAAGGGATAAGAGTGAAGAGATGCCCGATGAGCTGGATCTTACCCTGGCTGCCAACAGTATTGTTAAACGGGTCATCGAGGAGGCCTGGAAGCTGGGGGATGAGGAAGTAGAGTCGGAACATCTGATGTTGGCCATGTTGAGAAATCAGGCAGGGTTTGTCACAAAATTGTTTAATTCTATGGGAGTAGATTACGAGAAGTTTAAAGAACAACTGCTGAAGGAGAAAACCCGTATGCAATCCGATTATGGAGAAGAATCCGATGAAGACGAGGATGCAGGTGACGAAGAATCGATGTACAATCCCTATCGTCAGAACGGGCCTGCTAAATCGGATACCCCGGTATTGGATAATTTCGGTATAGATATCACGAAAGCTGCCGAAGAAGGTACCCTCGATCCGATCGTAGGGAGAGACCGGGAAATCGAACGATTGGCCCAAATTCTGAGCCGGAGGAAGAAAAATAATCCGGTGTTGATCGGAGAACCGGGGGTCGGTAAATCGGCTATTGCCGAAGGGTTGGCGATCCGTATCATCCGGAAAAAAGTGTCACGGGTATTGTTCGATAAGCGGGTAGTAGCTTTGGATATCGCGTCTATTGTTGCAGGTACGAAATACCGGGGACAATTTGAAGAGCGGATGAAAGCCATTCTGAACGAATTGGCTAAAAACAAAAATATTATCCTTTTTATCGACGAGATTCATACCATTGTAGGAGCCGGAGGGTCGGGAGGTAGCCTGGATGCGGCAAATATGCTGAAACCTGCGCTGTCGAGAGGGGAGATTCAGTGTATCGGGGCGACGACCCTCGACGAATACCGGCAGAATATCGAGAAAGACGGTGCTTTGGAAAGACGCTTCCAGAAAGTATTGGTCGAACCGACTTCTTTCGATGAAACGGTCGAAATCCTGAACAATATCAAATCCCGCTACGAGGATCATCACAACGTCCGTTATACCGATGAGGCGATCAAGGCCTGTGTCAAGCTGACGACGCGTTATATTTCCGACCGGGCGTTGCCTGACAAAGCGATCGATGCGATGGATGAGGCCGGTTCACGGGTACATATCGCCAATATCCATGTGCCTCAGGTTATCGAAGAGTTGGAAAGATCGGTGGAAGAAATCAAGAATAAGAAGAAAGAAGCGGTCAAACAACAGAATTTCGAGGTTGCAGCTGCTTTTCGGGATAAAGAACGCCAATTGCTGGCCCAGCTCGAGCAGGAAAAAGACAACTGGCAGAAAGAATTGAAAGAAAACCGGGTGGTGGTCGATGAAGAGAGTGTGGCCGAAGTAGTGGCAATGATGACCGGAGTACCCGTAAAACGGATCGCTAAGACCGAGGGTATGAAATTGTTGCAGATGCGTGAAGAATTGGCGGATAGTGTCGTCGGACAACAGGAAGCGATTGAAAAGATCGTTAAAGCGATACACCGGAACCGGGCCGGATTGAAAGACCCCAACCGACCGATCGGATCGTTCATTTTCCTGGGGCCTACCGGTGTCGGAAAAACTCAATTGGCCAAAGTATTGGCACAATATCTGTTCGATACGCCTGATTCGCTGATCCGGATCGATATGAGTGAATATATGGAGAAATTTGCTGTTTCCCGGTTAGTCGGGGCACCTCCCGGATACGTAGGATACGAAGAAGGCGGACAGCTGACGGAGAAAGTGAGACGTAAACCTTATTCGGTAGTATTATTGGATGAGATTGAAAAAGCACATCCCGATGTATTCAACATCCTCCTGCAGTTGCTGGATGACGGCCAGTTGACCGATAGTTTGGGGCGGCGCGTCGATTTTAAAAATACGATTGTGATCATGACTTCCAATATCGGAAGCCGGCAATTGAAAGATTTCGGACGTGGTATCGGATTTATGGCTGCCGATAAGACGAATGACAACGATTATGCCAAGAGTGTCGTGCAGAAAGCGTTGAAGAGTGCCTTTTCTCCTGAATTTCTGAATCGTATCGATGATGTGATCGTCTTCAATCCTTTGAGTAAGGAAGATATCCATAAGATCATAGATATAGAACTGAAAGGACTGCTCAAGCGGGTAGGTGAATTGGGATACCACATCCAGGTTTCGGATGCTGCAAAAGAATTCCTGACCGAGAAAGGGTATGATCCTCAATATGGAGCACGTCCGTTGAAACGGGCTATCCAGAAATACCTGGAAGATGAATTAGCCGAAGTGATCATCAAAGGCGACCTTCCCGAAGGGGGGACCCTTTATGTCGACTGCGATAAGGAAAACGATAAGCTGAAGGTAAAAAGTAAAAAGCTAGAGGCTAAAAGCTAGAGGCTAAAAGCTAGAGGCTAAAAGCTAAAAGCTAGAAGAGGCTAAAAGCTAGAAGCTAAAGGCGAGAAGGTAACCTTTAGCTTCTTTGCTTTTTTATCTTTTCAGCTTCTCGCTTTTAGCCTTTAGCTTTTAAGCCTTTTCGCCTTTATTGTTCTTCCGTACAAATATCCACCTGTTTTTCGATGAGCTGATCCAGGGAGATGAAAGATTCGGTTTTAGCAATACCGGGAATATTTTGCAGAGTATTGATCAGGATATCCATCAGATGCTGGTGGCTGTTACACCGGATTTTCAGGAAAAAGGAGTAGTGACCGGTGATGAAATGGCATTCGATTACTTCGGGGATCTTTTCTATTTCTTTGACAACTTTTTTATATTGGGAAGCATTATCCAGAATGACCCCGATGAAAGCACAAATCTTGAATCCCAGTGCGCGTGGCTTTACAATGAATCGTGAACCTTCGATGATGCCGGCGTCTTCCATTTTTTTCACTCTTTGGTGAATTGCTGCACCGGATATACCGCATTCACGGGCAATCTCCAAAAAAGGTACTCTGGCATTTTTTACAAGATAGGATAGAATTTTTCTGTCTATATCATCGATCTGGTATTTCATTGCATTTAGGTATTGATTAGTAAAATGGGATTATCTGAAGTTCAGAATACTATACAATTGTTTGCGTTGTTTGTAATATCTTCTTCCTTCTTCGTTGGTAATGTTTTTGATGACTCCGTCTATCAAATTATTGAATATCGTTGCAAAAGTAAATCCTTCCGGAGGGTAAATATCCGGATTATGAATATCGTTTAGTTTGGCGATATACATCCGGGCGATCATTTCACTTGAAATATCCTTCTTATACATGCCTTGTTCCATGCCTTTCTCGATATTGATTTTAATCTTCTCATAGATAAAATCCGAACGCATTTGCATATGTTCTTCGAAAATATCCGGGAAAGCTTTCGATAACATAATGGTGAACGAAGGAGATACATTGAAAAAACGGTTGTTGATTTCATCACTGACGATCAACATAATATCGATAGCGTTCCACCCTTCGAAATTGTATTCATTGAAGATTTCTTCAAAACATCTCCGTTCATGCTCCAGTATGGCTTTGACAATGTCTTTGCGGTCGGTGAAATTTTCTTTCAATTCCTCTAAGGTCAGGCCCACCTTTTGCAAGTGTTCTTCGTTGAAATCATTAATTCCGTATTTCGAAATATAGGTTCGTAATTTTTCTGCCAGTTGAAATCTCTGTTCTGTCATTGTTCTGCAAAATTCGGTTTGATGCCGTAAATATAATAAACAAAATGGGATAGCGCCAATTTAAAGTTGTAAATTATTATTTATTCGATCTTTTTTCTTTTAAAATATAGTTGATAATAAGAAAATTGTTTCAATTCTGTTTTTGATAGGATTTCATGGGGAGACATACTATTTTAAAGGTTGTTTTTATACCTTTGTACGATCAAGGGTTGTGATATCTAATTTGAAAATAAATGAAAAAGGGGATACTGGGATTTTTGTTGATACTGCAGGGAATGGTATCGATGGCTGCTGAGAATAAGACGAAATTGATCGTAGGGATTACAGTCAGTAATTTTTATCCGGAGTGGGTAACTATTTATAAGAACGATTTGGCAGAAGGAGGCTTGAAGAGAATTTGTGGGCAAGGTAGAGAGATGATGGCCGATTACCGGTATCTGTATTCGCAGACCGGAGTGGATCAGGCAACGATTTATACGGGTTTATTGCCATCCGAACATGGGGTGATCGCTCACGATTGGTACGATCGTTTGAGAGGAAAGCGGCAGAATAATGTGATCTCGGATAACTGCCTGATGTTGGGGGAAGATGGAGTCAAAGGGCTTAGTCCTGAAGGCTTACAAGCCTTGACACTCGGATGTGCTATGAAGATGAATAATGTTTTTTCGAAAGTATATAGTGTTGCTGTCAATGGGGAAGAGGCGGTTCTGAGTGGAGGAAGCTGTGCGAATATGGCTATTTGGTTGAGTGAAGAGTCAGGTAAATGGATCTCTTCCGATTATTATGCCGATTCGTTGCCGGGGTGGCTGCAGGCTTATAATGCCAAAATGGAAAGCGATTTTTTTATTCGCCGGGGGTGGATGGCTTTGGGGGATGAGGATGGTAATGCAACCTCCCTGCGTTTGAAGAACAAGATCGGTTTGGGAAATAATTTTTATTACGATTTGGCACAGGCGAAACGGAAATTCGATACCTATCGGATTTTAAAAGCTACTCCTTATGCTAATACCCTGGTGACGGATTTAGCGCTTGAATTACTCAAGACGGAGCAACTCGGGCATGATAACGGTGCTGGTTTACTGGCACTGAATTTTTCCTGTCTGGACTATATGAACCGGGATTATGGCGTATATTCCCGCGAATTTCAGGATGTCGTGATGCGATTGGACCGGGATGTCGAAAAGCTTTTGAATGAATTGGATAGCCGGGTGGGAAAAGGAAATTATACCGTTTTTCTAACTTTTTCCGAAGCCCGTGAATTGTTGCCGGAAGAATTGGCCAAGATGAGATTGACCTCCGGATATTTCAGTATTTTTAAAGCCGTTGCCTTATTGAAGTCTTTCTTGAACCTGGTATATGGAGAAGGGGAATGGATTTTGGATTATGATGCCGAACAAATTTACCTGGATCGTCAGTTGATCGAACAGAAAAAAATTTCTTTGAAAGAGATGCAGGATAAGATCGCTGATTTTATGATCGAATTCGAGGGGGTCGGACATGTACTGACTGCTTATTCCTTGACTCATAATGCGTCGTCGGCAGGTAAGGAAGTCTTGTTTCAGAATGCTTTTTCTCAGAAACGGAGCGGAGATATTTTGTATTCCCTGGTACCGACCTGGATTCCAACCCTAAAGGAACGGGAAGACAATTATGCGCGCTATAGCAAGAGAAACCGGGTTCCGCTTTATCTGTATGGGGCTGGGGTACCTCAGGACTTACCTCAGGAGTGTCAGATGACCGCTTTGTTACCGATGTTGTGTCGTATACTGGAAGTACCGGTTCCCTATACGGCCGGGAAATAGAAGTTTTTTCATTTGTTTTTAAAGCGGAGTGTTTCCATCAGAGTGACGATGTCTTCCCGTAAATAATCGATGACCGGAGCCAAAGAATCTTTATCGGGGTGCTGGTTGAAATATAAAGCTCCGCGCAGAAAATGACGGGTGGAATCGGTGATGAAAAATTGAGTGGAAGAAGCGGTATTTCCTTCGATATAATAAATGAGTCCGAAAATTTCCCGATTCTTGAAATATTTTTCGTTGATCGATTCGGCCTTTATCGTATGCGTATAGGCCAGATGATGACAGTCTTCGAGATAATGATTCAGGGCGGTATCGTTGTTGATCTCTTTATAGGAGAGATGGAGTTTGGCGTTGTATTGCGGATAAGAAAGATTCATCCACCCTGGTTCTGCCTGCTTATCGGGATCGGCTTCCAAGATGGCCTGTGCCGATTGCTCGAAACAATAGGGTAGAGTGTCGGGAGAAGCGACCCACTGTTTTTCAGGAAAGTCGATCCTGAAATATCCGTAAGGCTTGGGAGTATATTGGTCCTTGCAACCCGACGCCAGGAGTAAGAATAGAATAAAAGCTGTTTTTAGCATCACATGAGGTATTTATTTTTCAGTAAACCTGTATCAATTTTTTTCGTATTTGATTTTTTTTATCCGGCGGTTATCGACTTCCAAAATTGTGAATTTATGGCTTTGATAAGTGATTACGTCGTTCTTTCCGGGCAATTCTCCCTTGATTTCCAGAATCAAACCGGCCAGGGTATCGGCTTCTCCTTCGATATCTTTGAAACTATCCGGATCTGCATCTACGATTTTAATAAAATCATTTAATAGAGTACAGGCTTCGAAAATATAGGTGTTGTTGGATAATTTCGTATAGGTTTCTTCTTTTTCATCATATTCATCGTTGATTTCTCCGACAATTTCTTCCAGAATATCTTCCATGGTTACGATCCCGGAAGTTCCTCCGTATTCGTCGACGATGATGGCCATATGGACCTTTTTTACCTGGAATTCTTCCAGCAAATCATTGATTTTTTTGGTCTCCGGTACGAAATAGGCCGGACGGATCAACGATTGCCATGCGAAATTCTGAGGCTCTTTCAGATGGGCAAGCAAGTCTTTGACGTACAAAATACCTTCGATGGTGTCCAGATTTTCACGATATACCGGCAAGCGGGAATACCCGTGTTCGATTACCACATTTTTGACTACTTCGAAACTATCTTCGATATCCAGGGCTATAATGTTGATGCGGGGACGGATGATATCGATGGCAGCGATATTGCTGAACCGTACGATTCCCTCTAAAATATCTTTTTCGTCGTTGATTTCTGCATCTTCGGTCAATTCCAGGGCTTTGGATAACTGATCCATGGATAAGCCGTCTTTTTTGGCCATTCGTTTGCTGATAAGGGAAGTTGACCGGATCAATAAGGTCGATAAAGGACGGAAAAGATAAGTGAGGAAAGTCAAAGGACCTGCCATAAAAATGGCCATTTTTACCTGTGAGCGATTAGCGTATAATTTGGGTATAATCTCACCGAATAAAAGGATGATGAAAGTGACCCCTATCACCTGGATGATAAATCCCAACACAGGATTACCCGAAAAATCGAATAAAGAATTAACCAGATAAGTCGATAGAATGACTATACCTACATTTACGAAATTATTAGTAATCAGAATGGTCGATAGTAATAGATTCGGCTTTTGGTGAAGATTGGCTACTTTATCGTAACCTTTTTCTTTCAATTTTTCTAATTCTCCGGGAGATAGAGAGAAATAGGCTACTTCTGAGGCAGAAGCTAATGCTGAACATAACAGAAGGAATAGAAGAATAATCAGAAAAACAATGTCTGCAAGATCGAAAGTTCCGCGGAATATACTTTGTGCCGCGTCATAAGCGTCTGTTTCCAAAATGAAATGAATTAGTTAAACAAATTAAGCTAAAGGCTATAAGCTATAAGCTAAAAGCTGATTGCTATGAGTTTGAAAAGCCAGAGCTTTAAGATTAAAACTCCAGGCTATACTGGGACAAAGATAATTGAAAAACTTTATTTTTATAGCTTTTCACCTTTCGCTTTTCGCTTATAGCCTATAGCTTATCGCCTTTCAGCCTTAAAATGGCAGATCGTCGTTATCGTCCGGTGTATTCATCGGAGGAGTAGCGGTCGTTGAAGTGCTACTTGAAACCGACGGCGTATAAGATCTGGGAGCATTTCCTGTGGCCTCACCGTCTTGTCTGGAAGATAACATTTGCATATTATCGGCATAAATTTCGGTCGTATATCTTTTTACTCCATTCTGGTCGTCCCAGGAACGGGTACGAATCCGTCCTTCGATATAAAGACGCATTCCTTTTTTGACATACTTTTCGACGATTTCAGCCAATCCTCTCCATAATACGATGTTATGCCACTCGGTCTGATCGATGTTTTCGCCGTTTTTGTTTTTATATCTTTCCGTAGTTGCCAGACGGAGATTGGCAACCGCTACTCCGCCTTCCAGGTATCTGACTTCCGGATCAGCACCTACATTTCCAATTAAAATTACCTTATTTACCATAATGCGTCCTAATTAAATTATTTAAATAATTGAAGCAGATAATGAGTGAATCATTGTTCGAAGCCCATATACACGTGTAAATTTCTTAACTGAAATTTTACACAAGTTACGAAAAAAAACGGACATGGGATACATCGTCTGCATGATTTTTTTCAGAAAAGCGAAATTAAGGAAAAAAATCTGATTCAGAAAAAAATGACAAAAATCATCCCGTTTTTTTTATTCTTAATAGAAAAGCTTTATATTTGCAGACTGAAATTTGAACGAGAAGAAATAAATTATTGAATATTAAATATTTAAAGAAAATGACAAAAGCGGATATTGTTAACGAAATTTCGAGAACGACCGGGATTGAGAAAGTAGCTGTGCAAGCAACTGTGGAACAATTCATGGACACCGTAAAAGGCTCGTTAGCAAAAGGAGACAACGTTTATTTAAGAGGTTTCGGTAGTTTCGTTGTGAAGAAGAGAGCTGAAAAAACAGCCCGTAATATTTCTAAAAACGTAACTATCAAAATTCCGGAACATTTTATTCCTTCATTCAAACCATCCAAGAGTTTTGTTAACGACGTAAAGGGTAATGTTAAAAAATAAGAAAGGAGGAATTTATGCCAAGCGGTAAGAAAAGAAAAAGACATAAGATGGCTACCCACAAACGGAAAAAAAGACTGAGAAAGAATCGTCATAAGAAGAAGTAAAATTCTTCGCGTTTGTGAGTAAAGATATAAACCTAAAGGCACACGTCTTTAGGTTTATTTGGTTAAAAGATAATGTAATACGGTATCTTAAATAGATAAAAGTTGTGAGTAGTGAGTTAGTTATTGACGTCAAAGCAGATGAAATTGTCATTGCCCTGTTGAGAGAAAAGAAACTGATCGAATTGACAAAGGAAAAGACCAGTATGCAATTTGCTGTCGGGGATATTTATCTCGGAAAAGTGAAGAAAATCATGCCGGGATTGAATGCTGCTTTCGTGAATGTAGGGTATGAAAAGGATGCTTTTTTACATTATCTGGATTTGAGTCCCCAGTTTCATTCGCTGGATAGCTATATCAAACAATGTATAGCTAGAAAAGGAATGCCGGTATCGAAGTTGAAACTGGAACCGGAAATTCCCAAAAATGGGAAAATTGCCGATATTCTGACAGTCGGACAATGGGTGGCCGTTCAGGTGGCCAAAGAACCGATTTCTACCAAAGGACCCCGCTTGACTTCCGAACTGAGTATTGCAGGACGGAATCTGGTATTGATGCCTTTTGCCGATAAAGTGTCGGTTTCCCAAAAAATAAAATCTCCGGAAGAACGGAAAAGACTGAAACGTTTGATCGAAAGTATCAAACCGAAGAATTATGGCGTGATCGTCCGGACTGTCGCCGAAGGAAAGAAAGTAGCTGTTTTCGATAGTGAGCTCAAAGAATTGGTCGAACGTTTCGAAACGGCTTTTAAACACATCCGGGAGATAGAACCTCCGAAATTGATTTTAGGAGAGATCGATCGTACCAGTGCCATACTCCGGGATATCCTGAATCCCTCTTTCGAAAATGTATATGTCAACGATATCACGCTGAGTAAAGAAATCCGGCATTTTCTGACTACTATTGCTCCGGAAAAGCAGGATATTGTCAAATATGTTTCTCCTGAGATACCGATTTTAGACCATTTTGGTGTGGATAAGCAAATCAAATCTTCTTTGGGAAAGACGGTTTCCTTTAAAAACGGAGCCTATCTGATTATCGAACATACGGAGGCTTTCCATGTGATCGATGTGAATAGCGGTAACCGGACCAAACTGGGGGACGATCAGGAAACGAATGCCCTTGAAGTCAATCTGGCAGCAGCCGAAGAAGTGGCTCGGCAATTGCAGTTGAGGGATATGGGAGGGATTATCGTCATTGATTTTATCGATATGCAAAAGGCGGAAAATCGCCAGAAATTGTTCGATAAAATGAAGGAATGTATGGAAATCGACCGGGCAAAGCATACGATCCTGCCATTGAGTAAATTCGGGTTGATGCAAATTACCCGCCAACGGGTACGCCCCGCTATGACTGTGGATACGACCGAACTGTGTCCGGTATGTCACGGTACCGGTAAAGCGGAAGCCGCTATTCTGGTGATCGATAAGATTGAAGATGAATTGGAATTTTTTGTATGTGAGAAGAAAAACAAACGTATTATCTTAAAAGTGCACCCTTTTGTCGGTGCCTACCTGAAAAAAGGATTACTGTCCATGCGGCGGAAATGGGCTTTCCGTTATCATATTTCACTGAAAATAGTTGATGTCCCTTCCTATTATATCTACGAATACCATTTCTATAACCGCTATAACCGGGAGTTGGAGAATTAGAAAAAAGTAAAGGTGAAAAGTGGAAAGATCGATCGTCCGGTTGGGAAGGAGGATTGATCGGGGGAGGATTTTATATTGCTGAGAAGAGGGATTCCGGGTGTATATGCTATGGCTGTCAACTTATGAAAATACAGCGGACAGAGATTGTCCGTGGCCTTCTTAAAGAAACTTGAAAAACGTTTGCATACCCATTAATTATATGTTAAACTTGTATTTGCGTCTAGTGTGAAAAAAAATTAATAATATTTTTGTATGGAGATTTTGCATCAGACGGTGTAGAGGCAAGAATGAAAATTAATTAATAATACACTTAATAGTTTATGAAAAAAGGATTGTTTGCTTTTTTGTTGACGTTCATGCTGGGTATTTTTACTGTTTCGGCACAGGTAGAAAATCCGGCTCAATGGTCATATTCTCAGAAGAGTCTGGGAAATAATGAATACGAACTTGTTTTTAAGGCCGCTTTAGAACCGGGATGGCATATTTATTCGATGTATACGCCCGAAGGTGGTCCTATGGCTACAACTGTTACTTTTGAAGAAGCCGGAAAAGGGATCGAATTGGTTGGAAAAGCAACAGAGAACGAACCCAAAAAAGAACATGACGATGTATTCGGTGTGGACGTTTGGTCGTTCGAACTTGAATATGTCATTACTCAAAAAATTAAAGTAACCGATCCGGCTATTGCTGCTGTAAAAGGTGAAATCGAATTTCAGGTATGCCGCGAAGGACAATGTGTGAGATTCGACGAATCGTTCGATATCAAGATCGGTGATCAGCCTGCTGCTAAAACTGAAGTAAAAGCTGCTGCTGCAACCGATTCTTCCAGTGATTCGACTAAAGACGAGTCTTTGTGGATATTTTTCTGGGGGGCTTTCGTAGCCGGTTTGGCTGCTGTGGTGATGCCTTGCGTTTTCCCGATGATTCCGATGACTGTATCTTTCTTTATGCACGGAGATACGAACAAAGCAAAGGCGAAAGCAAAAGCGATCTTCTTCTCTTTGTCGATTATCGCTATCTATACCGCTCTGGGATTGATTATTTCTATGTTATTAGGTCCTGATTTTATCAACTGGTTAAGTACCAATTGGGTGCCTAATGTATTTTTCTTTGTGATCTTTATGATTTTCGCAGCTTCTTTCTTCGGTGCTTTCGAGATTGTATTACCTTCCTGGATTGTAAATAAATCGGATGCACAGGCAGATAAAGGCGGATATGTCGGAGCTTTCTTCATGGCTTTCACTTTGGTATTGGTATCTTTCTCTTGTACAGCTCCGATTGTCGGGACTGTACTGGTTGAGGCTGCCAGAGGATCTGTACTGCGTCCGATTATCGGTATGTTGGGATTTTCTATCGCTGTAGCCTTACCTTTCGGTTTCTTTGCTTTCTTCCCTTCAAAACTAAGCAACCTGCCGAAATCAGGAGGTTGGTTGAACTCTGTAAAAGTGGTACTCGGTTTTATAGAAGTTGCTTTAGGATTCAAATTCCTGATGGTTGCCGACCAGACTTACCACTGGGGATTACTCGACCGTGAAATATATATCGCTATTTGGGTAACGATCTTTACTTTGCAGGGATTGTACCTGATGGGTAAAATCAAATTTGCACATGACAGCGAACTGAAATACATCGGTGTTCCCCGTCTGGCGTTTATCATCGCTACGTTCACTTTTGTGGTATATCTGATTCCGGGTATGTTCGGTGCTCCTTTAAAAGCTTTGGCCGGTTATTTCCCGCCTCAGGAAACCATCGACTTCGATATCAACCGGATTGTACGGGATAATGTAAAGCAGATTTCTGTCAGTGGTGTTGCTACCGGAACAGCTAAGAAGTCTGACGCTTGTGAAGCTCCGAAATATTCCGATTTCTTGCATTTAGCTCATGGTTTGGATGGCTATTTCGATTATGATCAGGCTTTAAAATGTGCTCAGGCTCAAAACAAGCCGCTCTTTATCGACTTTACAGGACACGGTTGTGTAAATTGCCGCGAAATGGAACAATCGGTATGGTCCGATCCGCGTGTATTGGATATGTTGAAAAACGATTATGTCGTAGTGGCTTTGTATGTAGACGACAAGACTACTTTACCTGAAAGTGAATGGTATGTATCCGATTATGACGGAAAGAAAAAGAAAACATTAGGCAAGAAAAATGCTGACTTTCAGATCAAGAAATTCGATTCTAATGCACAGCCCAACTACATTTTGTTGGATAGCCGCGGCGGCAACGATAATGATCTGAGACCGCATATACTGGCTGCTCCAAGAGGACATAACCTGGATAAAGATGCTTTCGTTGAATTTTTGAAACAAGGTTTGGAAGAATATAAGAAAAGAGGAAATAATTAATTGACTCTTTGACTGATCGATCAGGTACCCCGGAAACGGGGTACCTTTTTTATTTTCCGAAAATTCGGTCTTTTATGTAACTTTTGATCTTTTCAACTGTCTTAGTATTGTAAGTGAGTTTGAATGATGGATAAAAATGAATTTATATCTCTGGTACTTCCTTTAAAGGATCGGTTGTTTCGGGTGGCTTGGTGTATTCTGCGAAGCAAAGAAGAGGCCGAAGATATTGTTCAGGATGTAATGCTGAAGGTGTGGAGGGATGAAAAAGGAAAGGTTGAAAATCTGGCAGCTTATTGTTACACCATGGCCCGGAATCTGGCTTTAAACCGATTGGTCTTGAAAGACAATCGGAGCAAGGAGTTGGAAGGGGCATATGAACAGGAAGTGCAGGAACAACCGTTGGAAAATATAATCCGTACCGAAAAGATGAAGTTGTTATATCGGATGATTGACGGATTACCCGGTTTACAGCGGGATGTCGTCCAATTGAGAGATATGGAAGGACTGAGTTATCGGGATATTGCGAAAACTTTACAGGTGACGGAAGAACAGGTGAAAGTGAATTTATTCCGGGCCAGGAAAAAAATTAAAACATGGATTTTAAACATGGAGAATTATGGATTATGATCGGATCATAGGGTTGTTGGATAAGTACTGGAAGTGTGAAACCACCTTACCCGAAGAAGAAGAACTGCGTTATTTTTATAAGCATTGCCGGCAAATGCCGGAAGAATTGGCCGAATATAGGGAGCTGTTCATCTTTCAGGAAGGGGAAAGACAAATCGGGTTAGGAAATGATTTCGACCGGAAAATTTTGGCTTCCATCTACAATAAACGTCCTGCCGGATGGAGAAAAGGGCTTCGGGTGGCTGCGGTGTTGTTGTTATTGATAGGGGTAAGCCAGGTATTGATCGATATAGGGAATCCGCAAAAGGATACTTGTCAGACTCCCGAACAGGCACTGGCCGAAGTCCGGCAGGCTTTGAATTTTGTATCTTCGAAGATGAACAGAGGACAACAACTGTTGGAAGAGAATATGGACGAAATGAAATGGATAAACCGATATATAAAATAAATAGGTAATGAAAAAGTGGATATGCATTGGATTATTTTTGATAGGAACCTGTAGTGTCCAGGCCCAGGATCTGGTGAGCGATTTTTTGGCCAAGACGAAAGAAAATAAAGTATTTACACAGGTCAATATCAGCTCCAGGATGTTTCAAATGATTTCAGAGATCACGGATGCTGAAACGGAAAGTATTATCCGAAATTTGACCGGTATGAAAATGCTGACAACAGAACAGGAAACAGACCGGTATTTTCAGGAAGTACGGACGATGCTTCAGAAGCGAAAGCCTGAATATGAGGAATTGATGAGCATTCTGGAAGAAGGAGAACAGGTGTGGATGTATGTCCGGGAAAAGAATAAGGAGATTGTCGAATTGGTGATATTGGTAGGAGGAAAGGAAGAGTTTATGTTGATGAGCTTTTGTGGGGTGATCGATTTGAAAAAAATCTCCCGTTTGGCTAAAGCAGTAAATGTGGAAGGTATGGAGTACCTCGGAAAAGTAAAGAAATAGAGTGTGTCGAATTTTAAACTTTGGGATGATGAAAAAAAGTTTGTTCGTATTGATTTTAATCGGAGGTTGGGTAATCCCCTCTTGGGCTCAGAATAACAAAGAGTTCGAACAATTGTGCAAAAAATATCAGGATTCGGAAAATGTCGGATCGTTCGGAATGGATGGCTTGGGTTGTCTTTTGGCTTCCTGGTTTATCGGGAAAGAAGCGAACGATATAAATGCATTGATTCGGCAATGTTCTTCTTTCCGCATATTGAGTTGTAGCGGAGAAGAAAGTAAAATGCTATGTAAAGATATCCGGGCATTTGTCCGGGCTAGCAAACTCGAGGAATTGATCAGTGTACAAGAAGATGGATCGGAGGTGAAACTCTATATGCAAACGGTTAAAAATAAAGTCCATCAGGTTTTTGTATCGGTTGTCGATGAAGAACAGGAAGTTGTATTTCTGCAAGTAAAAGGAAAATTCGATCTGGCAGCTATTCAAAAATTAGCTAAAACTTCTCAGATTAGTTATCTTTGCCACTGAAAAGGACAACAGATATGCAGATATTGAAGTATATTTTCATCGGTTTGCTGATATTTTTAACGTGTGGTTGTGGTGGAAAGAAAAAACAAGGAGAATTCCGATATTTCCGGAATTATCAACGTACATTTAACGATTTGAACGATAAGCATCTGAAGGCTGCCCGACAATGGGGGATACAACCGGTTACTTCTGACGAATTGTTGGAAGAGCAAATGGGAAAGTTGGATAAAATCGGCTCCTGTCGTTATTATCAGGTAGATGAATTGACCCATTCTATCCCTTATTTGGTTCCCCGGGCAGAGAAATTATTGAAGACGATTGGCCGGAATTTTCAGGATTCCCTTTCCAGTAAAGGCCTCTCTTCCCGTAAGATCATCGTGACCAGTGTGTTGAGAACAACCGGGAATGTGAAAAAGTTGCGGAAGAAAAATGTGAATGCCAGTGCCAACTCAGCTCATGTTTATGGAACTACTTTCGATGTTGCATATGCCCGTTACAAAGGAGCCGAAAAAGAAGAAACCGATAAATTAAAGTCTGTGTTGGCAGAGGTTTTGCAAGATTTGCGCAAGCAAAAGAAATGTTATGTCCGTTACGAATTCAAACAAGGGTGCTTTCACATCACTGTTCGTTAAGTGAACAGGTGCGCTTCATTCTTAGTTGTACCTTTTGTAATGAATTTGGTAACCGACTCCTTTCTTTAAAATCAACTGATCTTTGTCGAGCTGTATGATATTCAGGGTGTCTGAAAAATGTAAGGTTTGACGGTTGCCGGTACTTTCTCCTTCCAGAATGAGTGTTTTTCCGTTTATCTTCCAGCTTTTGTATTGAAGAGTGGCCATATTGATCGAACTGGCTTTCCCGTCTTTCTGAAATTTTATTTCTTGTACATCCTGGGTTCTGCCGGGGATGGGTTCACACCAGGAACCTGGTATTTTTTTCTCGTAACCTGTATTGGAACAGGATATCAGGCCTAAAGTCAGACAAGCGATTAAAGCAAAATTTTTCATATCACATTTTATTTTATAGTTGTTTGTTTTTAAGAAGATAGCAAAAATAAAATTCTATAGGTGAAATGACGAACTTGTTTTGGAGAAAGAGAAAAAATCTTGATTTTAATCAAGACTTTTTCTGGATTCGTTGAGAATACGGGTTCTGATCCGGCTTAATGTCTCGGGAGTGATTCTGAGGTAAGAAGCAATTTCTTTGAGATTAACCCTGTTCAGAATATCGGGAACTCTTTTTTGTAATTGGAGATAACGTTCCTCGGGGGTATCACAATGCAGGGAAATTATTTTTTTGAGAAAGTCGAAGGCCAACGATTCGACGAATGCACGTACATAAATTTCACCGTCGACCGATATTTGAAGAAAAGGACGTAAGGTTTCCAGAGATGCTTGGATAACGACAGAATCTTCTAAAGCTTTTATATCCAATAAAGCGTCACAACCCTTTCGGGAAGGCAGGTAGGAGGATATAATTTCTTTCTCGAAAGCAAAAGCCATAATGTGTTCTGTACCTTTAGCGTCATGGCGGAGAAATTTGAAGCTTCCCCGGACGAAGATACAAATAAAGCCTCACATTTTAATATTGAATTATCTTTCAAAATTGATTATCTTTGCACGCCCGGAAGGGAAGGAATCATAGGTAATTATAAAAATAAAATATATTATGGGTTTACAATGTGGTATTGTCGGACTGCCGAATGTTGGAAAGTCTACCTTGTTTAATTGTTTGAGTAATGCGAAGGCGCAATCCGCCAATTTCCCTTTTTGTACGATAGAGCCCAATGTCGGGGTGATCACTGTTCCCGATGAACGGTTGAATAAACTGGTCGAGTTGGTGAATCCGCAGAATGTGGTTCCTGCTGTGGTTGAAATTGTCGATATTGCCGGCCTGGTGAAAGGAGCCAGTAAGGGCGAAGGATTGGGTAATAAGTTTCTCTCTAACATCCGTGAGACGGATGCTATTATTCATGTGTTACGTTGTTTCGATGACGATAATATCGTACATGTGGACGGTAGTGTAGATCCGGTGAGGGATAAGGAAATTATCGATACTGAATTGCAGTTGAAAGATTTGGAAACAGTAGATAATCGCTTACAGAAAGAGGAGAAAAGAGCTATGACAGGTGGGGATCCGGTCGCTAAACGCTTAGTTGAAGTACTTCATCTGTATAAAGCTGCCTTGGAGAAAGGATTGTCTGCCCGTACCGTCGTATTGGACGATTTACAACAGGAAGCGGCCAAAGACCTGCAATTATTGACTAATAAACCCGTATTGTATGTTTGCAATGTCGACGAAGCCTCGGTTGTGAAGGGAAATAAATATGTAGATGCTGTTCGTGAAGCGGTGAAAAATGAAAAAGCCGAAGTATTGATTATCGGGGCAGGCATTGAGGCTGATATTGCAGAACTGGAGACCTACGAAGAGAAACAATTGTTTCTGGAAGATTTGGGACTAAAGGAAGCCGGAGTCAACAAGCTGATTCGTACGGCTTATCATTTATTGAATCTTCAGACCTATTTTACTGCTGGCCCGAAAGAAGTGAGGGCATGGACTTTCCGTAAAGGTATGAAAGCACCTCAGACGGCCGGTATTATCCATACCGATTTCGAAAAAGGTTTTATCCGAGCCGAAGTAATCAAATACGACGACTATATCGCTCTCGGTTCCGAAAACGCTTGTAAAGAGGCCGGTAAAATGTACATCGAAGGAAAAGAATATGTCGTACAAGACGGCGACATCATGCACTTCCGATTCAACGTATAATTTACACAGTCATTACCATACAAAAAAATGCGATGAAAATTCATCGCATTTTTTATATCCTCCTTCAAGAACCGTCAATGCTTTCCCGATAGATTTAAAATCTCGTCATAGCGGGATTTATTGCCCAAAATACGACAAGCCTCCTTTAAATCTTTATCGTTTTTGATCGACTCTATAATTTCGCCTTTCTGATAATAATACCGTTTCACAATCTCTATCGAAAGTAATTCGGCGATTTCATCGTGAAAAGTCTCCAAATCCCTATCCAAATCGTGATTCAAACAAGCTTCAAGCGCTTCGAACTGCTTCTGCGTGTTTTCATCGAAATATCCTTCGAATTTAGCGACCTCCTTTAAGTCGGACAATATCCGTTCACTCTGTTTGTCGTATTTGAAATCCTTCGATTTCACAAAAGCTTTGAATTCCTCGTATTCTTCGTCGGACAATTTAAAATCTTTCGGAGCCGGAATCGTATCATGCTCGGCTGCATACCGAGTCGCATAATCGAAGAAATAGAAATCTTTCATCAAATAATAGCTGATATTCCCCCGCCTTTCCATCGAAGTTTCCACATCGGGTTTTATACCGCCTCCGTCACGGACAATCCTACCGTGAGCGGTCTTGAACTCGTGGGTAAGGCTATCGGGAATACGGGCGACGCTCCCGTCGGGATTGCGATGCGAATAATCGATAGCTTGTATCAAACGTCCGCTGGGTATATAATAACGAGCGATCGTTACTTTCAACATACCGTTATAAGGCAAAGGCCGTGTGGATTGCACTAATCCTTTGCCATAAGAACGCGAACCGATAATCACAGCCCTAGATCGGAAGAGCGTCGTGTAGGGAAAGAGAGTAGATCTC